>Ga0208695_1000881_pt1 | contig 28528 bp, 33 predicted proteins | sample AD_UKC111_MetaG_FD_184449 | JGI IMG/M metagenome (GOLD analysis project Ga0208695, IMG submission 184449) | Active sludge microbial communities of municipal wastewater-treating anaerobic digesters from Hong Kong - AD_UKC111_MetaG (SPAdes)... | ecosystem: Engineered > Bioreactor > Anaerobic >...
TTTCTCTCCCAAAATAATCCTTCACTGTATCCTTGTATGGATTTATCAATATCAGCTAGGTCTAATCGTTTTAAGGTAAGAGCACAATAATATTCGTCAATTTCAATACCACTGAATTCGCGGTTTAATTTTTTTGCTACAACTAAGGTTGAACCAGAGCCACAAAAGGGATCAAACACAAAATCACCTTCATTGGAACTGGCAAGTATTAGTTTCGCTAATAATTTTTCCGGTTTTTGAGTAGGGTGATCAGTATTTTCAGGCATAGACCAAAAAGGTATAGTGATATCTGTCCAAAGATTTGAAGGATATGATAATCTATAATTGCCTGTATTTGTTTCTTTCCAGTCCTTAGGATCTCCGTTTTCATCTCTATAAGGTGCAATTACTTTTCGCATAATTTTAACCTTATCTACATTGAAAACATATTTATTGGACTTAGTAGCAAACCATATATCCTCAGAACAGTTTTTCCAGTTTGTTTTTGCTCCTCTACCCTTATCTCTTTCCCATGTAATTCTATTTCTTACAATCAAATGTTTTCTTAGCACTGTCTCTATTGCAGAAGAAGATTGCCAGTCACAGCATACATAAACCGAACCGGTTAATGATATTTTTGAAACAATCTGAGAAAACCAAGAGTCAATCCATTCTGCATACTCATCAATGGTTTTTTTATTGAAGGTAACTTCATTAAACTTTTTATACATATTATAGGGGGGATCAATAATAAGAAGATCAATTGATTTTTCGGGCAGGAATTGAATACATTCAAGTGCATCCTGACAGATCACTTTCCCCTTTATAGCATCTAACATACATTGCTTATTTAAATTGATAAATTTTGTTTTTTGTTTTTGTAATTCTTTCTCTGATATAACAAGAGTTTTATTTCTTAATGCCCTTTTTTTCATAACTTTTCTTTTATATAAAATAAAATAATAAATTTAATTTTTTTAAATTATTTTTTTCCTATTAAATATTTTTTATATTTCTTTTTATAAGCAGAAAGTTCTCTTTCGAGTTTATGTGCAATAGTTTGTTGTTTATTTGCATAAGCAGACATAATTTTGTTTTTATAATCATTAATTTTAGCAAATGCCTCATTTTGAATCTCGGAAAAAATTCTGTTACTTTCTTTAGGAGCCTTTTCTTTTGCAACAATTTTAGTTGGTTCTAATGTGCCTTTTAATTCTGGACATTCAACTCCTCTATGATATACATTACCATCTTGATCAACAAATTCTTTCATAAATTTCCAACCTCGTGGCTTTCGTACCCGTGGAGTATTAACCGACTTTTCTTGTTTGGTTTTTCCTTGATTTGACAAAAACTCTATTACAAATGGATCCCTCATATCTAAACATAAAGAACATTTAAACCATTTAACATTTTCGTCTACAATTTCTTTAGTTTTATGACATAAGCAACAGGTTATTTCCTTCTTTCCATTATTGATATGTTCATTTTCTTTTGCTTTCATGAAAATCTCCTAAATTTTTATATTATTATAACCTTATTTTGTAAAAATTTTAGAATATTTATAATTGATAAAACCCAATAAATTTTATGTTAATGAAATCTAAAAATATAAGTATCTATGTTATTTTATTGTGTTCCAAATCCCGTGCCCTTTAGATAAATATTATAAAGATATTTTAGTAAATCATCTTTTGTTTTTTGCATACCTAAATGATAATTTACCTTTGAAATATATTTATCACTAACTGAAAGATTATTACTTTTAATAACATTTTTTATTTTTTCTATTAGTTGTTTTCTTGCCTAGGGTACATCTTTTGCATTAACAACAATCTACTAAAGCTCTTTTATTCCCTTTTCTTTTTTTAACCATGATGCAAATGTTTTATCAAATTGTGAATAATCTTTGTTATTATCACTTTGTTGTTTTAAAATATCAGCTAATTTAATTTTACTCATATTTACATCTCCTATATAAAATAATTATTAAAAAAGTAAGTTAATTTTAACATATTTCAAAACAAATAAATGGTAATATTTGTACTGTAATTCCATTCTAAGTTGTTTCTATAATTTCTGCATCATAAGTAAAATTAAAAATTATGATATTTTTTTTATTTATTAATAATAATTCATCAATTTTTTTATTAATATTTAATAATAAATGTAAAGACATTGATTCCTTTTGTAATGTTGTAAATGTTATATTAAATTTAGCTTCTAATAATTTACAAACAAAACTTAAATATCTTTCTTTACATTCATCACTAATAAAATTTTTAATATCTTGATATGGAATTGTTGTTTTTTCAAGAAATTTTTTCTTTGCTTCTTTAATTCTTAATTCAATCTATTCATTTAATGTTCTTTTTGTAATTTTAAATGTTGATATAATTTCATGATAATTATTATTTTGAAAAAATTCCATTTCAACATTATAACCCAATTGATGATATTCATTTTTTAATTGATAATATAATTTGTTTAAAATCTAATCTTGTTTTATATTTAAATTAGTAGTATAATTAACAGCAAATTGATTAAAATATTGGGTATAATTATAAAAAATATTCCATTTACTTAATATATCCTATTGAGGGATAGGATCATATATAGATTGCTAACCTAAACCTTGTAATATAAAATGATTGTTATCATAAAAAATATATTTATTATTTATCTTTAATCTATTATTATATGCACCTTTAATTATTTGCATAGATAAAAGAAATTTTATTTCTTTAAATGTTAAATTTTCTGCTTTTTCAAACTTATCTTTAAATTTTTGAAAATCAATAGCAAATTTTGAAATACCATTATTATAAATTCTATATATATTAGCTGTATTTTTATATATATTACTAACTATAAAGAATTGATTTTTTTCTTCTTTTGATCTTAAAATTAACTCCTAAAATAACTCTTCAGGTTTCATGTATTCTTCTTATTAATTGTAATCTTTTTATTATTTTATAAATTTAATTATTTTTAACAAAATATTAATAATTATATTATTTTTTTTTAAAATTTTTATATTATTTATTATTATTATCTATTTCTATTGGAATAATTATAATTGTATCAATCCCAAAGATATCTATTACCTTTACACATATTTGATATTTTCCTTTTTCATTATAAATCCAGCCAATATCAGTTTTGGTTTTTAGTCCTCTATCTTTTTTTGTTCTAAAATCCTGCCAGTGATGTTCAAATGGTTTACCCTGCTTGTAATCAAAATCCACTGCCCAAAAGTCAATAAAATCAAAAGGTGAGTGAATATACCTTTCCTGAAGAAGATTAAGTTCTTTTTCAGGAGCTTCTGCCAAGGAGGGAATAAAATTCTTTAAAGCAACATCTATTTTTCCTTCCTTGCTTTTTATAATCTCCGCATTCAAATATCCTGCCTCAAAAAATTGACATTCCGTCCTATTATTTTCCATTATCTCACGGGGAATATATTTCAATTTGATAATTATGCCAAATTCTGCTTCTAATGACTGTTTTTTTAATGCCAATTCCATTTCAAATTCCCAAGCCAAAATATGTAGTTCTTTAGCTCCAAATGAAACTGCAGCTTTAACTACTTCAGTTAATTCTTCTGAAGTAAACATTCCGTCAATTTCATCTATATGAATAACTGCACCACCTTTTTTCCCATGCAGTAATGGACTCGGTGAATTATTTAGTTCACTGGCTTTATAAAATTTTAGGACAATTTCCTTATACTCTTTATCGGCTCCATGTAATTTTTCCAGCTGCCACCATTGCCTTTCATATCTACCCAGATTATACACATCAAAAGAACGATATTGTTTACCCTGTTTATGTAAATCTCTTTGCACCTGAATCAATCGCTTACGAGTTGTATGAATACTATATCTACCTAAATCAACTCCAATCCATTTACGACCAAGTTTTTCCGCTACCGCTAAAGTTGTTCCCGAACCACAAAAAAAATCTGCTACAATAGAATTTTCATTTGATGATGCCTTAATAATTCTTTCTAAAAGTATTTCATTTTTTTGCGTTTTATAACCTGTTTTTTCTTTTGAAAAGCTTTTAATTTGTATTGAATCAAGAATATCCCAAGTTGAACAATTCCAAGTATCCTCAATAGGATATCCTTTACCAGTTGGTAAACTTCCATCTACTTTTCTATAATCTTTAGGATAAGGTATATATTCTTTATTAAAAATAAATTTTTTAAAATTTTTTACATAAAATAATATTGTATCATGATTGCGTATCCAGTTATTAGCCGTTGATTTATAGCCCGAAATCCAACCGATTCTCCATATTATTTCTCTCTGAAAATTTTCTTTTCCAAAGATTTCATCAAGAATTAATCTTAAAATAGCGGTAACTCTCCAATCACAATGCACATAAATTGAACCTTGATCACTTAATAATTCCTTTATAAGACACAATCTTTCATACATCATATGAATATAGGAATCTGTTCCTTTTCCCCATGTATCTCTATAAGCCACTGCTTTAATAATTGATTGTTCTTTATATAAATTTTTTTGATTTTCACCAATTTTAATATTTACAGCAAAATCAGTACCCACATTAAATGGCGGATCTATATAAATAAGGTCTATTTGTCCTCTAAACTTTTCCAGCAGGGAATTCATTACCAGTTTATTATCACCCCAGATAAGCATATTTCTAAAATCGTCGGGATGGTTGTTTTCATTAAAAGCTATATCGTCAAATATTGCATCTTGTATATATCTATCGGCTTTAATTCTATCATGTGGTTCGTCTATTGTTTCAATTCTTTGTAGGGGATAGGGAGTAGATGGTAATTTTACTTCTCTTTTTCTTCCGTATTCATCATATTTACCCTCCCAAATCAGTTCTGTTTTAATTTTAGACAAGGGATGAGGATTGGCAGGACCCCAATTTTCATTATTCATAGTTATAAATATTTATTCTTTATCTATAATTGCTCTTTTACAGGCTTTACAACGATAATGTATTTCATATATATCATCACCTTCTATTGTTAGACCCTATTTATAAGGTATTTTAGCATTAAAAGCTGGACAAATGCTATATCCATAAATTTTACCCATAAAATTATAATATTGTAATAAACATCCACCACATGTTTCTTCATCAAAATCAAATATTTCATATTTTAAATATCGTTTACCATTTTCATAAAACTATGATTGTATACATTTAGAGCAACGACATATCTATTTATTTTCAACTATTAATTCATTTCCATTATCAAATAATATACAATATGGACCTTCATTTTCCTACTATGGAAATATACATCTCCATTTACATTTTTTACAATATTTTTCTGTTGGAGATTTTTGAAATTTAATTTTAATTAATTGTGTCATTATTTTTTGCATATTTCTTTACTTACCTCTTGCGTGTGTTTTTTTATAAAAAACTATTTTCCATTTTTTTTGAGGAATATCATGTAATTCTTGATCATCATAATACTGTAACAATTCTCCATTATTTGTTAAAAATAAATCACTATATTCTTCCTAGGTTGCTTCTTTACCTGTTTCATCATATAATTTAAATTTTATTAACATTTTTTCTTCCATATAATTATTTAAAATATTATTATTATTATTTTTAATATAAATTAATGCTTCTTTAAAAGATTTAATAATATAAATATCTTCTGGCGAAGCAGTTATGGGTGGTTCTAATTCATTGTCAATCCATTTAATCCATTCATCAATTGTGGCATTGCCAAATTTAAGTTCTTTCATTTTTTTCTCCTTTTTTATTTTGATATTACTTACTTATTTATTTTTTAAAACTATTCAAAAAATAATCACTTAATAAAATTCCTATATAAATACAAGCAACCATTATTATCATAATTCGACAACACCATCTATCTATTCTTAATGCACCAAAAATAAAGCTATATATCCACATAATATACCAATTCCACAAAATACTTCAGATAATATATTTCTTATTTTCATTTGCTTTTTAATCCTTTAATGTTTTTTTTATAATTTTTTCATTTTATTCTATCTAAGTTCTTTGTACCTTTTCTTAAATATAAATTAACCCATAAATATTTAGATAATATAATTCTGTTTTAATAACAATTAAAAAATTTTTTCTGCTTTTTGAAATTTTTTTATCTAGATGTCAATTATAATTTTATCTAATTCATCATTAAATTTAATTTGAATAATATCAAATAATTCATTATATTTTATAGAAATAATTGACTTAATATATTCTCATAATAGATAAGAAATTTATTTTTATTCTTCTATTTTATCTTTTGTTTTAAATAAGATAAACTACAATTTATTCTGACTTTTATTTTTTGTATTATATCCTAAAAATTAATATCACCCTTAGAAATTATATGACATATATGTAATTCAAACTACTTAAATGGATCATTATCTTTAAATTGTGATGCAAAAACAATATTTGTATATAATCTATTTTTAAACTATTGTCCATCTATATCATCAAGAAATGTTATAAAAAAATACATTCTCTAATTTGTTTTACTTTGTAAAAATGGAAAAATTAATTGTTGTACTTCTCTTTGTGATTCTTGCTAATATATTTTACACATATTTAATGCCAATCCAAGTAATGCATCTCTTATATCAGAAATATATTCAGGATTTTGAATATTATCACCTAATGCTAAGCTTTCAATTTTCATATTTATTATCCTTATTTTTATTTAAAAAATAACTTAATATTTAAATTTTATATTATTATAATTTTATTTTTTATTTTTCTATAATTTAATAATTTCCCCATCACAAATTAAACATTTTTTTGGTCTATCATCATATTCTTTTCTAAAATCATCCCATCCAGAATAATAATTTCCACAATTGTTACATTTTGCAAATTGTCCATATATATGAGTATTATTTAAGTTATAATCTGGCAATTGTAATATTGTATATCTATAATTTTTATTATTACTTACTAACCATTCTCGTAGAGGATGTTTATCAAAACACGCGGGATATCCATCGTATATTTGTTGTATTTTTACTATATTATCCCAAATTTCTTTGTTCATATAACAAATAACATTAATCATTATTTACCTCTTTTAAAAATTATAATTATTTTTTTTCTATATGTTCTTTCTACCAAGAAAATTTTTCATCAATATTTAACAGTTTCTAAGCTTTATTAATTTCAAAATTTGCCTAAATTAAAGCTTGTCTACATATCATTATACCTCTTCCTGTTTTTTTTCTTAACTATAAAGTTAATTGTTTTAATAAATTTTGATGCTAAATATTATTATAGTCATATTTAAACATTATTAACCTCTTAAAATATTTTATTTTTTTACTTGATTATCTACCATTCTGATTCATATTCTTCTTTTGTTATTATTTGTTCATTAATATGATTTATTTGATTATCACAATTTACAAACTTTGCAAATCCAGGATATAAATCAGGTTCTTTTATTGTAAAAAATCTTTGTGATTTTATATTTTTAACTAAAATACATTCTCCCTTAATTAGTTTAATAAATATATCAAAATATTTCATAAATAAAATTCCTTTAATTTTTATAACATAAATTTTTATACCGTTAAAAATAAAAGTGAACAGATAACTTGCAAGCCCCAATCCTATCTTTGCAAGACCCTTTAATTTTCATTTCAATCTATCTTTTCAATCGCATTAGAGAAAGATCAACCTATTAACACTGCAATTCTCCACTTAATGAAGACCATTTTTCCAATGAAATATTAGATTGCCAGTGAAGACGTCTTTATATTCCCTCTTTCTTCACTTTATCTGTTCACAAAAATGTCCATCGATCTTCCATCCACTAGATTCTTGTGGCACAGATAATGAGGGGATTTGATGTTAATCATTATCCGACTGTTTTAATTATCATATAATATTTTATATACATGGGAACATCCAAAATGTGGATATCTTTTGGAAGAGCAATTATTATCCCAATAATGTTCTGGTTAGCTCAAACCAGTAAAATCCTAAGTGCTATTGCTACTTTGACCAATGGCAAATAAACATTGAAAATCATTTCACTTAGTTCAGCTAAATAATTAAATTACACTTTGTAATGGATTTCGATCCCATCTATTGTTTCCCCTAATTTATGAAAACAAAGAATAATCAATTATTTCTTAGGCATTATTTGTTTTACTAATTAATATTATTATAACTTATTATTTTAACTTTTTTAGGTTATTTATTGTTATAATATGTAAAATAAAAATTATTAATACGATTTAACATAGTAGATTTTACAATAGTTAATGCCAAAATACAAATTTCTTCATAATTTAATTTTGAAAGATTTTGTGGAAGAGTTAATGGTTTATTTTGCAAACGACCCATTGCAATATCTCTACCAATTTTTTTATTAAATCTTTCTTTAGGATTACAAATACTAATACCCATTTGATTATTAGTATGAGCAATAGTAATTATTCTTTTTTTTGTAGAATTTATTCCACAATATAACACAACACGTTTGAACTTAATAGTGTTCATAATATAACTCCTTATTTGTAATAGCGTTAATTTTATCATTAAATTATTGTTTATCAATAAAATAATAATTTATTTCTTAATTAATTTATTATTTATTATAATATTAAATTAATTTATCCTATGTAGAATATTTTATTACTAAAAATGTTACTTATTTATATAACAAATAATTTAATTTAAGATTATTCAACTAATCTTGCTATAATATACAATTTATATAAGATTCTGTTTTATATATTATATATTTTTCTTAAAAATATATATAGAATGTATGCAATCCTTATTTTTTGTTTTGATATAAATTCCATTATTATATAAAAATTAGCTATTATTCACCAAATTTAGTTCCATCAGCGGGACAATATTTTTGACCATATTTTTGTTTTCTACCACAAGTAGAACAATATATAACATTATTTTCTTTATGAATCTAATCATTTGTAGAATATAAATAAATAATATACTAATTAAGTAATTTACCTCTTTTAAAATTAGAACATTTTTCAAATTTTTGATTAGAATATTCGCCTTTTTCAATAATTCCAATTTCTTCTTTAGTATTCTAAAAATTTTCTTTACTTAATTTCTAATCAGAATATTCAATAAAATTTAAAATTTCTTCATTACAAATAGATGTTGGTTGTAATAATTCTAAAATACAATAATTATTAAATAATAATTTAGATTTTTTCTAAATACAATAATTAATTACAAATATATTTGGAGCAGAATTACTATTATATGTATATACATAATTATCTGGATAATCTAGAGTTTGTAATGTTAATATAGGTCTTATAATTGTTGTATTTTTTTTAACATATATATTCTAGGCAGTATAAACTTTTGCAGTTATAGTAGCTAATTCAACTTTATTCTCAATAAAATTTTTTAGATTAATTGGTAATTTATATATATTAAATTTAAACTTAAAATTATTTGAAATATATCTTTCTAAAAATAATTTTTCTTTTGGTTCTAAAACAATTGCTTCTTTTTCGCTTTTTCCATTAATAATTAATTCAACTATTACAGGAATTTCTCGATAATTTTTTAAATATATCTAAAACTCTTGTTCATTTTCTAAATATACATAATCTTCTATCTTTTGCTAATTATATATAGTATAAAAAGCCTATAATATATTTTTATTTATTGCAATTGCCATTTTAAACATTTCTTTAGATAAAATTTTTGCCATTTATATTACCTCTTTATGTAAAAAAAATTTTATTTTTTATAAATATTAAATTTTTAAAATTTTATATATCTAAGGTTACTTTATTTTCAAATGGAATAAAAACATTAGCATCTATACTATAAACTCTATGTTTAGTAATTTTTTCAATTTTTTTATTTATAATTTTTTGTACTTTTGTTTTAATAACATCCTAATTATAAACAATTTTTATGTCATCTCCATTTTTATATAATTCTACCTAAATATCAAGTGGTATATGAAATTTAACTAGTGGTTTCTACATACTTTCATTAATCATGTGTTTTAATTTTAATGTTTTTTGTTTTTCATTCATATTTAATAATTTCCTTTTGAATTTATCCAAAAATTTTTATCCTTTATGTTAGTACAACTTGAAAGTATCCCAGCCATATTTTCATCAATTATTGTTTCATGCAAAAATATACCTTCTAAATCTTCTATAGATATTCCTGTTATTTGAGAAAATTCTAATAATCCAATATGATTTTCATCTAAATAAAATTTTAAAGCTTTTGCTTTATCTCGTTTCATTATATTATTCTCCTAAAATAATAATTAATATTAATTAGGTTAAATAATATGCTAAATATAAAATATATTTTAAAAGAAAATTATCAAATTATATATATATTTTATTGTTTTTTTTAATATCTTCTTTATTAAAAATTTTTTTTATAAAATTTTCGGTAATTTTATATTCTTCTACCAATTCTTGAAAAGATAATAAAATATCCATAACTATTATTTCATCTTTAGTAATTGTTAAAACAGACAAAGTATTATTTAAATATTTTTCATGTAATTTCCAAAAATTAATTGAAAATTTATAACTAGTTATTATACCTTGATGAACAGAAAAAAGAAATAACGATAATAAACTTTTTAATTGATATAATTCTTTTATTTCTTCTTCAACATTTATTTTTTTTGCTGATAATTTATTATAATCTAATATTTTTTGTTTTTGTAAACAAGATTTAATTTTTTTTGTATATTTCATATTTATCTTTTTCCAAAATATATTTTATATAAATTAAATATTGTTAATATAAAAATAATATATTTATAAAAATGTTAAACCAAGTTCTTCTATATGTAATTTTATATATTCATTTACTATTGAATTATTAGGTATTTCATTTTTTAAATCATTATAAGCCCATTTATTATCTTCATAAAAAGCAATAGGTATATTAAGCTTTTTTTGTTGAGCAATTAAATAAAATTTTTTTATAACAAAATAAGAATGTGTTACTATAAAAAATTGCATTCCTAATTTGGCTAAATCACTAATTATTTCTAAAAATAAAGAAAGTATGGGTGGATATAAAGCTACTTCCGGTTCATCAATAAAAACTGTTGATTGATGATTTAAATAACCATTTTTTAATAACATGTTAAATATTCCTAATTTTTTTACACTTTCGGCTGTTACACTAATAGGATACTTGATATTTTTTACTTTATATTCCCACATTTGAGAATTATTATTAAATTCTATTTTTCCACCTATCATTTTTTCAAATTTTGTTATTACTTTTTTAATAACTGGATGTATTTTTTCTTCTTTTATTTCGGGAGCATTTAGGGCTTTAACTAAATCTATATAAGTACTATCAAAACCAAAGGTTCTATATCTTTCATAATCCCCAATAATATTTTGATAAATAGATAAAACCTCTTTGGCGGGTAAAAAAATAGAATTACTTTTTTGAGGATCTATATAATTTTCAAGAGATAATATTTTTTTAGTAGTATCTTTACCAAAAACATAATTAAAACATTTATTTTCAATTGAAATTTCAAAATAAAGTGGACTAGGTTGACTTTTTGTAACAATATTTCCTAATTTAGGCACTTGAAAAGTCCAATATAAATTATTTGCTAAAATTTCTCCTAAACATCTATTATCATTACCCCTTTTATAAGATTCTAAGGATTTAACAGCGGTATAAAGTGATTTCATTAAGAATGTTTTACCAGAACAATTTTCGCCAAAAATAACGTTAATTTTTCCCAAATCTTTCCATTTAATATTAGTCAATGGCCCAAAATTTTGAATCACCACCGATTTTATCATTATATACCTCCTTATATATGACAATCAAATAAATAAATCATAGTATCATCAGAAACAGAATTAAAGGTATCCCAAAATTTTTTTGCATAAATTTGAGGATCTTGTTCATTGTTTGAAATTCCAAACCATCCCATTTCGCCCTTACCATACCATTCTCCATTTATTACAAATGCGTAAGGAACCATAAAATTTAAAGAAACATCTGAAAGATATTGTTCAAGAGTTTTTTCCCAATATTTTTCAATAGGATCTGTATTCCAAAAGAAATAACCTTCTTTATCTAATTCGTTCATATATGTTTCTGTTTCATTATATAATTTTTTAGCTTCATCCATTGTAATAATATTATTATCTACAAGGAGTTTATAATGATTCCAAGATTTAGGAATAGGAGCAATACCATTTTTTGTATTAATTTCAACCCATTTATTAATAATACCAACGATTTTATTGTATTCTTCTTCGCATTCACTTAAATAATCAGCTTTCATTCCCTCTATGTCGATATTACTTTTTTTCATAGCATCTCCATAACCTTCTTTAACTTCATTACCATATATTCCTGTTTCACCTATTATCATTTTAGAAGGATCTTTTGCTTTAAAATAACCGCCCCAACGACCTCCTAAAACATACCAATCATATTTAGGATTTTTACATCCCGCTAAATTTTCATTATATGGAGCTAATTGGGCAATTGCATCTTTACCAAAAACTATTACTGTAAAATGTGACATATATTATTTTCCTCTCATTTATTAAGTTTAATATATCTTATTTGAGATATCCTATTTGATAACTTAATTCTCTTATAATTTCATCGGGTCTTAAATTTTCACGTCTATTTAATAAAGGATTTTTAAAAACATGTAAAATTGTACAATAGGGATAACCATTTTTATTTGAAAATTTATCAAAAATAGGAATACTTACTTCATGATTTTTTCTTTTAGAAAAAACAATATCTTCAAGATTATCTCCTTGTGTTAAATTATCAAATATTTCATTTGCATATATTTCTGTGTTTTTTTCTAATTTTTCAAAAAGAGAATGAATTTTAGTGCTTAATTCCTCTACTTTTACTTTATCATTAACTTCCATAGCTTCATCTCTTTCTTTACAAAGAGCATATATTTCTTCTTTGATAGGAAGAAGCATTTTTTTTATTCTTTCTACTCTATCTATAATTTTCATTTATTTTTTCCTCAAACAAAAGATAATAAATAACGTAATTTTAATTTGATCGAAATTGATTTATGTATTTCAAATACATTATTCAAACAATTATCAAAATTATGTAATACTTCATAACTTTCTATATTATTGGATATTGTTTTATTAAATAATATGGGAACACTTATATTGTTATCTTTTATTATAGAATCTACAATCCCAGTTAAATCATCTCCAATTTCAAAATTTTTACATATCTTATATACATAAAAATTTACATAATCTATCAATTCAGACACTAAATGTGATGCTTCTTCATTTAATTGATTATAGCTTTTAATATTATTTTTGTTAAAAGCTTCATCTTTATTTTGACATAGAGAATTAATTTTTTCTTTTAATTGTGCTAATTTTAAATTAGCCTTTTCTACTTCATTAAAAATTTTTTTCATTTTTTTGTAACCCCTTATTTATATTCTTTAATTTTTAAATAAACATTATTATTACTAATATTATGACAAAATAATATATAGGGTTTTCCTTTATCTTTTTCTGAATATATACTTAAATTAGTTAATGAATAGTGAATATTTATTTTGTTATTAACTAATTCATCTAAAAAAGAAAGGATTTATATCAATCCCAAAACATCCAGCACAAAAATTTGCTATTTGTTTAGAGGTTTTCTTAAAATATTCATATATTTGTTGTGATTCCAATTAAAATAATTAATTTTTTTATTTATTGTTTTTATTTTAGAATTAGCTTCATTTATAGTAATGAGTTCAGAATAAGAACTATAGATTGGTGAATATTCTAATATTCCTTCATCGTTAACAAAAATATTTTCATCATCAAAAGAATCTTCATTTTCAAATAACTCATTTTTCAAAAATAATCTTTTCATTTTTATAGCCTCATACTATTTTATATATTATTATTATAACCTCTTTTTTAAGAAATTATATTATATTTTAATGCATTTTTGTTATTTAAAGTTTTAGAAAAATTTTCAATTGATTTATTAAATTCTTTTTCCCGAATAAGATTTATTTTATCTATAATTTTGATATTTGTAGATTTAATATTCTAAATTTTAACTTTTTGGGATTTTTCAACATATACATAATGTCCAATACAAGTACCAAATGTTTTTCTATCATAATCATAATATATTGAAAGAAATGGTTTACCCTCCATTTCCTTTTTAAAGGTTGGAAGTGTATCAAATGTTTCAGTTTTTGTTATATAATGAACAGGAATGACACCCTTAAGGGTTTTTCTTAGTCCATTAACAGGATTAATATATAATTTAAATGCAGCATTACAATATGCTATAATATCCTCTCGCATAAAATGAGTTAAATCAAAATATTCTTGACTTTTTGTATCATAACCTTCCAATACTTCATTCCAATCAATAGGATAAAATATACCTGCATCTTTTAAAATTAATTCCGCTTCATGTGTTGTGACATTTATAGCTTCTGTAGCATCTGTGGCTTTGAAAGCCAAAATCCCATCAACAATTTTAAAATAATCTTCATTTAATGTGGGATCACTATAAAATATTTTATTTTTTTCCATTTATAACTCCAATTATAATTATTAAAAATAACCAATAGATACTATTACATCTTCTGAAGTTTTTAAAATCTTTACATATGGAGTTTTAATATCTTCCTTATATGGACTAATAACTGGTGTTACATTAAAATAAATTGGTAGGAAATCATTTATTTTTTTTAAAGCAATTGCAGGATTTTCTTTATTTTCAATAACTTTTTTACAAAAATTTTGAATTTGATTAGGGGTCATACCAAATAAATCAAAAAGATCTTGAGATTCACAATTAAATCCACTTAATACTTCCCATTGAGGAGTATAAAATAGATAACCATGTTTTTTAATAATTGTTCTTGCCTCTTCTGAAGTAAGATATTTTTTTGATAAATGATCCATTAATATTCCCTCATTAGAAACAGTTACTCCAAAATAATCTTTTATTATATTAAAATAAAATTTAACCTGGTATTTTTGTGATATACCAGCAAGCATAGTAAGGTTAAATAATTTATCTCCGGCAAAAACCTGACTTAAATAAGAAAGTGAAACACCCGCAGCTTTAGCAAGCTCTTTTTTGCTAATTCCTTGCTTCTTAATAAAATCTTCAATTTCAAAACTTATTGCCATACTTATGGCAATTGCTTCATATTTACGAAGATTACCACTAATAGATTGTTTTATTTTTTTATGATTATATTTTGAGTTCATTTTTTGTTTTTTCCCAAATGATAATTTAAAAATTATTTTACAAAACCGGGAACTGAAATTATTTGTCCATTTTCATTTCTTATTGTATCTGAATGATTAGTAGCTGGTGCTACTAAATCTGTTCTTCTTATTTTTTTACCAGCTTCTAAAACTATATTTGATACTATATATATAATTCCATCAGTTGGATCTGGTAAATTTTCTAATTTTCCATAAATAATAGAATAAATTGGTATATTATTTATTATATTATCTATAACTGTTGTAGTAGATACTTTAGCTACTTTTCCAATTGATGGAAAATTTATCCCATTATTTAAAGTAATTGTATGCGGAGTTAAATTTATAAATTTTATCATATTATATTCTCTTAGTTTTCAAATAAATTCCATATAGTTTCTTCTGAAATTAAAATTTCTCCTATTGGAGAAATTATATTAGCTCCTATTAAACCAATAATCATTGTTTTAAGAGAATTTGGAAGCTCATTTAACATATTTGCTTCTACTAAATGAGCAATTGCTTCTAAATATATAACTGGAGTATCTGCTTTTTTAATTTCTTTAACAATTAATAATGCTTCATTATCATTCATTTTATTTTCTCCTATTATAACCTTTATATATTTATTATAACCTCAATTTTAAAAAATTATAAAGCTAATTAATAAAAAACATTTAAATTATTTTTTATATTTCAAAAAATTTTAACATATTATCTTGTCAATTAATTAATTGAGAAAAAATAATTTTTCTTTATATAATGAATAGTATTTTTTATTAAATTTTAAATATTTTTTCTATAATATTATTATTTTTTTTCTTTTTCTATTTCATTTTGAATTTTTTCATAAGCAAGTTTTTCTATCATAAATAATTCATAAGCTACAGTTAACCAATTATGAGATAAAATCCATTCACTTATAAGCAAAAGAGCTTTAAGATCTTTATCGTCTTCATAAATATAGGAATTTTCACTATTTGTATACTTTCCGTTAAATGATATTCTAACTTTTGAAAAATCAAAATTTTCTTGTATCAAAGGACAATATCCCTCAAACCCAATATAACAATTTGCAAATTTCGATTCAATATAAAAATAATGATAATAAATAGTAACCTTTATATTGTTATCAATAAATGTTTTCAAAGAAGAACATTTTTTATAATCTTCTTGCATTTTTAAGAATTCTTTTTCAAAATGAAAATTATTTGAAATATTTTCTTTTTGCATAATAAATCCCCTTTTGCTAAAATTAATTTAAATTTATTTCTTATCATTATAAGAATTATAAATATAATGCCTAATAAAAACATTTACTTTATTACTTTTTTTATCGTAAAAAATAAACAAATATGGTTTATTTTTACGTTTTTTATCATTAGTAGTTATTTATTTATCAGAATAATTAAGTTCAGAACTATAATATATAAAAAGAATTCCACTTAACATATTAAATAAAATAGGAAGAGGATTTATTCCATTCTTAAAAGAATTAGAAAGTCAGATTTTTACTTCATAAGATAGAATTCCTATAATATCAAAAAATTCTTATTCAATAAAATTATATCTCTGTAAATTTTTATAATCAACTTTTTTAATAAAGTATTATTAGAAGAAATGAACTCAATAAATCCATTATTATAATGAAATGCTAAAACACCATTAACAGTAAAAATGTATTCATCTAGATCATTTTTTGTATTCAAATAAATTTTTTCTTGTTTCCTTTTATAACTCTTTTATTTAATTATTTCAATAATATTCTGAAGAATCATAGTAATCTTTTTCTAAAAACTCAATCGTCCCCCACTCTATAAAAGCTCCAATTAAATCCAAAACAACCATTTCTTCTTCAGAAATATTATCTTTTGTAAGTTTACCATTATCATATTTATTACATATTTTAAAATATATTTCTGAAAAATCTTCAAAAATTACAACCCCTTTACTTTTTACATAAAGTAGAAAAAAAATATTTTCTATATATTTGTCTATTACATTAATTGCTTCATCAATATTAATTCCACAAATATCTAATTTTTTTATATCTATCACTTTATGATAAGAATAAGATTTAATTAATTCTGATAAATATTTAGAGTTATAATACATATTTTTTCCTCATTTTAGAAACTTCTTCTATTCATTGGTTTTCCCGATACTTCCCAAATGTTTGTATTTTCACATTTAGGACAATAAGGAATATAACAAGATTTTTCAATAAGATCATCATTTTCATAGGTAATTTGGTAATTAAAAAACGAAAAATATTCCCCTCTTTCCATATAACCACAATTACCACAAATATATACGCTCATGCAATCACCTATTATTAAACATAAACTTTAATATTTACTAAATTAGTATTAACATTGTGAAAAATAAATACACAATGTTTATTTTTCTCAAAATTAAATTTATTTGTTGTAGAATAAATAATAATTTTATCTCCCAATAGTTTGCGCAAAAAAGGCAAAGGATCAGTACCGATATCAAAACAAGCAGAACAATAATTTTCTATTTGTCTAGGAGTTTTACCGCTCCAATCATAAATTTGTTGAGCTTCTGGATTAAAATGCTTTAATTTTATAAAACTAAAATTTTCATCATAACCTGCATCTTTTATTTTATTTTTAGCTTCTTCGGAGGTAATAAAATGAGAATCAAAAGAATTAGCAGGGGAATATTCTAATATTCCATCCGTAGTAGCAAAAATGCATTCATTATCAAAATAATCTTTATCTTTTGTTTTTATCAAATATAACATTTCCATTTTATACTTCCTTATTTTTTTTATTATTTAATGATGTTAAGCAATCTTTTGGCAGTTATTTCATCGATTCTTTCAATTCCATCTTTTGTAATTTTACCATAATAAGAATAATCATTTTTCCAAGATGCACTTTTTCGGAATTTTATGATTGTTCCTTCTGGTAATTCACCGCGATAAACTGCGGTAGCAGGTGTATTTCCCCTTTTATTATCATATGCTAAAGTAGACACAAAATTATATTTTATTTTACCATTATCATTTGTCAAAATAGCAAAATATGGCTTTCCCTTTCTAATATCCTCAACTCTTCCTTCCCAATCTATAAAAACTAAAGATTTAGGTTTACGAGATTCTAAAATCTCATTAGCTTCTTTAATAAATTGTTGAAGTTCTTCTGTGGAAAAAATTGTTAATTCTTGAATTGTCATTTTAGTCTCCTTATAAAAACTAATGCTTATAATTTTTAGCCAAATCTCTTAAGTAAAAATAATAACGAATTGCAACTGTTTCGCAATTATTATGACAAGTAAAGTTCAATAAAGCACGTATACGTTCTTGTTCTTCATTATAAAAATATAAATTTTTATATCCATGATTAATCCTTATAGTTATTTTTACCGGAAAACAAGTTATATTTTTCCGGGGATTAAATTTATTAAATTTTATTTGTAGTTTTGCGAATTTTGATGAAATAATAATCTTATTCATCTGTAATTCTATTTTTAAATAACTGTTTAGACCAATCAAATTATCTCATTCAAACTTCATAAAACCCCTAGTATCCATTTTAAGTCTATTAAAATCTTTTTTAGAAAATCTTGGGGGTTTTGGTGTTAATCTTTTGTAACCTCTTTTTAACATTTTGTAACCTCTTTATTTTTTAATATATTATTATTATAACCTATTTTTGAAAAAATTTTATTAATATTTTATGTGATATTTTTGATTTTTTTAGGTATTGGAAATTCAATTTCTTCTATATATTTTTCAATTAATGGTATTAATGATAATATATCGTGATTATAAGTTCCATCTTCTCGTTTGCATTCTTGCATTTTTATATACAATTCTTTTCCTGACATTATTAACTCCTTTTAAAAATTAATAGGATATCTTATTAATATCAATATTATATTGACTTACTATAGACCCCCTAGGAACATAAAATATATAATTTTTCTTAAAAACAGTATCGTCATATTTATTTAGATGAAAAAATGTTATCTTAACATGGGGTTTTTCATCTTCTATTTCAAATAAAGAAATTTTTGTATTATTATCAGACTTTATGTTAAAAATCTTTATTTCATCATTATTACCCTTAATTGCATAAGTGTAAATTAAATTACAATCGCTATGAATTTCTCCACTTCCTATAAATAAAAACATATTCATATGGCCATTGATATTTGTTACTCCATTTAATTTAAGAGCATACAATTCATAGCATTTTACTGTAGTATAACTAGTTGAAGAAATATTAATTGAATAATATAATGCTATACAAAATAATATTAACATTATAATACTTACAATAAGTGTTTGACCAAAAACAGACTTAAAAAATTTCATAAATTTCTCTTTTCTAATTTTAAATTAATTTCTTAAAAATCAATACATAGTAAATAATTACATTCTTTCTTTATCAATTTTTGAGGATTATCATATATTGGAAATAATCTTTCCAATTCTAATTTAATTCTATCTTTTAAAAGGTTTATAGATTTAGTAATTGTTTTTATTTCATCAGGAATAAAATCTATACTCTCTTTATTGGAGGGTTTTCTATAATGCATAGAAAATCTATTATTATCAAGAAATTTATCAAAAATATAAGGATTATTGTAATTAATAACTCCATTAGGCAAAATAATTCTATCTTTAGGAAAAAAATCTGATAGATTGTCTCCTGGTTTTAAATTTTGAATAAAATTTTCAACAAAATTATTAATTTCATCTATATATAATAATCTTTTTGACAATATTTCTTCACTATTTAATTTACTTGCAACTTCCCAGGCATCCTTATAAATATTGAATATTTCTTCGGCTACCATTTTATTTTTATGTATTTTTAGCCATTTAAGCAATTCTAAATCTTCACAATTTAATCTAAAAACATTTATACTGTTATTTTGATTTTCATAATTGTCAATAAAGAATTTGAAAGAAATAGAAAAAGGATTAAATTTGCAATTACAATTTTTTGAAAAATTATAATTATCATAAGAAATATCACAAAATAATAATGGACTTTTTAAATTTAAACTATTATAAGTTATTTTTATATCAATATTGGCCAAAATTAAATCATGTAATAATGCTTTTATATGATTTTTTACTATATTATTAAAAAAATCATATCTTTCTTTATATAAAAGATTTATATTTTTTGAATATTCTTTTAATTTTTTAAAAATTTCCATTTTAATACTTATATCTCATTTAAATTAATTTTATTAATATTGTACCAAGTATCTTTTTCTAAAGAAAATAGTTTATAAGCTAAACTTACTTGATTGTGGTTCCAAACCCAAATTGCAATATCCATTATATTTTCTATTTCTTGATTATTTTCATAAATATTTTGATTTCCACAATTAATATAATATTCTATTTTTACTGTATTATAATTAAAATTTTCTCTTTTTATCGGAAAAAATCCATCAAATGAAATTTTTAATGTTGTAAAATCAGATTTTAGTTCAAATAAATTGTAATTTATATTTATTTTTATATTAGAATTTTTTAGATCTCTTAAATATTTCTTTTGAAATATTTGAAAATTTTCTTCTAATTTTTTTTTAAATTTTTGATTTTGAAAAAATGTTTTTTTATCCATAATAATTTCTTTTAATAAATATTTTTTTTGTTTATATTACAAACAACAATTTAGTTGCTATCAAATTCTAATAATTCCCTTTCGGTAAAATTAATCCAGATTTCTCCTGGATTCATATATTCAAGAAATTCTTTAACCTTTGCATTATTAAAAACCCTATTTGCTTCAATACCACCATCTTGATTACGATAAACACAAATAATATCTTCTGATTTAAAATTATCAAGTATTAATGAGCTATTAGTAGTAAGCAATAATTGATTATGAGTTTGAGAGATAAATTCATAAAATAATTCTACTATTTTTGTGGTTATATAAGGATTCATTCCATTTTCAATTTCATCTAACATCAGTAAACTAGAATCACATTTAACACATAAAAGAGCAATAATGGCTAAAATACGCAAAGTTCCATCACCCATATGATTAGCTTTCGCTTCTATATTATTAGAACCAAATTTTTCATTAACAAATAGTTCAATCATGCCAGAAATTTTATTATTAACAGGAAAAATATCTTTAATATTATTTAAAATTGAATGAACTTGTTCAATATAATTTTCTTTTTGTTTTGGGGTCATCTGTTTAATAAAAGCTGCAAGTTGTTTTCCATTAACTCCAATATTTTTAACAATTTCTTTACTTGATCTATACATATATTGTGTTATTAAAGTTCCAAAATTTGTTGTATATTCAAGATATTCTTTTAGTAGTGAAATTTCACAAATATTTATGAAATTAATAATCTTTAAACCTGATGAGTTTAAAGATAGGGGAAACTTTGACTTTTTGTTAGAAACTATTTCATAGTTAACAATTCCATTTTTATAAGTATATAAAAAATTTGCTTCTTTATATAACTTTTCTATATTCTTTGGATCAGAAAATAATTTTTCCCATTTTCTATTTACTTTATAAATACTTTCTTCAATTAAATTAATACTTGTAACAGAATTAAGTTTAAATTTTATATCCCAAATAAGAAGAAATGGTTCCCCATTCTCTTCAAATTCAAAAATTGACTTATATGATAGAAAAGGGCTTTTAGATATTTGGGATTTAATATCGGAAACCTTCCAATTTTTATCTTTTAGATATTCTGCTACATCTCTGGAAACGCAATTTACCAGTAAATCCAATGCTTGCAGAATAGTGGTTTTCCCGGAAGAGTTTACACCAATTAAAACATTTATCTTATCAAGGTTTAAGGTAAGATCGGTAATACCTTTAAAGCCCTTTATTGTTACTTGTTTAAGCATCTCTACCTCCAAGGTAGTTAAATTATAATATTATTATAACCCATTTTTACAAAAATTACAATAAATTTTAAATATTTTTTTATTTATAATATTTTTATATTAAAATTAACTATTTTTTTATTTAAAATTTTTATATTATTTTTTATTCATTAAATTCTGAAATTCATCATTTATAGAATAAATTTTAACCTAATTTAAAATTAGATTATTCTATTTATTAATATATATAATTTGCAATTTCTAATTTTTTAATTATTCAACAATAAAATTCCTTTATTTCAATTTCAGGGAAAGGATTTTCCCATTGCCAACCGGTCTTACCAGTAGTTCTTAAATGTTCTAAGCGTCTAATGGATATTTCAGCATATAAAGGATCAATATCAAACGTATAAACTTTTCTTTTTAATTTTTCTCCTGCAATTAAAGTTGTACCTGAATGAGAGAAGAAATCTACAATAGTATCTCCCTCTTTGCTTCCTGATAAAATTATTCTTTCAATTGCTTTTAGGGGTTTCTGACCATAACAACCAGGAACATTTTCTTCCATTCTATAAAAAACTTGTTGAATATCCACCCAAACATTTCCTGCTCTAATATATTGTGATTTACTCCTCTCTGTATTTTCAGTTAACTGACCATTTACTTCTTTGTAATAGCCTCGCAATATTCTTGGTATATTTGTATATTCAGCTTTCACATTAAATTCTGGATTACCCTTAGTATAACAAAGTAGTTCTTGTCTTACCCACATCCAATTTTTTTTGTGCCATAACCTCTTTGATTTCTCATAGTAATAATATTTTTGGGTTTTAATTCTTTGTAGCTTCTCATCATTATAATAAAATCAGGTAATGGTTGAAAATCATCTTTATAATCTAATCCTAACCATATATATAGATAAGAATCATTATCCATAATATCAATTGCATTATTAATCCAAGCTTTAGAAAATTTAATATATTCATCAATACTCTTCTTAAACAAATTAGAAGTATTACTATTACCAACTGCAATATTATAAGGTGGATCATTAATTATTAATTTTGCTTTATTTTTTGCCATAATTTTTTTTATATGTTCTGAATTTGTTGCATCTAGAACACCCACTTTATGACCAGAAATAGGGTCTTCCCATATTTCTCCATATTTTAAACGACATAATGGAAATAATATTTTTTTTAATTCATCATTTGAATCTAACCTATGTAATTTCTATTTAGTATTCTTTATAATTTGTTTGTTTTCTTCTTTAGAAAATATGGTTGCCATTTAATCTCCAATATTTATTTTATAATTTTATATACTAATATCATTTATTAATATTTTAATTTTTTAATTTCTTATTATTCAAATATTTAAGCCACAAACCAAAATCATCTTCAACTGGAATTCGTTTTAAAATAAAAATAGAATTACTATATTCAGGATTTTTACTTTTTGCATCCTACTAACTAATACCATAAATAGTTACATTTAAATCTATATATTTATGATTTACATAATCAAATTTTAATACTTTATATATATTCACTTAAATATTTTTCTCCTTAATTAATATTTTATAATTTATTTAAAAAGAATAAAAAATTTTATACTAATAATATAATAAATTTTATATATTTAAATTAATTCAAATCATAGTATTGATATACATAGGAATCAAGTTTTTTTTGAATATCTGCAAGTTTCTCTTCGGCTTTATTTTTAGAAATCTCATTGTTAAATTTCCGTAATTGGATTTCATAAGCATCATTAAACAATTTTTGAAAATTATCAAGTTGATCTTGAGTAGGTATAATTATAGGTAACTGACGAGCATCATTTATTTGAAAAACAGAAGTATTATTCACAAAATCATTTACATATTCACTAATAAATTTAGAGTTTATTAGGCAAACAAAGAACCAATCAGGAATATTAGGCATTAAAGAAAACATACTCATACTGGTTACATCATATACACTACGATCTTTTAATCTACATTTTAAATAAACAGTTTTTATGTCACTCCAGCAAAAACCATTTCTAAAATAAAAATCCTTATTTCTAACCACTGGATTGCCTGCACCTTTTTTACCTGAATTTGTTACTAAATATTCTACTGTCTTTTTGGACCAATCAAGATAAAATGGTGTCTTTAAATACCAACGATTTCCATCTTTATCTCCTTTATCATAAGGAACCCAATGTGGTTTATCATTATCTATCCCATCTTTCAGTTCTTCTGGTGTTAAAATTTCTACATTTGCTCTTTCGGAATTATTGATAATTTTATAAAGATATCCTCTACCGAATATATCCCTGTCGTATTTTTTCTTTAATTCATCAAATAAGTCCCATATTTCCTTTTCTGAAAGTTCAGCAAGATATTCTTTTGCCTGTTGTGACGAATTTATATTCAATTCCTTAATTCCATAGGCAACTATCGCTTCATAAAGTTTTAGAGATCTATTGTTCTTTATTCTATCTGACTCTTTAGTACCTGCTAAAACTGCTACAAATCTTCCATTATCTGCTGTTGCCATCCCTTGCCCTCCTTCTGTAATTAATCCCAGAATAGTAATATCCCCAGGTTTGAGATTTTTGCGATATTCATTAAGTATTCTTGAATTTTTATTAATATTCCTGCTGGTAACTATTAAATTCCAATATTGGCTTATTAATTTACAAACAGTTGGTTGATATTTATGCCAAATTTTTATATTGAAATCATTGGGAACAAAAAAAGCATTAAAAGCAGTTTTTCTATATAGTTCAGTTGTGGGATTATATATTTCAGGATTATAAAAATCAGTTTCAGTGTCTTTATTGGCTTTGGCATTTTTATAAATAAATTCATAGTTTTTTACCATCCTTTCCTTTTTTTGCACAGATATAATAGCTGGCTCAACAAGAGGATTTTCAAAGGGATTATCTACTTTGATCAATTCAATAATTCTATTATCTAAGAAGCTTATCCTTAAGTTTTGCTTGGAATGAATAGTGATATAGGTATTGGAAGTAATAAAGGAAATAATACCTTCTGATTTTACCAATTCTAATGCTCTTAAAAAGAAATAATTATAGAGATCATCTGATATACCATATTTTTCTTTATACCTGGGAACTTTTCTCTTATCAGTGCTTTTATTGCAAACATAAGGAGGATTTCCAATAATAATATCAAAACCTTCAGATAGACCAAACATCCAATAAGGATTAAACCAATCCACCGACTCATTCTTAAAAGGGTTCCAATTTAGCAAATAAGCTATATCCGTATGTTTTTTTTCTGATTCTAAAAGAGTAGTGCTAATTTCTATCTGTTTTTCAATAAACTTTTGTTTAAATAGTTCCTTTTCTGTGTCTATTGAAGTAAAATAATTATTCATAATGGATTTAAGTTCTTTAATGTAATCTATAAAAGTAACATCATTTTCCAGATTTGATCTTAAATCCAGAACAGAATCTGCTGCAATGAATTTAAACTCCAAATTAGGTAAAGCCAGAATACCCCTATTTTCTTTCTTGTCATCAATATTCTCATCTACAATCAAAGAAAGGAAAAACCTTAATTTGGAAATTTCCGTAGCCATTGTTAGAATATCAACCCCATAGATATTATCCCTTATAAGTCCAAGTTTGATAATATAGCTGATATTTTCATTTTTCAGCTTATCATTCAAATATTTTCTAAAGGATGGGTCTGTTACACTGTTAATTATTTTTTGTTTCCAGAATTCTGATGCAGGATCAAGATAACTAATAATCTCCAGCATTCTCTGCATAGCCCCCATTAAAAATGCACCACTTCCGCAAGCCGGATCAATAATTTTAAGGTTGGAAAATAATTCTAATATTTCTAATTTTTCAGAATTGGTAAATGAGTTTGCTTTGTCTGAATTAAAGATTAAATCAAATATTTTTTCCTTGTTGATACTAAGATGACTGGTTATATAATTATACAAGCTGTTATCAACTATATATTCAACCACAAAACGAGGAGTATAATAACTACCTGTTTTTTTTCTGGCTGTTTCACCTGTATCCTTATCCAGTTCAGCTAATAAATTTTCAAAGATTCTACCTAACATTTCAGGGTCTACGGCAATTTCAATATCAATACTGGTAGATTCATCAACAGTAAAATTATATTGTTCAAAAAGTTCAAATAGACCTATAAACCAGTCATTAGGAATTTGCAATGTGTTTAGTAATTGTTTATTATTGGGGTCATAATAATCAATTTTATCAGCTTCAAATAAACTTTCGTTTAAAAAAGGAATAGAACTCCAAACTTCATTTTGTATGTATTGTTCTCTTTCATCTTTCCTTTTGTTTAAGGTTTCAAAAAATAACGGTTCAATGATAGTGTGATAATAGTTTTTTTCTTCACAATTTTTAACTGCATTAGAGGAAATAAGTTCTTCCGGAATTAATGGCAAATTATTCTCAGATTTTTTCATTTTCAAAAACCAGCAAAAAATTAATCTTCCTAATAAACGAACAGCAAATTGCTTTTTATATTCAGTATTATTTTCCGGTAATTTTAAACAACCTTTATAACTATATTTTTTTCGCTTTATATTTTTTTCTCCACCAACTAATTCTAAAAATTTAATAAATATTTGAGTATAAAATTCTTTAGTAACTAAATCAATAGAAAAAATATCTTTTATTTCAGATAAGGAATTATATTTAGCATTTTTTGTTTGATATTCATAAATATAATTGGGAATTCCAGCCTTAATATAATAAGAAAACCTTTTATAATTATTATATATTTTTTTTACATCAAAATAAATAGGATAAATTAAACTATACCAAAGGGATTTATTTTGATCATAAAAAATAAATAAGCCAGCTTGTACTAATTCATCTTTTAATATTTCAACTGCTTTGTTATATTGAAATTTTCTTAATGATCTTTCTATTATAATATATTCTATTTTAATAAAATAGATAACTACCTTATTTCCTTCTGGTAATTCTAACATTCCTAATTTTATAACTTCTGAGAATATTTCATCCTTATATTGCTTAATTTCTTCATCTATTTGGTAAAAATAATTTGATTTATTATTAAAATAATTTAACCATTTTTTTTTTGAAAAATTCTCAGATAATATTACATTATTCATAATATATTACCTTAATTTATTTTTTTTAATAAATTGTAATTAATTTAAAAATTATCATTTAAAATACTATTTTTTATTATAAGTACTTAAACAATTTAGGGTATATTCTACTATTTTATGTGAAATCTATAAATTATATTGTGTTGCTAATATATAAGCTTTTTTCCAAGCCTATAACTATTGTACAAATTTACTATTATTATTAAACTGTTTTAAATGCCCAACCTAATGTAGCATTCCTATAATTTTTAATTCCTAATCGGAATATATTCCAACCTGGACTGTTTTATCATATGAAATATAAAAAGAATTATTAATATAATAGTCTTCGCCATTTTCGTGACAATATTTATCACTATGTTTAACAAAAACAAATTTAATATCCTTAAAATCTTTTGTTATTTGTTTGATTACTTTTTTATAGTTTAAACTCAATTTTTCTTCCCTTTAAATTCAACAAAAATTACTTAAGTTTCATTAATAAGAATATAATAATATCTATTTTTAATTGATTAAATTATTATAGCAATAGAAATTCCAGATTTATTAAAAATTTTTATCAAACTAAAGGGGATATACTTTCTTTAAATAATTCATCATAATATCCTATGCCCCTTTAGAACCTTCAAATTTAACATTTTTATATTTGGGTTTAATACCTTTTCTTACAATATATCTTTTTTTAAGATTAGGAAAATAATTAATATACATAAATGCAATTGGTTCATGCTCAAGCTAGTTTAACTTCATAATAAAATATAAAACTTGATCATTTACGCCATACCACATATATAAATTATAATTACTTCTTTTAAATACTCTTTCAAGAAATGGGGAATGACTTTTATATTCTTTCTAAACAGCTGCATCTGTATTAATTACAATTGGAACTGGGCAAGAATTAGTATCCTATTTTAAAATGTCCTTTAATTTTTCCATAATATTATATTTCTCCTTTTTTACAATTTGTTATTAATTATCATTAAAAAAATAAATGTCTTTTTTATTATTTTATATAATTTTAATATAACATAAAAATAATAACTTAAATTCATTATTTTCAGATATATATATAATTATTGTATTCTTTAATAATATTTTATTAAAAATTTTTATTGATATTTTTAATCTTTTTAAAATTTAGATTCAAATTTTTTTTTCTTTTGTCATTATTTTTTGTTCATTTTTTACCTAATAATTTTTTTTAAGTTCTTTTCTTACATCATTAAGTGTTCTAAAAACATATCCAGAACCTATGGGCTTATCGAACATATCAA
>Ga0208695_1000886_pt1 | contig 28439 bp, 18 predicted proteins | sample AD_UKC111_MetaG_FD_184449 | JGI IMG/M metagenome (GOLD analysis project Ga0208695, IMG submission 184449) | Active sludge microbial communities of municipal wastewater-treating anaerobic digesters from Hong Kong - AD_UKC111_MetaG (SPAdes)... | ecosystem: Engineered > Bioreactor > Anaerobic >...
TCAGCGGCTGAAAATTTCCAAAAAAGCTCATCTCATTCTTCCGACGCATCGATTGCTCGATCTGGCTTCCGAAGCTGCCAAAGGAACAGGCAAAATTGGTACAACGGGCAAAGGTATTGGCCCGGCCTACACCGACAAAATAAGCAGAAATGGACTTAGAATTGGTGATATTCTGCATCGTTTCGACGAAAAATATCGCGAAGTCGTTGCTCGCCATAAGGAAATGTTGCGTCAATACAATTTTGAATACGATTTGGCTGCATTGGAAAAAACTTTTTTTGAAGGAATAGAATGTATCAAACGTTTTGATTTGATTGACAGCGAATACTTTATCAACCATTCGCTGGAAGAAGGGAAAAAAATTTTGGCCGAAGGTGCTCAGGGAACGTTGCTCGACATTGATTTCGGTTCGTATCCTTTTGTAACTTCTTCCAACACGATTTGTGCCGGCGCTTGCACCGGGCTTGGTCTCTCTCCGCAAAAAATCGGAGAAGTTTATGGTATTTTCAAAGCTTATTGCACGCGCGTGGGAAGCGGTCCTTTTCCAACCGAGTTGAAAGACGAAACCGGAGAACTGATTCGCAAAAAAGGTTGTGAGTTTGGTGCTGTAACCGGCCGTCCTCGTCGTTGTGGTTGGATCGATTTGGTTGCACTGCGCTATTCAATCATGCTCAATGGCGTTACTCAGTTGATTATGATGAAAAGCGACGTGCTGGATGATTTTGATACCATAAAGGCTTGTGTGGCATATCGTATCGACGGAAAGGAAACGGAAGAATTTCCATTTGAAATTACCGAAAATCTCGAACCCGTTTATGTTGAATTGCCCGGTTGGAAAACCAAAATATCGAACTTGCAAAGTGAAGACGAATTTCCCGAAGAATTGAATGCCTATTTGAATTTTTTGGAAGAAGAATTGAATGTCCCGATAAAGATTGTTTCTGTAGGGCCCGACCGTGAACAAACCGTCATTCGCTATCAGGAATAGTTTCCCAATTTTATGCACTACAAACTGCCAATCTGTCAATTGGATGTTTGGCAAACATTTTGCATGAGTAAAATGTTAATTATAAAAAATTGAAAAGTCTATGATTTATATTATTTTTATTGTTTTTGCCCTGATTAGTTTTTTGCTTCAGAACAGGTTGCAGTCAAAATTCAAACGTTACTCGAAATTACCTGTACCAAATGGTATGACGGGAAAAGATGTAGCCGAAAAAATGCTGCACGACAACGGCATTTATGATGTGAAGGTTATTTCCACCTCCGGCCATCTCACCGATCATTATAACCCCGCTAACAAAACCATTAATTTGAGCGAACAGGTGTACGCCTCGAGTAATGTGGCGGCTGCGGCTATTGCTGCTCATGAAACGGGGCACGCGGTTCAGCACGCCTATTCCTATGCTCCACTGACTCTGCGTTCAAAACTGGTTCCGGTGGTAAATTTTGCTTCCATGTGGATGCAATGGGTATTGCTGGCAGGCATTATTTTTCTTCAATCTTTTCCTCAACTGATGTTGGCGGGAATTATTCTTTTTGCACTGACAACGCTTTTCAGTTTCATAACTTTACCGGTAGAAATCAATGCCAGCCAACGTGCATTGGCATGGCTCAACAATGCCGGCATTACCAATTATGAAACCCACGAACCGGCCAAAGATGCTTTGAAAACGGCAGCTTACACTTATGTGGTAGCGGCTTTGGGATCATTGGCAACGCTAGTTTATTATATCCTGATTTTCATGGGTGGAAGCCGAAGATAAATATAAAAATTCATACATTTTGATAAGGAAAACTGACTTTTTTAAGGGAAGGTTTTCCTTATTTCTTTTTTCAAATCGGGAAAAATCACTACATTTGCATCTGCATTGGCTCCGTAGTTCAGTTGTATAGAACGTCAGATTCCGGTTCTGAAGGTCTTGGGTTAGAATCCCAACGGGGTCACACACAGCCAACCTCAACATTTTTGTTCGGGTTGGCTTTTTTGGTAAGAAAATTTTTATTTGAAAATAATTGTATATTCTTCACTTTCAGCCGATTGGCTCAAAGTTTTTTCACTTCTGATTTTTTCGTTCAAAATCACTAATTTTGCAGAAAAATTTTAATATTGAATCCTGCTCAATCAATGAGAAAAAAGAAACAGCTCCCCGTTTTGGAAAAGGTAACCATTACCGATATTGGAGCCGAAGGCAAAGCGCTGACAAAAATAAACGATATGGTCGTTTTTGTTCCTTTGGTGGTGCCGGGCGATGTAGTGGACTTGCAAGTTACGCAAAAGAAAAAAAATTACATGGAAGCCCGAGCTGTAAAATTTCATCACTATTCGGAACAACGTTGTGAGCCTTTTTGTCAACATTTTGGCATTTGCGGCGGTTGCAAGTGGCAAATGTTACCTTATGCAGAACAGTTGAAATACAAACAAAAACAGGTGGTGGATCATTTGAAGCACATTGGAAAAGTTCAATTGCCGGAAATTTCGCCCATTCTCCCTTCCGAAAAAACTGTTTTTTACAGAAACAAACTGGAATTTACTTTTTCTAATCGCCGTTGGCGAAGTTTTGAAGAAATATCTTCTGCACAGAATATTGAAGATGAAAATGCACTCGGATTTCACATCCCGGGACATTTCGACAAAGTGTTGAACATTGAAAAATGCTGGTTGCAGGACGATATTTCCAACAAAATCAGAAACGAAATTCGTCGTTATGCTTTGGAGAATGAATTGGAATTCTTTGATCTGCGCCGTCAGGAAGGATTTTTGCGAACCATGATGGTAAGAACTTCCACCACTGGTGAAGTGATGCTGGTAGTCGTGTTTTTTCGGGAAGACGAACCGAAACGAAAAGCTCTTTTGCAACACATAGCCGACACTTTTCCCGAAATTACTTCCCTTTTGTATGTAATCAATTCCAAAGCCAACGATACCATTACCGATCAGGAAATTATTTCCTTCAAAGGGAATGATTGTATTTACGAAAAAATGGAAGATTTAACTTTCAAAATTGGGGCAAAGTCGTTCTTTCAAACCAATTCTGCACAAGCTTGCAGGTTGTATGAAAAAGCCCGCGACTTTGCAGCATTGACGCGGAATGAACTTGTTTACGATTTATACACCGGTACGGGCACCATAGCCAATTTTGTAGCGCGAAAGGCAAAGAAAGTGATTGGAATAGAATATGTACCTGAAGCAGTGGAAGATGCCGTGAATAATTCAAAACTTAACAACATTACCAATACATTTTTTTATGCGGGTGATCTGAAAGAAGTAATGACAGCCAATTTTATTCGTGAGCAGGGAAATCCTGATGTCATTATCACTGATCCGCCAAGAGCCGGTATGCATGGAGATGTAGTGGATGCCATTCTGACAACCAATGCCGCAAGAATTGTTTATATCAGTTGCAATTCTGCCACACAAGCCCGTGATTTGCAACTTTTGGACAGCAAATATAAAGTTACTGCCGTTCAGCCGGTGGATATGTTTCCTCATACTCACCACGTGGAAAATATCGTATTGTTGGAATTAAGATAATGATCATCTCATCAGCATTTTTTGTTGTCATATAAAAAGTTTTTCAATATCACTTTACGATTTGATATTCAATAATATAGAATTATCAGGTTTAAAAAAATTCTGTAATTTGCTTTATTTTGACAAAAAAAAGTGTATTTTTGCACGCTTTCGAGCTCGAAAGATTTCAAATTGTTTTTCGGCTTTTTTCCGAAAAAATTTGAAAATGTTTTTTAACCATAAAATTTGTTGAACCAATAGTCCACATTTATGCCGGTTACCATAAGAGAAGTTACTACCAAAAAACAATTGAAACAATTTGTCTGGTTTGGGATCAATTTGTACAAGGATAATGAATATGCAGCTCCACCGCTGTTTATGGACGACTATACCAACCTGACAAAAGGAAAAAATCCTTCGCTTGATTTTTGCGAAGCAGCTTATTTTCTTGCCTACAACGAAAAAAATGAAATTGTTGGTCGTATTGCAGGCATAATCAACCCGGTAGCCAATGAAACGTGGAATCAGAAAAATGCACGCTTCGGATGGATAGATTTTATCGACGACTATGAAGTGTCGAAAGCCCTGTTTGATGCGGCAGTGGAATGGGCAAGAGCTAAAGGTATGACTGCTATTCAAGGCCCGCTCGGGTTTACCGATTTTGACCACGAAGGTACGCTTATCGAAGGTTTCGACCGACTTGGAACATTGGCCGGCATATATAATTATCCTTATTATTCACAGCACATCGAAAAATATGGTTTTGTGAAAGATGCCGACTGGGTTGAATTTCTCATTACCATTCCCGAAAAATTTCCCGATAAATATTTCCGTATCGCCGAGCTGGTAAAACAAAAATATCACTTGACGCCTCGACGATTTAAAAGCCGAAAAAAACTGGTAAACGGCTATGGAAACAAAATTTTTGATTTACTCAATACTTGCTACCAGCATTTATACGGTTTCACCAAATTGAACGAAGCTCAAAAGCAATTTTACATAAAACTCTATTTCAGCTTTTTCAGGTTGGATACAGTTTCGGTGGTAACCGACGAAAATGATGATGTGGTAGCAGTGGGTATTGCCATGCCAAGTCTGACCAGAGCTTTGCAAAAAGCAAAAGGGAAACTGTTCCCGCTGGGTTGGTTTTATTTGCTGAAATCCATTTATTATAAAAACGATATAGTGGATTTGTATCTGATAGCAGTACATCCCCGTTATCAGGGAAAAGGCGTCAATTCTATCCTTTTTGCCGAATTGATGGTCAATTTTGCAAAAAACGGATATAAATTTGCAGAAAGTAATCCGGAGCTGGAAACCAACACCCAGGTCTCTACTCAATGGAGCGATTTTGAACATATCAATCACAAGCGCAGAAGAGCTTACATTAAGCAAATCTGAAAATTTCCTTTTTCTTGAAAAAAGGATTATTTGTATTCGTTTTTTTTTTTGACCAACTGTGAAATTTTTTGAATAGTTGGACTCCACCTATCAACTTCTTTCAACTTTTTTAGCTCGAATCTTGTTTGAATAGTGTGAAGTCAATATATAATTGACTTAATACATATTGATTATGACACGAAAATTTGATTTTTTGGTAATAGGAGGTGGAATAGCCGGCATCAGTTATGCACTGAAAGTAGCTGAATACGGAAAAGTAGCCCTCATTTGTAAAACCACACTTGAAGAATCGAATACTTCTCTGGCTCAGGGAGGTATGGCAGCCGTTCTTTATTCACCCGACAATTATGAAAAACATATTCAGGATACTTTAATTGCAGGCGATTACATAAATAATATCGAAGCTGTAAAAAAAGTTGTTTACGAAGCCCCCAAGCAAATTGAAGAATTGATTCGCTGGGGTGTAAAATTCGATAAAGCAGAAGATGGAAAATTCGATTTGCATCGCGAAGGCGGGCATTCCGAATTTCGTATTCTGCACCATAAGGACAATACAGGAGCGGAAGTTCAAAAAAGATTGAACAAAAAAGTTCTACACCACCCCAATATCGAAATTTTTGAATATCATTTTGCTCTCGAAATTTTAACTCAGCATCATTTGGGTCAGATTGTTACACACCACACTCCGAATATCGAATGTTATGGAGCCTACATTCTCGATGAGAAAAACAACCAAATTGTTACTTTCCTTTCCAAAGTTACCATGTTGGCAACCGGAGGTATCGGAGGTGCATATCTGACTTCTACCAATCCGCCCACTGCCACAGGCGATGGCATTGCAATGGTACACAGAGCCAGAGGCGTAATAAAAGACATGGAATTTGTGCAGTTTCATCCCACCGCACTTTACCATCCGGGTGATAAACCCTCTTTCCTGATTTCGGAAGCCATACGTGGCTATGGAGCCATTTTGCGTACCAAAGACGGACAAGAATTCATGTACAAGTATGACGAAAGAAAAGAACTGGCTCCCAGAGACATTGTAGCCCGCGCTATCGACAACGAAATGAAAATACGCGGTGATGAACATGTTTATCTGGACGTTACGCACAAAGACCCAAAAGAAACAAAAAAACATTTCCCCACCATTTACAAAAAATGTCGCGAGTTGGGTATCAACATTACCAAAGATTATATTCCCGTAGCTCCAACACAACATTATTTGTGTGGTGGCATTGCTGTGGATTTGAATGCCGAATCAACCATTCATCGTCTGTATGCGGCAGGCGAATGTTCTTGTACCGGTTTACACGGAGCCAACCGTTTGGCCTCCAATTCTTTGATCGAGGCAATTGTTTATGCTGATGCAGCGGCAAAACATTCTGTTGCACGACTCGATTCACTCGGTTTTCAGGAGGACATACCCGACTGGAACGATGAAGGAACGACCTGGCCCGAAGAAATGATTTTGATTACTCAAAGTGCGCGGGAAGTGGAGCAAATTATGAACAGCTATGTGGGAATTGTTCGCTCCAACTTGCGTTTGAAGCGTGCTATGAGCCGTTTGGAAATTCTTTTCCGGGAAACGGAGGATTTATACGAGCGATCGGTGGTTTCACGCCAAATTTGCGAACTCCGCAACATTATCAGTGTTTCGTACTTGATTATAAAGCAGGCTACACAGCGAAAAGAAAGTCGCGGATTGCATTACAACATCGATTATCCGGGACATGCAGAAGATTTGAAAAATAAGGAATAACGACCTGAATATTTTTCGATAACGAATCGCAGAACAAACTGAAAGTTTATGAACTGTAGCTAAATTTTTCCCCTTTTTTCTTTGGACGTTTTTCACTATTTTTGCAGTGAATTATTTCTCAACCTGTTAAATTTTCTATTTGCGATGAAACGTACGATGTTGATCGTGTTTTGGCTTGCTTTGGCCACGATGCTTTTTGCCGGAAGCTATTCTCCCGACGATCCGCGTTCATCGGCCCAACAAGGCGTGGTCAAATCCGATGCTGCTTCAGGGCAAAATTGGTTGAAACAGGACAATTCTTCTTCTCCTTCCAATCAAAGTCAAAACCTCGACAATGTAAATTTTAGTGCTACATCCGAAGGAATTTATCTGTCGTTGGGCAGTGGAATGTATAACGTAAAACTTTTCGCACTCACCGGACAGTTGTTGTGGAGTGGCGATTTGGTTCAGGGGAAATTTTTTATCCCGGCACGAAAAGGAATCTATTTTTTGAGAATCAACGGGAAAAGTTTTAAAGTAGTTTGCAAATAACGTGAGTATTTTTCAGCATTTCAAAAAATCAGGAAAATCTCAGACGACAAAATTAAAGATGATTTTTTATGGTTAAACACATCGTTATGTTTCAGCTTTCCGATTTTGCGGAAGGAAAGACAAAAAAAGAAAATGCTACGCTCATCAAGTCGCAATTGGAAAATCTTCAACACTTGATACCTGAATTGAAAAAAATTGAGGTCGGTATTCAAATGGAAGAAACAGCTGCCGAAAATTATGATTTGGTATTGTACACCGAATTTGAAAATGTGGAGGATCTGCAAATTTATGTCAACCATCCCGAACACAAGAAAGTCAGCGCATATATCGGTAAAGTTAAAACCGGCAGAGTAGCAGTAGATTACAAAGCTTGAGTAAAAAGCAGAAAAAAAGAAAAGATTTTTCTTTATCACAGGCAAAGGTGAAAAGAAAAATCTTTTTTTATGTATCGGTTTGTCCTGCGTTATCGGAGTTTAGCACCCAGTTTTTCGGTGAAATTTTTCAGAAGTTTTTGCATAATGGCATCAATCTGACTGTCGGTAAGTGTTTTTGTTTCATCCTGCAATACAAAGCTCACTGCATAAGATTTTTTACCTGCTTCGATATTTTTGCCTTCGTACACGTCGAACAACTGAACTTTTTTCAAAAGTTTTCTTTCCGTTTGATAGGCTATTTTCTCGATTTCGGCAAATGTTACGCTTTTATCGAGCAACAGGGCCAAATCACGTTTTACTTCAGGAAATTTTGATATTTCGGCAAAACTAACCTGTTTTCCTTTCGTTTCTTCTATCAACAAATTCCAATCAATATCGGCATAAAAAACTTCATTTTCGATATCGAAACTTTTCAGCAGTGCAGCATCCACTATTCCGTACAATGCCAGTTGTTTACCGGCTGCATTGCGAAAACTCAAAGCTTGTGAAAACAAATCGTTGGAAATCTCCTCGAAGTGAAAATGCTGCAATTTCAATCCCAGCCTACGAAAAATATTTTCCACGTATGCTTTCAGTTCAAAAATACTTGATTTTTCCTCCGAAGAAGTCCACGATTGCGGATGTTTGTTGCCCGACAACCAAAGTCCCAAATGAAATTCTTCCAAATATGCCGATAATGGATCGGATGAACTTTTGTTTTCGGGAAGATAGAAATAGCAATTCCCAAATTCATAAAACTTTATGTCGAAATTTTTCCGATTGTTGTTGTAAACAATGTTTTCCAAACCTCCAAAAAGCAGAGTTTGTCTCATCACGCTCAAGTCCGAACTTAACGGGTTCATTATTTTTACACATTTTTCTAAAGGCAAAGTTGCAGAAAGTGCGTAATAATTTCTTTTGGTCAGCGAATTGTTCATTACTTCATTAAAACCCTGCGCTGTCAGTTGCTCGGAAATAATGTTCTGAATTCGGAAGTTGTCCGGTTTAGGTCGATAGCTCAACGTGGAAACCAGTTTTTCTCCGATTTCTACATTGTTGTAACCATAAATGCGAAGAATATCTTCAATGACATCTACATCGCGTTGCACATCCACTCTGTAGGTTGGAACTTTCAAAACAAAACCTTCTTCGGAAGAAGATTTTATCTCAATTTCCAAAGCCGAAAGAATGGTCTGAATGGTGTCTCTTTCCAGATTTTTTCCTATCAAAGCGTTGATTTTCGCAAGTGTGATGTCCACCTCGAAAGGAAGTATTTTTTTTGGATAAACATCAACAATTTCGCCGGCAATTTCTCCTCCGGCAATTTCCTGAATTAGCAAAGCACAGCGCTTCAAAGCGTAAATGGTGTTGTTTGGGTCGCAGCCTCGCTCAAAGCGGAAAGAAGCATCGGTACTCAATCCGTGCCGACGAGCTGTTTTTCGGATATAAACGGGATTGAAATAGGCACTTTCCAGAAAAACGTTTTGCGTTGACTCTGTAACTCCCGAATCGAGTCCACCAAAAACACCTCCGATACACATGGGCTCTTCCGCATTGCAAATCATCAAATCTTCAGCGCTCAATTTACGCTCTACTCCATCCAGCGTTACAAAAGGCGTTCCTTCAGGCATGTGTCGCACAATAACTTTTCCGCCTTTTATTTTATCGGCATCAAAAGAATGAAGCGGCTGCCCCAATTCATACAACACAAAATTGGTGGCATCCACCACGTTGTTGATAGGACGCAAGCCAATGGTTGTCAGGTAATTTTTCAGCCATTTGGGCGATTCGCCAACCTTTACGCCGGTAATGGTTACAGCCGAATAACGCGGACAAGCTTCCGGATTTTCTACTATTACCGGAATGGTAAGCCCATGTTGTTGAACCTGAAAATTATCTACCGACGGCCGGGTAAGTTTTATCGATTTGTCTCTTAGCGAAAAATAGGCAGCCAAATCACGAGCAACGCCGAAATGTGAAGCAGCATCCACGCGGTTGGGTGTCAGATCTATTTCCATCACATAATCGCTTTTTATGCCGTAATAATCTTTTGCCAACGTTCCGGGTTTTGCATCGTCGGGCAAAACTATGATGCCTTCGTGACTCGTTCCAATTCCTATTTCATCTTCGGCACAAATCATTCCGAAAGATTCCACACCACGAATTTTGGAGCGTTTTATGGTAAAACTTTCGTCGCCGGCATACAGTTTTGTACCAATGGTAGCTACAACCACTTTTTGTCCGGCAGCCACATTCGGAGCGCCGCAAACAATCTGCAAAGGTTCACCGGAACCAATATTGACAGTTGTTACGTGCAAATGATCCGAATTTTCGTGAGGAACGCAAGTCAGCACTTCACCAATGACCAATCCTTCCAATCCACCTTTTACAGTTTGAACTTCTTCAGTACTGTCCACTTCTAATCCGATAGAAGTCAGAATTTCCGAAACTTTTTCTACCGGCAGATCAATGTTGATGTATTCTTTGAGCCAATTATACGAGATATTCATAATTTGTTTGTTTTTATCGTCAATTATTTGGAAAGGCTTTGATTTTCCAATTGCAAAGATACGGTTTTTTCGGTTTATCCGTAAACGGTGAAACGAAAAAGGTTTTGTATTGAAGTGAGGAACGAGAAAATTTTTTTCGATAAAAATGCAAGACAATTTAATAAATATTCAAAATTAGTGGACAAAAAGTATAAAAAACGGAATCTTAAATCAAATTTTTTCGATACGACAAAATTTTTACGTTCAAGAAACTTACATCATAAATCATTTCATTACATTTTAATTGTTTCATGTGTTTGCTTTCATTTTTATCGGTTGCTTTTGCTAAATCTGTTATAAACAAGTTTTTATTGATTCGGAAAAAGAAAATGTATTCATCAGAAGATTCATTAAAGAGGCGGTAAGGAGAAATGTAACTGTTTTTTTGTAATTTTGCAGAAGAATTTGACTAAGAAACAAATGATTGACACAAATATATATAAACCCAAAAAAGCGGCTTATTACACATTGGGTTGCAAATTGAACTTTGCCGAAACATCTCAGTTGGGCAAACAATTGACGGCTGCAGGATATCGAAAAGCTCAAGCTGGCGAGGAAGCAGATGTATGTGTTGTTAACACCTGTTCGGTTACCGATACGGCCGATCACAAATGCAGGCAAGCCATCAAACGACTCAAACGTCAACATCCGAATGCCATCATGGTGGTAACAGGGTGTTACGCTCAACTCAATCCGGAAGAGATTGCTGCAATTGATGGCGTAAATTTGGTGCTGGGTGCCGGTGAAAAATTTGATATAGTGAATTTTATTGAGCAATGGAATGCCGAAAATTTGGTTGAAATTCATAAAACGCCTATTCAAAAAGTGAAAGAATTTCACCCTTCCTGCTCCGGAACCGATCGTACACGATATTTTTTAAAAGTACAGGATGGATGCGATTATTATTGTACCTATTGCACTATTCCTTTTGCGCGAGGCAGGAGTAGAAATGCTTCCATTCGGGAAACGGTGGAATTGGCAATAAAAGCCGTTGCTGAAGGTGCAAAGGAAATTGTGCTTTCCGGTGTCAACATTGGTGATTTCGGAAAATCGACAGGAGAAAATTTCTTTGATCTGGTAAAAGCATTGGATGCGCTTCCTGAAGAAGTTCGTTTCAGAATTTCGTCCATTGAGCCCGATTTGTTGACCGATGAATTGATAGAATTTATTGCTCTCAGTCATCATTTCATGCCTCATTTTCATATTCCTTTGCAGGCCGGCAGCAATGAAGCCCTGCTATTGATGAAAAGACGATATTCGACCGAACTTTTTGCTCACAAAGTTGAAGTTATTAAAAAATGGTTGCCTGATGCCTTTATCGGAGTTGACGTAATTGTAGGAACACGTGGAGAAACTGAAGAACTTTTTGAAAAAAGCAAAAATTTTATCGCCTCGCTGGAAATATCTCAACTTCACGTGTTTACCTATTCCGAAAGAGAAGGAACAAAAATGATTCAAATGGAGCAAAATGTTCCATTGGCAGAAAGAAAAAGGCGCAGTGATGAACTTCATCTCCTGTCCGAACAAAAAACTCAGTTATTTTACGAGAGTCAGATCGGTAAGGACGCCGAAGTCTTATGGGAAGGCCGGCATAATGGCTCAAAGATGGTAGGTTTCACGGCCAATTATATTCGGGTGGAACGACCTTATGAAAAAAAGAAAGTCAATACCATCGAAAAAATCAAGCTGGGCGGCTGGAATGATCAGCATTCGGCCTTAATAGCCTTAGGATACCATGATTAATTTAAGCTTATCATCTCAATACCGTTTGTGCAATTATGAAAAAGTTTTTTTGCCGAAAAACGGCTTACTTTGTTAGACATCGTGATTTGAGTTTTTAGAAATATTCTCTCAAAATTACCGACAATTAAATATTTTACGCTTAACAAGGAAAACAACTAATCCTCAAAAAATATGATTTACTTCTTTCAATCTTCAGAAAAAAAAATCTTTGTCGTTCAGTCTGCTCAATTGCTGGAAACCGATATCTCCAAGTTAAAATGGCTGTTTTCCGGAGCTGAGCTGCTGGATGCCCTTTGGGTAGAAGGAAATTTTATTGGGCCACGCCGTGAAATGATAACCCCTTGGAGTACAAATGCCGTTGAAATAACTCAAAATATGGGAATCAACGGCATTGTTCGTATAGAAGAGTTCAGGGAAATTCCGGCTAATATTCAACTCGCCGATGCTGAGTTTGATCCTATGCTCGAACGGAGCTACAATGGTTTGAATCAGGAAATTTTCAACATCGACAAAGTTCCTGATCCAATCGTTTACATCGACGATATTGCAGCCTACAACGAAAAGGAAGGTTTGGCATTGAGCAAGGAAGAAATTGATTATTTAAATGAAGTGAGTCGGAAAATTGGCAGACAACTTACTGACAGTGAAGTTTTTGGATTCTCGCAGGTAAATTCCGAGCATTGTCGCCACAAGATTTTCAACGGAAAATTTATTATTGATGGAGAAGAAAAGCAACTATCTTTATTTCAGCTAATAAAAAAAACTTCAGAAGAAAATCCCAACAAACTGGTTTCGGCCTACAAGGATAACGTAGCTTTCATCAAAGGGCCCGACATCGAGCAGTTTGCACCTGTCAAAGCAAATGTTCCGGATTTTTTTGAATTGAAAAAAATTTCATCTGTTCTTTCGCTAAAAGCTGAAACACATAATTTTCCTACTACTGTTGAACCATTTAATGGGGCTGCTACCGGAACAGGCGGAGAAATTCGCGACCGACTGGCAGGAGGAAAAGGAAGTTTGCCATTGGCAGGTACGGCGGTATATATGACAAGTTACCCCAGATGCCACGAAGAAAATGAAAAGGAGCGTCAGTGGGAAAACGCGGTAAAACCCAGAAAATGGTTGTATCAGTCTCCGGAACAAATATTAATTAAAGCTTCAAACGGAGCTTCCGATTTCGGAAATAAATTTGGTCAGCCACTTATTTGTGGCTCTCTGCTGACTTTTGAACACGAAGAAAACGGGAAAAAATACGGTTACGACAAAGTAATCATGCTGGCCGGAGGTGTAGGTTTTGCCAATGAGCGGGATGCACTGAAAGAAGCGGCCGAACCGGGAGAAAAAGTTGTTTTGATGGGTGGAGACAATTATCGCATCGGAATGGGTGGAGGAGCCGTTTCATCTGTTGAAACCGGACAATATGACAATGCTATAGAATTGAATGCTGTTCAGCGTGCCAATCCCGAAATGCAGAAAAGAGTCGCCAATGTTATTCGTGCTCTGGTGGAAGCACCGGAAAATCCTGTCGTTTCAATTCACGATCATGGCGCCGGCGGTCATCTCAACTGCTTTTCCGAATTGGTTGAAAATACCGGAGGAAAAATCAATATTGCAGCACTTCCCATAGGCGATCCGACACTAAGTGCAAAAGAAATTATCGGCAACGAAAGTCAGGAACGAATGGGTTTATTGATGAAAGAAAAAGATATTGAAGAAACAAAAAAAATAGCCCTGCGCGAACGTGCTCCGTTTTATGTGGCCGGCGAAACAACCGGCGATATGCGTCTGGTTTTTGAGCAAGCAGACGGGCAAAAACCACTGGATTTAAAATTGGAATATCTTTTCGGTAAACCACCGCGAACCGTTATCACCGACAAAACTTTGAAAGATGAATTTGAACCGGTAAAATTTGATGAAGAAAAATTACAGGAATATCTGGAACTTGTTTTACAATTGGAATCGGTAGCCTGCAAAGATTGGCTCACCAACAAAGTGGATCGTTCCATCACTGGCAAAGTTGCCCGTCAACAATGCGTTGGAGAAATTCAACTTCCTTTAAGCGATACGGGAGTTGTAGCATTGGATTATCGAGGCACTTCGGGCATGGCAACTTCCATCGGACATGCGCCTTTGGCTGCTCTGATTGATCCGGCAGCCGGTTCGGTGTTGTCTGTGGCAGAAGCCTTGACCAATATCGTTTGGGCAAATTTGGTGAATGGATTGGACAGTGTGTCGTTGAGTGCAAACTGGATGTGGCCGGGGAAAAACGAGGGAGAAGATGCACGACTTTATAAAGCTGTAGAAGCTTGCAGTGATTTTGTCTGTTCGTTGGGTATCAATATCCCGACAGGGAAGGATAGCCTTTCCATGACTCAAAATTACGGAAAAGAAAAAGTTTTTGCACCCGGAACAGTCATTATTTCGGCTGCCGGTGAAGTTGCCGATGTTAAAAAAACCGTTTCGCCTGTATTGGTAAACGACGCCGATTCGGTTATTTATTACATCGATTTTTCTTTCGACAGCTTTAAATTGGGTGGCTCGGCACTGGCACAGGTTTTAAACAAAATTGGCACCGAAACGCCCACCGTCAAAGATGCAGAATATTTTAAAACGGCATTCGATACCATACAGGAATTGATCGAAAAAAAATTAATTTTGGCCGGACACGATATTTCTGCCGGCGGAATGATAGTTGCTTTATTGGAAATGTGTTTTCCCAATACAAGCGGAGGCTTGAAAATTCAGTTGGATACGCTGGTTGAAAAATCGTTGATAACCATTCTTTTTTCGGAAAATCCAGGTGTGCTGATTCAGGTCCAAAATGCCAAAACCAAAGCAGTTGAAAAAATTCTCATCGACAACGGAATCGGTTTTGCACGGATAGCATTTCCCATACCGGAAAACCGAATAGAAATTTGCAAGAAAAAATTATCCTACTGCTTTTCTATTGCCCAATTGCGAGATGTTTGGTACCGTACTTCCTACTTGCTCGACCGCAAACAAAGTGGCAAAAACTGTGCTTTGCAACGGTATGAAAATTTTAAAAATCAGCCATTGACTTTTTCTTTTCCCCAAACTTTCAACGGAAAACTTTCGCAGTTCGGCTTGTCCATGCATCATGCAAAAACCGGTGCAAAAGCTGCCATAATTCGGGAAAAAGGCACGAATGGCGATCGTGAGATGGCTTTTGCGCTATATCTGGCCGGATTTGATGTCAAAGATGTGCACATGACCGATTTGGTTTCCGGTCGCGAAACATTGGAAGACGTCAATATGATTGTATTTTGCGGAGGATTTTCCAATTCCGATGTGTTGGGCTCTGCAAAAGGTTGGGCAGGCGGATTTCTGTATAACGAAAAAGCCAAATTGGCGCTGGATAATTTTTATCGAAGAGACGATACGTTGAGTCTCGGTATTTGCAATGGTTGCCAGCTGATGATACATTTGGGGCTGATAACGCCTGAGCATGAACAAAAACCACAAATGCTGCACAACGATTCCCATAAATTTGAGTCGGGTTTTGTAAGTGTAGAAATTCCAGAAAATCATTCAGTCATGTTGGAAACATTGACCGGAAGCAAGCTGGGAGTTTGGATCGCACACGGAGAAGGCAAATTTTCATTGCCAAAAGCAAAAGATGATTACCACATTGCAGCACAATATGTTTATCCCGAATATCCCGGTAATCCGAATGGTTCAGATTATAACGTGGCCGCTCTTTGTTCTTCGGATGGACGACATTTAGCCATGATGCCACACCCGGAACGGGCAATCTTTCCCTGGCAATGGGCTTATTATCCCGCCAACAGAAAAAACAGAGACGAAATTTCGCCCTGGCTGGAAGCTTTTGTCAATGCCAGAAAATGGATTGAAAAAAGAAAGAAATAAATTTGAACTCGTTGGGTATAAAAATTTGACCCCAATCGAAAAAATTATTGTTTTAACGTGAGTTCATAAAATAAGTTTATAATGATGATGAAAAGAGAGTATTCACATGTTGCTGGGGTTAGTTATCTCTAAATAAAGTCTTTATATTCAAGAAACGAACCATATTTTTAAATAAAACCTTAGTAACGATAATCAAAAAAACAAGAATAACCTTATTAACTTATTAATTATCAAATTTTTATATGATTAAAACATGTAATCGTTGTATCGAGCTCACGTTATTTTACGGAAATACTCGAGTGGAGTACAGAAAGCAAAAAACCGATGACAAGTTTATCGAATGATCAATTTTTATATTCCTTTTTTCAGTACATGACATAAATTGAGACATTTATGTTATATATCTGTAAACCAGAACAAATAAGTCAAGCTCTTCGGGTTGACCTTGTCCGGTGAGCCGAAAAACAAGTGAGAAAATCGTTTAAAAATTGTCCTTGCTTGAGTTCCGACGTATTTCGTCGGAATGAGTTTGGGCGATTTCAGCTTTTCGAGCGTAAGTTTTTCGAGTGAAGTGGACACAGTGTTGAAAGCAGCGTTTAAGCGAAAACAAAATCAAATTTATTTGATTTAAGTTGAGCGTAGCTGCTTCAACTAAGTTAATTTTTTTGCTTACTTTTTTGTTTCAAGACAAAAAAGTGAGTGGAGTTTGGGGCTGAGCCCCTTTATTAAATATCTGAAAATAAATAATATAAATATTTGTACAATTTTTTCTCATGTACTAAGTGAATTTATACATAAATTTTTGCTGATAATGGTAAATTTGAATGACAAAATTACATTTAAATTTGAAATTAAACGGATAATTGACTCAATTGTTCTGAAGATTAAAGTCATTAAAGGCAACGATTCAGTTTGTTTTTATGCTAAAAAACATATTTTGGAGGATCAAGTTCGTTGAAATGCCATAACTTTGCACACCAAATTAAAAAAAAAATTTCATGTTATGCATTTTCAGCCTAAAATTTTTCATACGCTAAAGAATTACACAAAGGAACAGTTTTACGCCGACCTCATGGCAGGTGTAATAGTAGGAATCGTAGCCCTGCCCCTTGCTATTGCTTTTGGTATAGCATCGGGAGTTACACCCGAAAAGGGTTTATTTACTGCCATAATTGCAGGTTTTATTATTTCGCTTTTAGGAGGCAGCAAAGTTCAGATTGGCGGGCCTACCGGTGCATTTATTGTTATAGTGTATGGCATTGTGCAGGAATTTGGCATATCCGGACTTGCCATTGCTACCATGATTGCCGGTGTGATGCTTATATGTATGGGTATTTTCAAGCTTGGCAGTATTATAAAATTCATACCATTTCCTGTAGTAGTGGGTTTTACCAGTGGTATAGCGCTCACCATTTTCACCACTCAAATCAAAGATTTGCTGGGGCTTCAAACCGGTGAACTTCCGGGCGATTTTATTCACAAATGGATTACCTACGGAAAATATATTGGTACTATTAACTACTGGGCGATCGGGGTGAGTTTGCTGTCAATACTCATTATTGTGATAACACCAAAATTTTCAAAAAAAATTCCCGGATCACTGCTCGCAATCGTCATTGTTACACTGATTGTTTATTTTCTCAGGGAGAAATTTGGCATAACCGGTATCGAAACAATTGGAGATCGTTTTACTATTAATGCATCACTGCCTCATGCTGAAACTCCAACAATAAGTTTTGCAGTAATACAATCGTTATTGCCCACTGCATTTACAATTGCTATGCTTGGTGCCATTGAATCATTGCTTTCTGCTACAGTTGCTGATGGAGTTATCGGCGATAGTCATAACTCAAACACAGAATTGATAGCACAGGGAATAGCAAATGTTATAACTCCCATTTTCGGCGGAATACCGGCTACCGGAGCCATAGCAAGAACAATGACAAATATTAATAATGGTGGACGAACTCCGGTGGCAGGAATCATACATGCCATTGTGTTGTTGCTCATATTACTTTTTTTAGGCAATCTCACCCGTCATATACCCATGTCTTGTCTGGCAGGAGTACTCGTTATTGTTTCGTACAACATGAGCGAATGGCGCACTTTTAAAGCATTGCTCCGAAACTCAAAATCAGATGTAGCTGTATTGGTTACCACTTTTTTACTTACAGTAATTTTCGATCTGACCATAGCCATCGAAATCGGGTTGTTATTGGCTGTAGTACTTTTTTTGCGTCGTATTTCTGAAACTACTTCCATATCGGTTTTCAAAAATGACATCAATTCAGCCGAATATGTAGAAGGGAATGCTGATACAGAAAAACTAACTTTACCAAAAGGTGTGGAAGTGTATGAAATTGAGGGACCGTTCTTTTTTGGAGTTGCAAGTAAATTCGAAGAGACCATGAAGCAAATTGGGGATAAACCAATGATAAGAATAATACGTATGCGAAAGGTGCCATTTATTGATTCTACAGGCTTGCATAACCTTACTAACCTGATAAAACTTTCAAAAAAAGATAAAATTCATATCCTTCTTTCAGGTGTAAATCCTCAAGTGCGTGAGTCACTTGAAAAATCGGGTATTGCTGAAATGCTGTCTGAAGAAAACATTTGTGAAAATATCACAGAAGCAATAGAAAAGGCTGAAAAATACGTGGCTGCCCATGAAAAAAAGAAATCAAAAAAAACAGAAGCGTAAGCAGACTTTGCATTCAAAAAAAATATATTTACAACAGATAAAAAATTTACTAAAGTTTTGCAGTTCAGAAAGTAATGAAAATAATGGGGAAAAAAAGAGAAAAATGAGTAAAAAAGGCAGCGTATTTTATGAAATATATCATTAAAAATGAGTATATTAGCTGTATAATTACAAAACAGAAAAATATGCTGTCGGACAAAATTAAGGAAAAAATTTCTGAAATTGGAACAGATTTCAATGAAAATAAATTAGAGAGCATACATATTTTAAAAGCTTTCAAGGCGTTGAAACTAAGGTGGTCAATCGAAGTATTTTTCAAGGAGGCAAAGCAATTGTTGAATCCGGGAGGATGTCAATCCAATGATTTTGATGCACAGATAGCCAATACTACAGTAAGTATGATCGCTTACATTTTACTGTCTTTTCGATATCGATATGAGCACTATGAATCGATGGGAGAACTTTCAGGGTAATGAATGCGGAATGTTTGCAACAAACGCTTGACGAACGTCTTTGGAAATTATTTTTGGACTTGCTGCATGAAATATGCGAAGCATTTGAGAAAGATATTGACGAATTGTTTGAGTTAATCATGAATTGTCCAAAAACGGCAGAATTAGTTTCAAGGATGCTTGCTCCTCCCCTTCAGGCAGCAGTTTGACGAAAATGGAATTATTTATATATTGATAATCAGGCAGAGAATAACTAAATCACACTTCTTTATTTTCTGTCTTTCAAATCATTAAAACGAAGTGCGAAACATTAGTAAGTTTATAATGATGATGAAAAGAGAGTATTCACATGTTGCTGGGGTTAGTTATCTCTAAATAAAGTCTTTATATTCAAGAAACGAACCATATTTTTAAATAAAACCTTAGTAACGATAATCACAAAAACAAGAATAACCTTATTAACTTATTAATTATCAAATTTTTATATGATTAAAACATGAAATCGTTGTATAGAGCTCACGTTATTTTACTGAAATACTCGAGTGAAGTACAGAAAGCACAAAACCAATGACAAGTTTATCGAATGATCAATTTTTACATTCCTTTTTTCAGCTAAATTTTATAACTTTCGCCGGTTTATCAATTACTACAGGATTAAATTTAAAATTATGAAAACATTTTATTCTTTTCAGCCCTTATTTTTGCTGCTTTTGTTGGTGGTTTGTCCTTTTGTTGGTGCACAGGATAAAGAAATTTCCAGTCCAACATCACCTTTTACTATTGATCTCTGGCAAAACGGATTACCAAATACCAACGGAATGGAAACACAGGGTTACGATGATGCCAAATCGAACTTCAAACCCTGCATTACCGTTTATCTTCCCAAAGCTTCGCAACCAACAAAGGCTGTAGTTGTTTGTCCCGGAGGTGGTTATGAGCATTTAGCCATGAATCACGAAGGTTACGATTGGGCTTCGTTTTTCAACAATCAGGGAATAGCGGTTATTGTTTTAAAATACCGCATGCCTAACGGACATTTGGAAGTGCCAATTTCCGATGCTTATGAAGCCATTCGACTAACTAAAACGAATGCCAAAACTTGGAATATTCATCCCGATTGTATTGGGATAATGGGTTCTTCTGCCGGAGGTCATTTGGCTGCTACCGTGGCAACTCATGCGCCTACAGAATTACGGCCTGATTTTCAAATTTTGTTTTATCCGGTTATCACCATGAACAAACAAGAAACACATGCCGGTTCGCGCGAACATCTGCTGGGAAAAAATCCAACATTTGAAATGGAAAAATTATACAGTAACGAATTGCAGGTCAATGCCAACACACCGCGAGCTTTTATCGTATTGTCGGATGACGACGATGTGGTAAAACCCGTGAATTCGGTAAAATACTATTTGGCATTGCAACAGCAAAACATTCCTGCAACCATGCATATTTATCCCGACGGCGGTCATGGCTGGGGAATCAGAGAATCTTTCAAATACCATTTGGAAATGTTGACAGAATTGAAGTCGTGGTTGGGAACATTTTGAAATGTTTTCTCAATAATTTTTTTTGAAGCCTTTAGTTGTTCAACTTGTACAGAATGTTGAAACGGCGAAGGCTTTCATTTTTATTTGTTAGAAAGCATTTGTCGGCATGATGAATTTAACGAGTTCTTGAAATTTCCGTCAACTTATCTTTTGTTCTGAAAATCAGAATTTTAATTTTTATTTTTTTTTATTCCGGATGGTTTTCATGCAAAATTTATTGCAGTATTTTTACATTTTTTGCTTTTGAATTCATTCCATAAATCTTTTTCGTATGAAATATTGTTTTTTTCTCTGAAAAATCGAATAATTGAAATATATTTGCATTACTATATAAGTTTGACAAAATTAGTTAAAATTTTCTTGAAAAAATTTGCGAAGCCAAAAATGGAATAGTCGTGCGGTTTCGATTTCAAATGTCGGGTTTTACATTATCAGTGGAATAAACACATAAGCAAACACATAATTCAATTGCTATGAACAGATATTTACAACATGATCCTTGGTGCATTATCGAAGAAGGTTTTCATCCGGAGAAACAATTGGCTTCCGAAAGTATTTTCAGCTTAAGCAATGGTCACATGGGGCAACGGGCAAATTTTGAAGAATATTATTCGGGTGAAACCATGTTGGGTTCTTACGTGGCCGGCATTTATTATCCCGAAAAAGCTGAGCGGGGAAGTTGGAAAAACGGCTATTCCGAATTTAACGACAAAATTGTGAATGCCCCCAATTGGACAGTCATCAGTGTTCGTTTAAATGATGAAAGGCTGGACATAGGCGAATGGGACCTTGCCAACTTTAAACGTGTGTTGAACATGCGCGAAGGTTATCTGGAAAGAACTTTTGAAGCCACATCATTCAAGGGACACCGGATTCAGGTTACTGTAAAGCGGTTTTTGAGCATGGCTGAAAATGAAATCGGCGTCATCAGTTATACGGTAAAGTCTTTGAATTATGATGGCCGTATTTCTTTTCTTCCCTTGATAGATGGAGATGTGCGAAATTATTATACCAATTACAACGAACCTTTCTGGAATGTTCTTCAAACCAGAACGGAACAGGATGTTTCTCATTTATGGGCACAAACCCGTAAATTGGATTTTCATGTTTGTTGTGCGCTCACTTACGATTTTTACAAAAATAGAGAATTGCTGAATGTCAATCCCATTAAAATTGAAAAGGAAAAAGTTGCAGGTTTTAGCGTAGGTACGGACATTAAAAAAGGGGAAACTGTTACGTTGAGAAAATATGTTTCGGTTATCAGCTCGCTGAATCATCCGCGCGAAGAACTTACTGAACGTGCCTGTTCCCTTGCCCGACAGGCAAAAAACAAAGGCTGGGATGAGCTGTTTGAAGAACACAAATCGGTGTGGGCAGAAAAATGGCGTCAGTCCGATGTAATTATCGATAACGACGTAGCTGCACAGCAAGCCATACGGTTTAATATTTTTCAACTCAACCAAACCTACAGTGGAAATGATCCCCGATTGAACATCAGCCCGAAAGGTTTCACGGGCGAAAAATTTTCAGGAGCCACACGCTGGGATACCGAAGCGGTGTGCGTCCCTTTTTATCTTTCCACTTCGCCGCAGAATGTGGCACGAAATCTTTTACTTTATCGTTTCCGGCATTTGCCAAAAGCCATTCAGAATGCCGAAAAACTTGGTTTCACAAATGGCGCAGCCCTTTTCCCTGCTGCAACTTTCAATGGCAGCGAAATTCTCAACGAATGGGAACTGTCTTTTGAAGAAGTTTATCGAAACGGCATTATAGCTTATGCTATTTACAATTATGTGCGCTATACCAACGACTTGGATTATCTTGTCAATTACGGATTAAAGGTACTGATTGCCATCTCACGTTTCTGGAGTCAGCGGGTTAATATTTCGGGACAGAGAAAAAAATATGTTATTTTGGGCGTAACAGGACCAAACATGTACGAAAATAACGTAAACAACAACTGGTTTACAAATTTCATTGCCGTTTGGTGTTTGAATTATACTATGGAATGTATTGAAACCATACGAAAAACCAACTTCCGTGCTTTTGAAGATGTGGCTCAAAGTATTGGCTTCTCCAATGAAGAAACATTTCTGTGGAAAGATATAGTCGAAAACATGTATTTCCCCGAAGACAAGAATTTGGACATTTTTCTCCAGCAAGATGGTTTCATGGATAAGACACTCACCAGAGCCAATGAAATACCTGAAAGTCAGCGCCCCATCAATCAACATTGGACGTGGGATCGAATACTTCGTTCCTCGCTCATCAAACAAGCTGATGTAGTACTTGGACTTTATCTTTTTGAAAATTTTTTCGATAAAGAAACGATAAGCAAAAATTTCGATTTTTACGAACCGCTCACTGTACACGAATCTTCCTTATCGCCTTGCATCCATTCGATTGTAGCCTGTAAAATCGGGAAAATTGAAAAAGGTTATGAACTGTATCTGCGCACGGCACGACTCGATCTGGACGATTACAACAACGAAGTTGCTGAAGGCCTGCATATTACAAGCATGGCCGGAACCTGGCTTTCCATTGTTCAAGGTTTTGGCGGAATGCGCGTAAAAGAAGGCCTTTTGCATTTCCATCCGCAAATTCCCAAGCAGTGGCAATCGTTTGCTTTCAATGTGATTTTCAGAGGAATACATTTGAATGTGCGCATTGAAAAATCGAAAGTTATCATTCAACATATCAAAGGTGAAGCCATCAAACTGATGATTTACGACAAATTTTTTCAACTTTTGCCCGAAAGTCTGATTGAAACACCTCTTGAATAAAAAATATTTCAAGTCATATTTTTCTTAAATTCTATACATTTTGCCAACATGAAAAAGTTACTTTTCCTGCTTTCGTTTCTATTGGTTTGTTTTGCTTCTAAGGCAGCCGATAAAAAATGGGTTGACCACCTTGAACCAACTTTTTGGTGGACAGGTATGAACCAAACACAACTCCAACTAATGTTTCATGGGAAGGATGTGGCACTATGCGATTTTTCGATTCAGGACAAGGAGGTAACCATTATCCGTAAAGAATTGACCGATAACCCAAATTATGTTTTTCTTTATATCGACCTGCAAAAGGTGGTTTCGCCAAAAAAATTTCAAATCGTCCTGAAAAAAGATAAGAAAATTCAGCAATACTGGTACGAACTGAAAGAGCGCAAGGCCAATTCTTCATTGCGGCAGAGCTTTACTTCGGCAGATGCTGTTTATCTGCTGATGCCCGACAGATTTTGCAATGGCAATACGGCAAACGATTCTGTGAAAGGATATTTTGAGGGTGTACATCGTGCAAAGCCCGGAGCGCGTCATGGTGGCGACATCGAAGGTATTATTTCCAAAATTCCTTATTTGGCCGATTTGGGTATCACAGCTTTGTGGACTACGCCGTTGTTCGAAGACAACGATACGCAATATTCCTACCATCATTACGCCTGCACCGATTATTACAAAATTGATCCGCGTCTGGGAAACAATACCGATTATTTGCGACTGGCCGACACCTGTCATGCTTATGGATTAAAATTATTGATGGATGTAGTTCCCAATCATTGTGGCTGGAAACATTGGTGGATGAAAGACATTCCCGATAAAAACTGGTTCAATACTTGGAAGGAATACACTTCTTCCAATTACCGAATTACGGCATGGACCGATCCTCATGCGTCGGATGCCGATCGCGAAAGACTCATAAAAGGCTGGTTTGCTCCCAATATGCCCGATTTAAACCTCGATTTCCCGCTTCTTTTCGATTACTTGAGACAAGCTTATGTTTTTTGGATAGAATATGCAGGAATTGACGGGATGCGTGTGGATACTTATCCGTACAACGACATAAAGGCTGCTTCGCAATTTATTCAGTCGATTCTCGAAGAATATCCCAATATGAATGTTGTGGGCGAATGTTGGGTGAAAACGCCTGCAGAAACAGCTTATTATCAATCGGGTAACAGAAATGCAGATGGATTTGACTCCCATTTGTCGAGTGTAATGGATTTTTGTCTGAAAGACGTGTTTTCCTTAGCCTTTAACGAAAAAGAAGGATGGGAAAATGGAATGATTCGTTTTTACAGTCATTTTGCGCAGGATTTTGTTTATCCAAATCCGAATTTCATCATGATTTTTTTGGACAATCATGATATTGATCGGTTCCAAACGGCTGTCAATAATGATATTGCCAAATACAAAATGGCTTTGGCCATGTTACTGACACTGCGCGGTTATCCGCAAATATATTATGGCACGGAAATCATGATGCCTGGCATTCCGGGTAGTTACGAAGGTCATCGGTTCGATTTTCCCGGTGGCTGGGCTACCGACCAACACAATGCTTTTACAGAAAATGGCAGAACACCTCAAGAAAACGAAATTTTCAACTATTTGCGATATTTGTTGCATTACCGGAAAAACAATACTGTACTTCAAACCGGAAAAATGAAACAGTTTATTCCCGAAAACGGAATTTATGTGTATTACCGTTACAATGAAGAAAAAACGGTTATGATTGTTGCCAACAACAACGAAAAGCCCGCAGAATTGGATCTGCAAAGATTCAACGAAATGTTGAAGCAATATGGCAGCGCTAAAGAAATTTTCAGCGGAAATTTTTACAACTTGAAAAACGCTTTTTCCATTCCGGCTAAAAGTGTGATGATTTACGAACTTCAATAAACCTGTTACCAAGTTATGAAACCCACATGTATAGCATACACAAACACGAATGAATATAATATTCAGACATGTGGGTTCCATCAGACCTTTAAATAAATAAATTATATTCTGATGAAAAACAAAATTCTTTTTTCCTTTTTGTGTACAAGTCTATTCTTTTCTTGCCAGCCATCTTTACATTATGCTCCCGACGGTGAAAACAATCTTAACTTAAATTCACTTGTAACATTAGAAATTGGAGAAGATACCATTCATTTACAGGATTTTATACTGAATCCTACAGAAATCGACTCCATAACTCCGTCTTTCTCCTGGTTACAATGGAAATTATCCAACGACAAAAAATTACTTTATGTTAAGGTTGTGCCGGAAATGGAAAATTTTATAGATTTAAAAATTTGGTTGAACGGTACGCCTTATTCCATCCCCTGCCGAAAAACCGATAAAACAGATTTTGTTTTCACTTATCGACCACAGGGAAAAACATATCGAAAAGTTCAAATTGCAGGACAAATGAACGACTGGGTTCCCAACTTTACGCCCGACTTGCAGCTCAACGACAGCGGCAATTATCAGGTAACTTTGCATTTAAGTCCGGGAACTTATCTTTATCAGATGGTGTTGGATGGAGAATGGAATTACGATGTCAACAATCCGCTTAAAATCGACAATGGAAGGGGAAAATTCAATTCCATATTGAAAGTTGAAGGCCAGCAGTCGCTGCTTCCCGAACTTTACACCGATGCGTATTCCGATTCCAAAATAACACTTTTATCGGTAAACAAGGTAAACAATATTTTTGTTTACTGGCAAAATTACCGTTTGCCCGACATGTTTGTGAAGAAACAGGAAAACCGCATTATTTTCGATATTCCTTCCGAAGCTCATTCACTGGAACGTTCGTTTATTCGCGTTTGGGTTTCCAATGATTTTGGCGTCAGCAACGATGTTTTCATTCCGCTTCACAAAGGAAAAGTACTGACGGACTCAAAAGAAATTACGCGTTCGGATAAAGCATCCCAAATTATTTATTTTCTGATGGTCGATCGGTTTAAAAACGGCAATAAGGATAACGATCATCCCCTTCGTCGAGCTGATGTACATCCTAAAGTCGATTTTTGGGGTGGCGATTTGGCCGGGATTCGACAAAAAATTGATGACCGGTATTTTACCGATTTGGGAGTAAATACTTTGTGGATTTCTCCGGTGAATCAAAATCCGACAACTCCTTATGGATTTTATGCACCGGTACCTACAAAATTTTCAGGGTATCACGGTTATTGGCCGATTTCTTCTTCCAAAGTAGATTTTCGGTTTGGTACAAACAACGAACTGAAAAATCTTGTGGTCCACGCTCATTCCAACAATATCAATATTTTACTGGATTATGTTGCCCATCATGTACACGAAGAACATCCACTTTACAAGGAACATCCGGAGTTTTTTACTTCGTTGTATCTTCCGGACGGAACATTGAATACGGAAAGATGGGATGACCAGCGGTTGACTACGTGGTTTGATACATTTATGCCGACTTTGAACACCACCGATCCGAAAGTGATCGATTTAATGACTGATTCAGCACTGTTTTGGTTGAAAGAATTTCAACTCGACGGCTTTCGACACGATGCCTGCAAGCATATTTCCAATGACTTCTGGAGAGAACTCACTTTAAAAATAAAACGTCAAAATCATGGAAAAAATTTATATCAAATTGGGGAAACATACGGAAGTCCGCAGCTTATTGGCAGTTTTTTATGCACCGGCATGTTGGATGGTCAATTCGATTTTAATGTTTTTGATGAAGCTTCCGTTGCTTTTGCCGGCATTGGAGGAAATTCCCTAAGTCGGGTAAACGATGTGTTGCAAAACAGTTTTAAGGTGTATGGACATCACAACTTAATGGGCTATATTTCAGGCAATCACGATCGTCCCCGATTTATGGCTTATGCTTCGGGCGATTTGAAATACGGAGAAGACACCAAACTGGCCGGATGGAAAAGGGAAATAGGAATTTCAGACTCTACCGCTTACGATAAAATGTTTTTATTGCATACTTTTAACTTAACTATTCCCGGTATTCCCGTTATTTATTATGGCGACGAAATTGGCATGACGGGCGCCAATGATCCCGATTGCAGAAGAATGATGCGTTTTGACCATTGGAACAAGCGAGAGCAAAATTTATGGAAAAAAGTTTCTACTTTGACTCATTTAAGACTTCAACATCCGGTACTGATTTATGGCGATTTTGTTTCGCTTCAGGCTAATAACGACAGCTGGGTATATGCCCGAAAATATTTTGATAAGGTGGCCATAATATTTATCAATAATGCACCCAAATCCCAGCATTTTGAAATCAATCTTCCGAGCATCATGACAAACACAATTTATCAGGCTGTTTTCCAACATGCTTTTACAGAGGTTAACGGAACCATCAACATAGACTTGCCGGCCTACAGTGCCGAAATATTACTCAATTAGAAAAATACAAAAAAATGATACAAATCCCAAGTTCAGAATTGCAGCAAGCCCTTGAAAAAGACAATAAAGAATTTCTTCGGACGATTGCCAATACCTATTTGACAGCTATTGGTGGTAATTTGAATACTTCCAACATGCAATTGCTCAATGGCTGGCAACATGTTTTGCTTTCGTGGTATTTTTTTTCGACCGAAATGGATGAAGGTGGTTTTGTTCAACTGATTCAAAACGGTTACGGAGGGTATATTTTTGACAATCCTTTTGCCAAAGCATTACGATTGATGGGAGCACGTGAGCTGTCGAAACTGATTTACAGGGCAAAAAAAATTTATGACGAGAACAAAACCACGCTGGAAAGAGATACTTCCGAAGAAGAATTTAATGCAATGTATGTTGATTTTGAGCAATTTGATGAATTGGAAGAAGAATATTTCGACATGGAAGAAGAACAACTGGAAATAATTTCAGCATATGTAAAAGGACATCTTTCCGATTTTATAGAACTCGGAAATTGATTTTTTTAAAATTAGAGATAGAATTTCAGTACAATTACTTCTGGTTCGTTTATAAGACGAAAGGAATCATCTTAGTACAGGAAAAAAAATTGTAAAAACATTTTTATTTTCAGATATTTAATAATGAGGCGTTGCCCCAAACCCCACATTCTTTTTTGCCTTGATGCCAAAAAGAATGCAAAAAAAATCAAGACTCTACCCGCTTCACACGAAAAACTTTCGCTTGCCGGCTAAAAAATCTAAAATTGCTCCTCACTTCG
>Ga0208695_1000887_pt1 | contig 28432 bp, 22 predicted proteins | sample AD_UKC111_MetaG_FD_184449 | JGI IMG/M metagenome (GOLD analysis project Ga0208695, IMG submission 184449) | Active sludge microbial communities of municipal wastewater-treating anaerobic digesters from Hong Kong - AD_UKC111_MetaG (SPAdes)... | ecosystem: Engineered > Bioreactor > Anaerobic >...
TGGGTTTGTGCTTGCCTCTAAGTATCTTGGCAACCTGGCTCGACAACCTACCCAGAACCTGGTTGGTGGCATCAATCACAACCCACTCTTTTGTAACGGTTGCCTTGTTGGCCGAAACCGTCTTGTAGCTTAGTGTATCCACTGTAAACTCCTAGTTTTAAGTTAATACCTGTTGTTTTGTGATCCTTGCATTTTTAAACATCAAGTGGGTTGCAAAGGTATAACTATTTATTTAAACCACAACACCTTTTTATGTTAAGTTTCCCCTTAAATGGTTTTTATCCATGTTTGGGTTTCGAAAATGCAGGGTTGAGCATTTTTCGGGCATAATTTCTTTGTTCTCCTCAATTTGGCCATAACCAAAATCGAACATCTTGTACATGGAAATTCGGCCCCGGGAGAAGCTGCGGTTGTTTAGTAGAAGTAAAATTTCCACCGTCCCGATGTGTTTTCCTTCAATCGTCTATTCTTCTAAAACTGTTCCTTCGGTGCTGATATTATGAGACTTATAATTATCGAAGCTCTTTCAACCGATGTTTTGCCGGTCATTTTTTGTATAGCCATTTTTCAGGACTATTTTTGCAGGTTGAAAATACCACACCATGCACAGCTACCTTGACGAGTTGAGCGAAAGCCAACGTGAGGCTGTTACTACTTCCGAGGGTCCCAGCCTGGTTATTGCGGCTGCCGGATCGGGTAAAACAAGAGTACTTACCTACCGAATTGCCCATCTGCTCAACCTGGGCGTGCCCCCCTGGTCGATACTTGCCCTGACCTTTACCAATAAGGCCGCGCGGGAGATGAAGGAACGTATTGCCAAAATTGTTGGGGATTCCGACGCCCATAAGCTCTGGATGGGAACTTTCCACTCAATTTTTGCTCGTATTCTCCGCTCCGAAGCAGAGCTCCTGGGCTACAGTAAGAATTTCACCATTTACGATACTACCGACTCCCGTAACCTGATTGTTCAAATCATAAAAGAGCTGGGGCTCGACAGCCAGGTTTATAAGCCCGGCGAGGTGCTGTCGCGTATATCCTCAGCTAAGAATAACCTGGTTACCCCGCAGGCCTACGCCGCAAACTCAAGTATTATTGCACAGGATGTGAAAGCCCGCAAGTCGGAAATGAGCCGTTTGTACTCCCTTTACACCCAGCGCTGTTTTAAATCGTCTGCCATGGATTTTGACGATTTGCTGCTAAACATAAACATTCTTTTCCGCGACTTTCCGGATGTGCTGCTGCGGTATCAGAACAGGTTCCGCTACATCCTGGTTGACGAGTACCAGGATACCAACTTTGCCCAGTACTTCATTGTAAAAAAACTCTCGGAGAAGTACAGGAATGTTTGCGTGGTTGGCGATGATGCGCAAAGTATTTACTCCTTCAGGGGCGCTAAAATCGAAAATATCCTCAACTTCCGGAACGATTACCCCGACTACAAGCTCTTTAAGCTTGAGCAAAACTACCGTTCTACTCAAACCATTGTTAATGCTGCTAACAGCGTTATTGAAAATAACCAGAAGCAAATCAAAAAGGTTGCTTTTTCGGCCAACGAGGTGGGCGATAAGATCAAGCTGATAAAGGCCTATACCGATCAGGAGGAAGGCTTTCTGGTGGCCTCCGAAATTCTCAACACCATCAGGGATAAGAGTTGTGCCTACAGCGATATTGCCATTCTGTACCGAACTAACGCCCAGTCGCGTATATTTGAGGAAACCCTCCGCAAGCGAAACATACCCTACAGGGTTTACGGTAGCCTATCATTCTACCAGCGGAAGGAGATAAAGGATTTGCTTGCCTACTTCAGGCTATCCGTGAATCCTAATGACGATGAGGCCTTTGTACGAATTGTTAACTACCCTGCAAGGGGTATTGGCAGCACCACCCTTCAACACCTGCAGGAACTTGCAAACGTCCAAAATATAAGCCTCTGGGAAACAGCTCAACAGCTAAAACAGCTTAACCACCAGTTAAAACCTGCTGCTGTAAAAAAGCTGACCGATTTTGTTGGTATGGTTGGCGGTTTTCAATCGGCTGTTTATACGGCCGATGCCTATGAGGCGGCCTACTCCATTGCCCGCAATTCCGGCATCCTTACCGATCTTAAGGCCGATAAAACACAGGAGGGGCTTTCCCGACTGCAAAACATTGAGGAGCTGCTCAACAGCATCAGGGAGTTTATTGAGGCGCGCAGGAATGAAGGTGTTGACGAAACCACTACGCTTGTTGACTACCTTGAAAATGTTGCACTGCTCACCTCCTTGGACAACGATGACCCCAACGACCGGAACCGTATTAGCGTTATGACCATCCATTCGGCTAAGGGGCTTGAGTTTGATTACGTTTTCCTAACAGGGCTGGAGGAGAACCTTTTCCCTTCAAACATGTCCATGAACACGCCGGAGGAGCTGGAGGAAGAACGCCGGTTGTTCTATGTTGCGCTTACCCGGGCAGCCAAGGGGGTAACCATTTCATTTGCCCAAACCCGGCTCAAATGGGGAAACATTAACATTTCCAATCCCAGCCGGTTTATAAGCGAGATTGATCAGCGCTACGTTGAATCCCCCTTTGAACCTGATGGTGGAGGTCATCTAAAAGCAACCAGTGAGCTATCCCGACAGACCAGCATAAACAATTTTGAAAAAAAATCAATTGGAAATCGGGCAGCTCCCTATTCACAGCCCCCGGGCAGGACACCCGTATCCGTTCCGGAAAACCTAAAAGAGCTTCCACCCGAGGAAATTTGCGAAGGCGTGGAGGTTTACCATGGAAAGTTTGGCCAGGGTAAGGTTTTAAGCGTCGAAGGCGAAGGCGCTAACAAAAAGGCAACCGTGCTATTCACGGAGGCAGGCCAAAAAAACCTTCTCATTAAGTTTGCCAACCTGAAGGGAATAGCTTAGCTTCAGCTTAACCGGAAAGGCTGATGCTGCAGGTGCCAACTTTTTCAATCCCTTAAGTCACGTGAGGATGCTTAACCCTTTCAGGCAGTTTGCATTTTTACAACCGATAACCTAACTTTGCAGCATAAAATGATGTACTGCATTAGGCTTACCGCCAGCTATTTATTACATACATCCCGAAATTTTTTATTTTTACCTTTTAAATATTTCTAATGGACTACAACACCCAGCGAAAGAAACTCGCTCTTCCGGAGTACGGAAGGCACATACAGCAAATGGTTGACTACATTGCATCCGTTGAAGATAGGGACGAGCGCAACAGGCTGGCAAAATCCCTTGTCGCCATAATGGGGAACCTTAACCCCCATCTCAGGGATATTAACGACTTTAAACATAAGTTATGGGATCACCTGTTCATCATGTCCGATTTCAAGCTTGATATAGACTCTCCATACCCCATTCCCAGCGTGGAGCAGTACAACGAAAAGCCCCGTAGGGTTCCATACCCGGGTAACCCTATCAAGTTTAAGCATTACGGGCGAATAATTGAAATGATGATTGAAAAAGCTGTAGCAATGGAGGAAGGACCCGAGAAGGATGCCCTCAAGCAGCTTATTGCCAACCAGATGAAAAAGGCCAACATTACATGGAACAAGGAGTCGGTGAGCGATGATGATATTTTTCGCGATATGCAGACCCTAAGCAACGGCATGTTGGTAATGGCTCCCGGATCAAAGCTGGTGGATAACAAGGAATTTAAAAACAAACCCCGCACCAAGTACCATAAAAAACATTAGGGTGGCATGGCAACGTTCGAGGTAATTGGCGGTAAGCGTCTAAAAGGCGACTTATTTCCTCAGGGAGCTAAGAATGAGGCGCTACAGGTTATTTGCGCCACCCTGCTAACCCCCGAGAAGATTACCATAAACAACATTCCTGCCATCAGGGATGTGGTGAAGCTCATCGAGCTGCTTCAGGGTATGGGGGTCGAGGTTACCCGCTTATCCGAGTCGTCGTATTCATTTATAGCCAGAAATATTGACATTGATTATCTTACCACTGACGATTTCAAGGTTAAGGCAGCTGCCATCCGTGGGTCAATCATGGTGGTTGGTCCCTTGCTTGCCCGCTATGGCAAAGCATATGCACCCAAACCCGGAGGTGATAAGATTGGAAGGCGTAGGCTCGACACCCACCTGCTTGGCTTTCAGAAGCTAGGGGTGGAGTTTGACTTCGATGTTAACGACAACTTTTTCACCCTGGAGGGGAAACACCTGAAGGGTTCCTACATGCTGCTCGACGAGGCATCGGTTACCGGTACCGCCAATATCCTGATGGCTGCCACCATGACTCCCGGAAAAACCACCATTTACAATGCAGCTTGCGAACCTTATGTTCAGCAACTTTGCCACATGTTGGTTTCGATGGGCGCCAGAATTTCTGGAATTGGCTCCAACCTGCTGACCATTGAGGGGGTAGATGGTCTTGGTGGATGCGAGCACACCATTCTGCCCGATATGATCGAAATTGGCTCGTTTATTGGGCTGGCTGCCATGACCTGCAGCGATATTACAATTCGCAATGTCTCATTCGGCAACCTGGGAATCATTCCCGATGCCTTTCGCCGAATGGGGATAAACTTCGAGGTTACCAACGACGATATTCACATCCCTCCCCACGAGCACTACGAGATTGACACCTTTATTGACGGGTCCATCCTCACGCTTGCCGATGCCCCTTGGCCGGGGCTTACCCCCGATTTGCTCAGCGTTTTTCTTGTTGTAGCCACCCAGGCAAAGGGCTCGGTGCTGATTCACCAGAAGATGTTCGAGAGCCGCCTCTTCTTTGTTGATAAGCTAATAGACATGGGAGCGCAGATCATTCTTTGCGATCCGCATAGGGCAACCGTTATTGGCCACGACAGGCAGCTTAGGCTGAGGCCTACCGTAATGACCTCGCCCGATATTCGGGCCGGGGTAGCCCTGCTTATCGCAGCCATGTCGGCCGATGGTAAGAGCATTATTCATAATATCGAGCAGATTGACCGCGGCTACCAAAACATTGACGGCAGGCTTAATGCCATTGGCGCTGAAATTCACAGAATCGATCGCTAAAGACCAGGTAAGCAATATTTAGTTGGTGGTTCAGCTACTGATGCATCGCAGCCAACACTATTCGACCGATTACTTGTTATGCTTTTTGATGAGCTTGTTTTCATGTGAATGTTTTGGTGAAGCTGTATAAGCGTAATGTTTGGCTGGTTAATTTCAACAATGAAGTTAGCAGTTCTTTAATGCAGCAGGCCTTTTGCGGGGCTTTTTAATTTGGAATTCACATAGCAATCAATAGTCGTTTGGCTTAGCGATTTTACCCGGCTACTTTCTGAATAGTTTTCGCAACCGTAGGCCAATGCCAACAACCGGATGCTCCGGCAAAACCTTTAGCTCTATCTGAGTTTTGGTCTTAGGTGAAATCTGTGAAAGGAAAAGGCCCGATACCACCACCAGAATACCGGCAATCATCACAGGTGTAAGGGCTTCATCGAGCAGGAAATAGGCGAAAATGGCCGTTAGCACCGGAATGGCGTTACTGAAAGTGTTTGCCCTGGTTATTCCCAAGTGCTTGATGGAATAGGTGAAAAGCATAAATGCAAAAGTTGAAGCAAATATTCCAAGTTTTATAACCGGGACCATAGCCTGCCAGCTAATACCTACAGTTTGGAAGTGGTTGAAGTCAAAAATAAGGAATAACGGCATGAAGTAAAGTGCCCCAATGGTATTCTGGTAGGTTATTATGCTGTAAACGTTGTACTTTACGGTTAGCTTACCTACAATCAACGAGTACCCAACTGTTGAAAAAACCGCCAGAAACATCAGGGCAACCCCGGTGAAATTAACATCCACCTGCCCAAATCCGTTATGAAAGATTACCAGGCATACGCCCAGCATGGAGGCAATAATTCCCATGAGGTTGGTGGTGGAAATCCTGCGATGGAACATGAAAAATTCTCCAACTGGGCTAAGTAGGGGAATGGTTGAAACAATTACGGCAGCCATGGTGGAGGAGATAAGGGTCATACCAAAACTCTCGCCAATAAAGTATAGAAGCGGCTCAAAGAAGGCCAGCAGGAAAAACAGCTTCAGGTCGCCTTTTTTTACCCGTTCTAGCTTCCTCATAGCCAGTGAAAAAACGTAAAGGAATGCCGCTGAAATTACCAGACGGAAGAACACTAGCGTAATAGGCCTGTAGTAAACATAGGCATCTTTGTACCAGATAAAAGAAAGCGCCCAAAAAGCCATTGCAACTGTGACGGCAATGTAAACCAAGAACTTTTTATTAGACATTCCCATACCCTTATGTTATCTATTGTTTATCCATTACGCAATTTTCTCCACATTAACCCATTAGGTCCGGCTAGCGTAGTCCGGTTAGTTTTTTTACTTGATGTACCTCATGGATATTCCCCTGCCATTATTTGAGGGTGAAAGTAACCAATGGTTTATCGGGTTGCAAATGTAGCAGATTTGGCTCACCTAAAGCTATCGGATTAATGCGATTTTGGCATTAAACTAGGGAATAGGTAAAAACATTGCTGCGCTCGCTTTAGCGGTAGCTATTTTATGGGTATGTTTACCAGCTATAACCTAAAACCCATCACCAGGATATCATCCACTTGCTTTTGTGTGCCCTGGAATTCTATTAATTGTTTCTGTAGCTCTTCGTTTTGCCTTGATAGGCTGAGCGTCTGGAGACCAAGCAGATTTTTTTTGAAGTTGACCATCATCAACTTTTGGTTCAATGCTCCGCCAAACTGGTCTGTGTAACCATCGGACATAAGGTAGAATGTGTCGTTGGAGAGGAGGTCGAACCTGTGAGTTGTAAAGGGGCGTTCTCCTGCCAGATGGTAACCTACGGGCATTTTGTCACCCTTAATCTCATAAATTGACCATCCGTTGGCTGTTTCGGGTTGAACACCAGCGCTAACCTCAGGCAATTCGGAGTTTCTGGAAACAAGTAACGGCATGTAGGCTCCGGCGTATTCTGCTTTCCTTCCCTTGGCATCAACAACCAGCAGCCCCATATCCATTCCGTCATGGGAATCCTGCACCTGTCCCGACTGGTTCAGAGCGGCGATTACCATCTGCCTAAGTTTATCAAGCAAATCGCCAGCAGTGTTAACTTGTTGGTAGGCTATAATCTCCTTTAGCAGGGTAATGCCCAAAATGCTCATAAAGGCCCCTGGCACCCCATGACCGGTGCAGTCGGCTACAGCAATTGCTATACGTCCGTCGTTCAAACGGGTAACCCAGAAAAAGTCACCGCTGACAATGTTTTTGGGTTGGAAGTAAATAAAGTAGTCGGTCAGGAAGGTTGCCAGGGTATCGGTACGGGGCATAACTGCCGACTGTATCCGGCTGGCATACCTGATGCTGTCGGTAATTTGCTTTTGCTGGCCGGCTATTTGGTCTCGTTGGCGTTCAGCCAGGTCGCGCTGGCTTTCAATTTCCTCCTTTTGAGCCTCAATTTCCTCTTTTTGCCTGAGTATTTCCTGGTTCTGGGCCACGAGTAGGGCGTTAATTTTTTTCTTGTTACGGTAGAAGTAGAAGATTACCCCGGCCAGCGCAACGGCAAGGAGCAGGGCGATGGAGATGAAGAGCGTCAACATACGTTGACGTTCGAGTTTGGCTTGCTGAATGGCCTCACGCTGGCGGGATATAAGCTCCTGCTCCCGCTCCCGCTTGTCAAAATCGTACTGCATCTCCATGCGGGCAATCTGGCTGGCGTTAATGCTATCCTTCACTGCTGAGTAGCGGGTGAAGTAGTCTAGCGACCTTCTGTAGTCGCCCCTCAACCGGTAGGCCTGGGATAGGCTAAGGAATATGTCACGCTGGTCGGTGAGCACTCTTTGCCTTTGGGCAATCCGCATGGCTTGTTCCAATGATTCCAGACCTGCTGCCACATTGCCACTTTTCAGGTTCACCTCTCCAAGGTAGCGGCTTAGCTTGGCCAGGTCAATGCTGTCGTTAACCTGTCTCTTTAGCTCCAGCGAGGTCAACAGGTTGCTTTTTGCTGAGGTGTAATCGCCCAGCTCAAAGTTGATAATTCCCAGTAAAAGGTGGTTTGCAGCCTGCCCGTAGATGTTTTGATTTTGCTGATTTGTCGCCAGTACATCGGTAGCCATCTCCTTAGCTTTTGGGTACATGCCCAAGTGGTAGTAAATATTGGCCAGCTCTGTTTTGGCCAGAGTAACTCCGTTTATGTTGCTTAGCTGGCGGTAGTGGGTTAGGGAGCTTTCGGCGTACTGCAGGGCTTTTTCGTAAAGATCGATTCGGGAAAAAAGCCTCGATATGCTCAGCGACGCCCATGCTATTCCCTCGTAGTCCTTTGCCTGCTCGTAAGTTTCCAGCGCCTTCAGCATGTTCTCAATGGCCTCCTTGTAGCTACCCGTGATGCTGTAAACTGTTCCAATGTTCACCAGCGTTCGGGCCAGCTGGCTCTTATTGTCGATACTCCTGTTAATATTCAGAGCCTCCGTGTATGCTTGCAGGGCGCTGCCGTAATCGCTTTTAAGCTGGTAAACATTACCAATCCTGTTCAAGTTCATGGCAACCCAGAACTTTCGCCCTTCTTCTGTGGCTAGCTGCAGGGATTTCTTAAGATGCGAAAGAGCCAGTTCAAAATCGTTTCGACTGTAGTAGCAATTTCCAAGAGTGTGTTCTACCCTTACCATGAGTTCCTTGTTATCGCTGCCATCGATGATGTTAAGTGCCTGGATAGCCAATCCTATGGCCGAATCTGGATTGGTGGTTCGTAAGACTTCGGCACGCTGAAGCATTTCTCCTATTCTGACCGTATCGGATTGAGCTTGGGAGTAGCTCAAGGAAAATGTGAGGAGAATAAGCACCAGCAAAATATTTCGATGGAATTCTGTGGAGTTCATAGGGCATTTTTTATTTGATAAATATACCACTTTGACGGTTTTCATCAACATGTACAGCGTATTTTATAAGCAACTTTTAGCCCCGGCTACCAGCTTATTACGGTAACCATTTTGTTGTTACGGGGTGTTTTTCTAATTTTGCGCCCTCTATATGGAGGTTAATTTTTTAAATGTCCAACCATTAAATGGTTGTAATACAAAATATTATGAATGTAGTTAAGGAAAATACCAACGAACAAACCATTTCCATTCGGGCAAGGGTTGAGCAGGCCGACTATGTCGAAAAGGTTGAAAAGAAACTTAAGGACTACCGTAAAAACTCAAACATTAAAGGTTTTAGGCCAGGCATGGCACCAGCAGCCCTTATACATAGGATGTACTACAAGTACGTGCTGGTTGACGAGGTTACGCATATTGCCTTTGATGCCGTAATGGATTATATTGATAAGGAGAAAATAAAAATTCTTGGAGAGCCATTGCCCAGCGAGGGGCAGAATACCATAAACTGGGACACCGATAAGGAATTTGAGCTGGCATGGGAAATTGGAGTAGCCCCCGAGTTTGAGATTAAGCTTGGGAAAAAGGATAAAATTCCATTCTACAATATTGCCCCTGACGACAAGATACGCAAGCAATACATTGACAGCTACCTGATGCGGTTTGGACATTTTGCCGAAGCCGATGAGACCAACGAGAGGGGATTAATCGAGGCTACTTTAACCGAGCTTAATAGTGATGAAACTCCTCGCGAAGGAGGTTTGTTTGTTGAAAGAGCCACGATCTCGGTTGAGCTGGTTGCCGATCCTGATGAACGTGCTAAGCTGGTAGGAGTTAAAGTGGGTGATGTACTCACCATTGATGTTCAAAAAGCTTTCCCCAATGAGGCCGACAGGGCTTCATTACTTTCTACTCAAAAGGAGAATTTGCCCAACATTCAGCCAGTTTTCCAGCTCACCGTAAACAAAACTTCCAACTACCAACCGGCGGAGCTTAACCAGGAGCTGTTCGACAGGGTTTTTGGCGAGGGGGTGGTTACCACCGAGGAGGAATTCTACCAGAAAATTGACGAGGAAATTGAATCGGGACTCAAGAATGAAGGCGAAAATCGCTTTGCCGTTGAGCTTCGGAATATTCTTCTCAATAAAATCGACATGCAGCTCCCAAAGGATTTTTTAATCAGGTGGCTCACCACCATCAACGAGGGTAAGTTTACCCGGGAGCAGGTAGAAAACGAGTACCCGCTTTTTGAAGGGGATTTAAAGTGGCAGCTAATCCGCAACAAGATTGCCAGCGAGCAAAACTTCACCGTTACCAACGAAGAGATGGAAAGTTTTGCCATGGAATACGCCCAGCAGCAATTTATGGCCTACGGTATGAGCTACCTTCCGAAAGAGTACATTGAGCGCTATGCCAAGGATATATTGAAGAACCAGGATGAAATACGTAAAATGCAGGAGGGCATTATCAGCCGCAAGGTCATTGCATGGTTTAAGGAAAACCTACCGCTTGATGTAAAGGAGATTACGCATGAGGAATTTGATAAGCTGGAGCCGGTTTCAGGAAAATAGGTGGCTGGCGTAACAGCAGGTTAAATAGTTTTGCCTCATCTCAGCTAATTTTTGTTGAAAGTTCTACCGCATTTAACAATTAGGTGCTAAATTGCGTTACTAAACTAAATTTAAAAAGTAGGCATCATGAATGAATTCGAAAAATACGCAACTAAGCATCGGGGTATCAGCAGCCTATCGCTTCAGCGCTTTGGAACGATAACCAACAGCTACATTTCACCCACAATTATTGAGGAGCGTCAGCTGAACGTTGCAACCATGGATGTTTTCTCCAGGCTTATGATGGATAGAATCATATTCCTTGGAGTGCCTATAGATGATGATGTGGCCAACATTATCCAGGCGCAGCTGCTATTCCTGGAGTCAACCGATCCCTCAAAGGATATTCAGATATACATTAACTCGCCCGGCGGTAGCGTTTATGCCGGACTAGGGATATACGATACAATGCAGTATATCACCTCCGATGTGGCTACAATATGCACGGGTATGGCTGCATCAATGGCTGCGGTGTTACTCACAGCTGGCGAAAAGGGCAAGCGCACAGCATTACCCCATTCCCGCGTCATGATTCACCAGCCAATGGGTGGGACTGAGGGGCCAGCTACCGACATCGAGATTACCACACGTGAAATTCTTAAGCTTCGCGACGAGCTCTATGAAATTATTGCCACCCATTCGGGAAACCCCATTGACCGGATACGGAAGGATTCCGACCGCGACTACTGGATGACTGCCAGGGAAGCCATGGAGTATGGGATGATTGATGAGGTCCTTACCCGATCAAAAAACTTAAAGGAGACTAAATGATTCCTTTACTGCAAAAAAGCGCCTTAAAGGTGCTTTTTTACTTCTTGCAGCTGAATAGCCACAAAAGCAGCTCGGGCTCTCGGAATGCCTGATCCCAGCTATTGTGGCCAGCATCGGGATATACGGTTAACCTTGCGTCGCCACCGAACTTTCGTATGGAGCTAACCATATCAATGGAGTACTGCGGTGGAACTACATCATCCTTTGCACCATGAAAAACCCAGAATTTGACCTTATGCGCATAGCGTTTTGCCGATTCCGGATTGCTTCCCCCGCAAATGGGGAAGGCAGCAGCAAATACTTTTGGCATCCTTGCCACCAGCTCAAAGGTTCCCATACCCCCCATGGAAAGGCCTCCAACGTATATCCGCCTGCTATCAACGTAGCTTTCCCGTTTGAGGCCATTCACTAGCCGGATAAGTAAATCCATAGCTGCTGTGGGTTTGCTTTCGGGTAAAAACTCAATAGAACGGTATCCTTGCTGGTTGGGGTTCTCCTTGATGTTTGCCCAAAAATCATCCTCGGGACACTGTGGAAAAACAACAATTGCCGGGAAACGCGATCGAACCGAATCGTTGGCAAACAGTGACGCTCCATGAACCAGCTGCTTCTGGTTATCGTTGCCCCGCTCACCCGAGCCATGCAGAAAGATCACCAGTGGGTACTTCTGCTCTGGGTTGAAATTTTTAGGGTACATTATCCGGTAGGGTAAGGTTTTCCCCTTGTGAGTAAAAACCTTAGCTTCGTACAGCGATTCAAAGCCTTGCCCGACGACCTTGTTTATTGAAGGCATAATTCCAACCATGCCTATCAGGCATAGCCGGGGTAGTTTTTTCCAAAACTTTTTTACTGATTGGTTTAACATGGTATAAGTTGTTAGCTATTAGTATTTTCTGCATGTCAGGTTTTATGGCTACTCAAGTGGTTGATTACAGAGTTCCCTCATCTGCAAATGAGTAGCATTTGCTATCGGTAATGATAAGGTGATCGAGTAGCGCAATATCGAAAAAATCTACAGCCTGCTTGAGCTTTTCCGTAATGGCAATATCCTTTTCGCTAGGTTTGGGGTTTCCCGACGGGTGGTTATGAACCACAATAATAGCAGAGGCCAACTTTTCAACGGCTGCCCTTATGATTAGTTTTACATCGGTAACCGTGCCGGTTACCCCACCCTGGCTAACCCTAACCCTATCCAGCACCTTGTTTGCCCGGCTCAGGAGCAGCACCCAGAACTCCTCGTGGGGCAGGTCGGCCAGTAAGGGCTGAAAAATTTCCATCACATTCCGGCTAGATGTAATCTGCTCGCGGTTTATGGCCTCCACAGACTTTCGCCTACGGCCCAACTCCAACGCTGCCAAAAGGGTTATGGCTTTGGCTTCACCTACTCCTCTAACCTGTGTAAGCTGATGGATGGTAAACTTACCCAGCTCGTTGAGGTTATTCTGGGCCATATTTAATATCCGTTGGGCAAGCTCAACTGCTGTTTCTTCAGGGTTTCCGGAACGCAGCAGGATGGCAATCAGCTCCGTATCACTTAGGCTTCCAATTCCCTGGTGAAGCATTTTCTCCCGGGGCCGGTCCTCCACAGCCCAATCCTTTATGGTTAGCCTTTTATACTCCTGCTCCATTGGTTTGCCTTTTTCAACTGGGTATGAATGGCAAGAAACAGCTGCTGTATCAAGAATTAGTTTTAGACATCAAACCTCCAAAAAAGGCTAATTTAGCTCCTTTATTGCATAGTTCATACAGGTGAATGCAACTTTTTAACAGGGAAAAAGGGTTGCATGCCATGCTACATGCAATGGTGTGGCCTGATGTTGGGGATGTGTAAAATTTAAAACAAGCGTAGAAAGTAGATGCTATGGGTTGTGCACATAGGTTCACTTTGGCAATGCTTCCAGGTCTATTCAATCGTAAACCAGTAAGTTGCAACCCCTTATGGGTGCATCATCCATACGACCAAGCACCTCGAAACAACCATCGGAATGGAGCTTTCCCATATCCTGGGTTTGAATGAACGAGCAGGAATAAAGGTTGGCCAGGTCAATAATTTTGATAATTCCTGTTCTCCCATCCCCTACAAGGCAAAAGGGGTCATCGGTGCTACCTATAACCACCCGCATCCAGGGTGGACACCGAAACATCCCTTTACCGGTAGAATATGCCTGTGAAAGCAATTCCGTCATGCCGTACTCGGAGTGAATGACGTTTACCCCAAATGCGCTGCAAAGCGTTGAGTGCAGCTCCTCCCTGACAACCTCCTTACGACGCCCCTTCATACCTCCGGTTTCCATGATGATGGTATTCTGAAGGTTGAAGGTAAACCTTTCGGCCAGGTCGAGCAGAGCAAACGAGACCCCGATAAGGATTGTCTTTTGACCGGAGCGGTCAAGGGCGCTGAGTTTTTCCGTTAGGGCATAGAGCTGGTTGAGGTAGAAACCGCTGTCAGGATTGCCGGTTTGCCTGATAAGCTCATCAACCATGAACACCAGCGATGAGCCCGAACGTTCAAGGTATGAGGGCAGAAGTGCAAGAATGCAGTAGTCCGAGGGAGAACCGTAAAATATTGAAAACGTGCGGGTGAAGCTTTCACGGTAGAGCGATAAATCGGCCACCCGATGGCGGCTAACCTCGTTACCCGTAGTTCCACTGCTGGTGAAGGTTGCCTCCGGTTGGCATGCTTCGGCTATAACATCCTGCGTTTTGAAGAGTTGAATGGGGAGAAACGGAATTTCGTCAGTGGAAGCAACTGCATCGGGGTTTACGCCAAGCTGTTGAATGTAGTCGTGGTAAACCCTTACATGCTGGGACTGAAACCTGAAAACCTCCAGGGCTATTTTTTCAAAATCACCATCCGGTTTAAGGTTGAATATGCTGGAACTGGGAATCATTTGATTTTGCCTTTACCTGCTTTTACGGGTTATGAGTAGCTGAAAATACAAAGTCAGGGCTTTTTTTAAAACCCTGACGGTATGCTGAAGCGGCGTGATTAGAGGGTAGTTATCCTCTAATTGCCTTAATTCCGGGCAGTTCTTTTCCTTCCATGTACTCCAGCATGGCGCCCCCACCGGTGGAGACGAAGGAAATTTTATCGGCCAGGTGGTTCTTGTTGACAGCAGCTACGGAGTCGCCCCCGCCAACCAGGCTAAACGCTCCCCTTTGGGTTGCTTCGGCAATGGCCTTGGCTATTTCTGATGTTCCGGCAGCAAATTTGTCCATTTCAAAAACGCCCATGGGGCCGTTCCAGAGGATGGTTTTTGATTCGAGGATAACCTCACGGAACTTAGCTATGGTTTTGGGGCCAATATCCAGACCCATCCAGCCGTCGGGAGTGCTGTCGATAGGGGTAATCTGGGTGTTGGCATTTGCATCAAATGCATCGGCATTCACTGCGTCAACAGGCAGGTAAACCTTTACTCCTTTGGCCTTTGCTTTTTCGAGCAGTTGGTTAGCCAGCTCGAGCTTATCGGTTTCGCAGATAGACTTACCAACTTTTCCTCCCTGGGCGCAGATGAAGGTGTAAGTCATACCGCCACCAATTATCAGGTTATCAACCCTATCGAGCAGGTTTTCGATTATCAGGATTTTGTCGGACACCTTGGCGCCTCCCATGATGGCTGTAAAGGGCTTGGTGGGCGACTTCAGCACCTTGTCCATTGCCTTGAGTTCGCTTTCAATAAGGTAGCCAAACATGCTGTTGCCGGGAAAGTGGGCTGCAATAAGCGCCGTTGAAGCGTGTGCCCGGTGGGCGGTTCCAAAAGCATCGTTAACGTAGCAGTCGGCATAGCTGGCCAGCTGCTTAACAAAATTCTTCTGGCTCTCCTTAACCCTTGCCTTGGCTTCTTTCTTTTCCTCCTCGCTGGCGGTTTCGGGAAGGCTGTAAGGTTTACCTTCTTCTTCCTCGTAGAATCTAAGATTTTCGAGCAGCAACACCTCGCCGGGTTTTAGGCCAGCTGCCATTTTTTTGGTTTCCTCGCCCATGCAGTCGGCGGCAAATTTTATCTTCTGCCCCAGATTTTTTTCAATAGCCGGTACCACGTGGCGCAACGAGTACTTATCCTGTGGTGTGCCGTCGGGCCGGCCAAGGTGCGACATGAGGATGACAGCTCCTCCATCACCCAAAATTTTTTTTATTGTTGGAACGGCACCCCTTATCCGGGTGTCATCGGTTACCTCAAGGGTTTTCTTGTCGAGGGGGACGTTAAAGTCAACCCTTACAATGGCTTTTTTCCCTTTAAAGCTATAGCTGTCAATGGTTATCATGGCTTAACGGGTATTTGATTTCAAAGCAAAGTTAGCATAGCGTTGCAAAAAATAGGCTATTTCAAGCGAATATATTTACGCAATCGTTTGAAAAATATCATTTTAAGGTATGTTTTAATAGGAAAGGCTACTTCTTACAGCAGTAGTGAAATTTCCTGAATTTCTAAGTAAATTTTTCAGGAGCATGAGGTCGTAAAAATAAATAATCAACTCAGCAGCTCGTCGTCTCCGGGGTATGCTGGGGCTGAAGCGCAAACGTGAAATGATTTGAAGTCAAGCCCGGGTAGTCTGGCGTAAATAATTTAGAAAATTTTCAGCTGCATGTGGGGTAAAGCTGCCAATGGGGATTTGTTTTATCTGCATTAAATGTTAAAGTCTTCCTGGTTAATATGCTACTTTCCTCTGTGTTTTGCTTCATCAAGCTAATGATGTGTCAAAGCAGCTTTTCAAAAATTATACTTCCAATCTTTTCGGAAGGTGGGGATAGTGTCCCCTTTCTTTCAAATCCCCTTTTCTCCAAAAGTGCTGCCAGATTGCTGTCGTATAGTGGCGAGTAGCCTTCCATTGCAGTAAAGTTACCCTTTTGGGCTAAATCAATACCAAATGAGATCAACATGGAGGCTAACCCCTTACGCTGGAAAGCCGGGAAAACGGCCAAACGACTAATTGTCATCACTTTTTGGTTGGTGGCATGCGGTTTTAAGGTTACGGTTGCAATGGAAACATGATTGTTTACCAGGACATACACGTAGCCCTGTTCAATATCACTCGATATTTCCTCCATGTCGGCATGGCTGTTGCTCCAGAAGTTAACCCCTTTTTCAACCAGCTGGTTGGAGCATTCCCGAATGATGTAGAGCACCTCAATCAGCTGCTGTTTTTGTGCTTGTCTAATTTCCATGGCTAAAAGCGTTAGAACCAAAAACCTCCTTGCCGGAGACAAAGGTTTTCAGGATGGTTGCCCTTGGAATTGCAGGCAGCTCATCGTTCATCAGGTCGGTGTTGAGAATAACAAAGTCGGCAGCTTTTCCTGGCTCAAGGCTACCCCTAACATCTTCGCAGAAAGCGGCCTTTGCAGCCCATATAGTCATGGCGCAGAGGGCCTGTTTTCGGGTAAGGGCGTTCTCGGGTTGAAGTCCTCCGTCGGGTTTGCCTTCCAGGTTTTTACGGGCAACGCCAGCGTAGAAACCGTAAAGCGGGTTGATACTTTCAATTGGGAAATCGCTTCCGTTGGCAATCCAGCCGTTTTGAAGCAGTAGCTCCTGATAGGCATAGGCATTCTTAATTCTGCTGCCCAGCCTTTCATCTGCCCAGTCCATATCCGAGGTGGCATGGGTGGTTTGAACCGAAGGGATTACGGCAAGTGAACCAAAACGTGGCAAATCGTTCCTGTCAACAACCTGTGCATGTTCAATCCGCCATCTCAGGATATTTCCTGCAGGCAAATATTTTGAGTAGATGTCAAGCATGAGCCTAACAGCAGCATCGCCAATGCAGTGGGTGCACACCTGGTATCCGGCTTTAAATGCCATGCCGCAGAGCGAATCGAGTTTTTCCGTTGGTTCAACCTGAAGGCCACGGTTACCACGATCGTCAGAGTATGGTTCAAGAAGCAGGGCGCCTCTTGAGCCCAACGCCCCGTCGGCGTATAGCTTTATTGACCGGACGGTAAGCTTGTTGGTCTGATATACCCCTTTTGAAATAAACTTTTCGTAGTTAGCCGGGGTTGGATTGAGCATGGCATTCACCCAGATTTCCATTTTGCCGGATTGCTGCAGCGAGTCAATAAGCAGCACCTCATCAACATCGAGCCCTGCATCCTGAACTCCGGTCAGCCCAACGGCAAAGCATTTTTTCTGAGCATTCTGCAACGCAGCGGCTTTTTCATCTATAGTTGGCTTGGGAATTATCCTACGCACCAGCTCCATAGCATTGTCGAGCAGCAACCCCGTAGGTTTTCCTTTTTGCAGAACCACTTCGCCGCCTTCAACTCGTGTGCTGGCAGTAACGCCGGCAATTTTCAAAGCAGCATTATTTGCAATGGCCGCATGGCCGTCAATCCGAACAATGTAAACAGGTTTATCGGGGAATGCCCGGTTAAGCAGCTCGTTGGTGGGGAACTCCCTAACCTTCCACTCGTTCTGGTTCCAACCCCTACCCTCAACCCAGCTTGTTGGAAATCTCTTTTGGTGCTCTATAAGTCTGGCTACCACTTCATCCCACGAACTTGCCTCCGAAAGCATGGCCTTGTTCAGGCTTAACCCGTAACCCAGAAAATGGCAGTGCGAGTCAATAAAGCCAGGGTAAACATACATTCCTCCGGCATCAACTACTTCTTTGGCAGTGTACTTCGACATGATGTAAACGGAATCGCCAAGCTCCTTTACTATTCCATTAACCACCGCCATGCTGCTATGGGTGCTGAAAGTTGAATCAACGGTGTAAATTTTAGCGTTGGTAACAATTAAGTCGGCCTTTTCACGTTTGCTACATGCCATGAGGGTAACCGTTAGTAATAGGTAAACATACCAATTTTTTGCCATCTTTGTATGTATTGATTTTTAGGCCATTATTTAACCAGCCACAGCTATCAAATTTAGTCTTTGTTTTAATACCCTCAACAGCTTTTGTAAATTTGTTACATTGTAATCTCTGAATGTTGAAATAGACATTAGTAATGGCAAAGTTACCAACAGCCTGCCTTTTAGCAGTAGCATCTATTTTCGCCTTATGCCATTCGGCATGTGTGCGGGACGATTTTTCGGAAAGCTCAGCCTTGAAACTCAGCTTCTCGGCCGATACGGTTCTATTCGACACCGTATTTACCACTATAGGCTCTTCAACGCAGTATTTTAAGGTGTACAACCGGTCGGGGCACGACCTTCATATTTCGTCTATTCGCCTTGCCGGAGGCAGCACTTCGCCCTACCGGATTAACGTTGACGGTCGTTCGGGCGTAACCTTCAGCAATGTTTCGCTACGCTCCCGCGACAGCCTTTTCGTTTTTGTGGAGGTAACGGTTGACCCTACGTCCCTGAACTCGCCGTTGCTTGTTGCCGACTCCATCATGTTTTCTACCAATGGCAATATACAGGATGTGAAGCTGGTGGCGTGGGGTCAGGATGTCCACCTACTCAGGTCAGAGATCATTAGCAACGATACGGTGCTGGCTACCGACAAGCCCTACCTGATCTATAGCTACCTTTTGGTGGATACCGCTACCACCCTCACCATTCCCGCCGGGGTACGGATGTACTTCCATAACCAGGCCATGCTGGTTGTGGCCGGAACACTAAAAGTTGAGGGCGAGCAAGGTAGTCCCGTTGTAATGGAGGGCGACAGGCTTGAGGATTTTTACCGCGATAAGGCCGGCCAGTGGGGAGGGATTTGGCTTACGGCCGGAAGCCGGTATAGCGCTATCAGCTGGGCAGAGATTAGAAATGCCATAACAGGCATTACGGTTGATACCTGTTTTACCAGCCATGCGCCAACTTTAACTCTTAGCCACACCAGAATTGAAAATTGCAGCTATGTGGGCCTGCTGGCACGTGGGGCAAAAGTAAAGGCCGATAACTGTCTGGTGTCGAACGCTGCGCAAGTTTGTGTGGCCCTTACCATGGGCGGAGAATACCGCTTCTACCACTGCACTGTTGCCAACTACTGGGGCGATTACATCTACCGCAAAGGGCCTGCGCTGCTGCTAAACAACTACTACCTTTACCGACTTGAGGAGAACGGCCCGCTTTACGTTGAACCGCGTGATTTGGTGGAGGCTTCATTTTTCAACAGCATTGTGTATGGGTCGATGAGCAGTGAATTTCAGGTTGACAACATAGTTAACGGTGCACCGGTTGCCGCACAAATGAACTACCATTTTGAAGATTGCATCCTGAAGGTTCCCCAAAACTTCGACCTCACCGATACCGAAAAATTTACCCGGGTATTTACTCTCGACCCCAAGTTCAAGGATTCAAATGCCCATGTTTTTCTGCTCGACACGCTTAGCCCCGCCATGGGAATTGCCAACCCTGCTGTTGCTACCGACTACCCTATTGACCTAAATGGGTTCAACCGGCTTACCGATGGTAAACCCGACCTTGGTGCATACGAAAGACAGGAGTAGTATGAGGAAGCTTCTGATAATTCTGCCCATTTTGCTTGCTTGTGCTGCCTCAACAAAGGTTAAAGCTCAGAATATCCCTGCCACGCGCCATCGCGTGATGTTCTACAACGTCGAAAACCTCTTCGATCCATTCGATGACTCGCTTACCCTCGACGAAGAGTTTACACCATTCGGCGATAGGCACTGGACATGGAAGAAGATGGAGCAGAAGCTAAACGGGATTTACAAGGTGATTTTGGCTGTTGGCGAGTACGATCCGCCTGTTTTGGTAGGTCTTTGCGAGGTGGAGAATGGCTTTGTGCTGCACCAGCTGGTAAGCCAAACGCCGCTTTCAAAATTCGAGTACCGGGTGGTGCATCGCGAGTCGCCCGACCGGCGGGGAATTGACGTAGCGCTGCTCTATCGTCCCGATAGGTTCACCCTTCAGGAGAAGGAGTTTGTAACGGTCAGGTTTCCGGATGAACCCTGGCGCACAACCCGGGAAATTCTTTACGTCCGTGGGCTTCTAGGAGGCGACACGCTACATGTTTTCGTTAACCACTGGCCATCGAAGTACGGCGGGGAGCTGGAGTCAGAGGGGGGTCGCTATGCTGCTGCCTATGCCCTTAAAAATAAGGTTGACTCCATAAAAATTTTCTACCCCGATGCCCGTATCCTCATCATGGGCGACATGAACGATGAGCCCGAATCGGATCCCGTGGCAAGGGGATTTGGCGCTTGCCTCACAGCCGAAACTGCCTGTCCTTACGATTTTGTTAACCTGTCGGCAATTCTGAAACAGCGTGGACAGTATAGCTACAAGTACCAGGGAGTGTGGGGCATAATAGACCAGCTAATTGCGTCACGCTCCATGCTGGATAGCCGGCATGTGCTGTACACCTTTACCGGCAATGCGGGAGTTTTCAGCGCACCCTTTTTGCTTGAGGACGACGAGCGGTATGCCGGCAAACGACCATTTCGAACTTTTATTGGGTTTAAGTACCACGGTGGCTACAGCGACCATTTACCGGTTTACCTCGATTTGTTCAGTAATAAGTAGCGCGTTTTTCATGTGGAGAGCCTCCGTTGTCCATAACGGCCGAGCGTTGATTTTGTTTGGGGAAATTGGAACAACTTCTTCGTCCACCCCCGATATAAAACTACCAAAAAGCAACGAACTTCCCAAAACCTTCTCAGTACATATAAAATAAACACGCTGTTAGCAGTAGGTCTTTTTTAAGTTTATAAGACCTTCTTTAAACAATCAATTTCGAATATCAATTGCATTTGAGACATTCCTGACCGAGAGTGATTAAAATCAAAACTCCCTAGTTTCTTTGCATTTTGAATTGCATTACATAAATAAGGTTTGAGTTTTAAATAAATATCATTATTCTGTTTGGTGAAATAATCTCTGTTTTTTTCATACTTAGCAAGACTATTATGTTTTTTTAATTGTTTTATTACTTTTTCACATGTTTCATAATACTTTGCTGTTGATTCAAAATGCAATAAGAACCAGTATTCTAAACAAGGATTGTTTATGATAGTTGTAATGCTTTTATGTTCTTTTTCTATTAAATTAAAATATTCTTTACACTCTTGCAAGGCGGTTTTGCTGCCTTTTTTAGCCGAACGAGTTTCTCTGTTTATTACATCGAAATCAATAATCCAATATACTTTGTCATAGATTTCTGAAAGTTCTATAGCCTTTTCGAATTGATCTGATAGTTTCTTTTTTTGAGGGATTTTTGGCTCCAAATTAACATTAATTGAATTTTCATTTCGCTTTAGCATTTGTATATACCAAAATTCGCAATCCCCATCAACAACTATTGCGTATTTTGGTCTTTGCTCAAATGGAATAACTCTATTTTTTCTCATTATTTAAGTCAATATAATAGTCCCCTAAATTTGGAATACCTCCTAATTTCCCAATCTTATATGCATTGTAAATATTACTTGTATCTCTAATTACCGAACTGTCAAAATCTGAAAGAGAATAAAGTTCTGTTGCACAGTATTCTGTTTTATTAGTAAACCAAATTGCATCATTTCGGAAAATATCTTTATTATTCAACAATTCTCTGTTATGGGTTGTAGCAATAATTTGAGAATTTTTAGAGTTTAATAAAAAAATTATCAAGAAATGAATAAATAAATCAGGATGTAAAGATGCCTCTAGTTCATCTATAGGAAATGCAACAGAATTTCTAATTAGAATACTTAGAATGCCTGCAAAACCATAATATCTCATCGTCCCTTGTGATTCAAGTTCAGAAGGTAAATTGTATTTTTTATTTTTTACAGTATGTTCAAATTCCAAATTTACTGAGGTGACCTTTCCTTTATTCCTTAATTCATTAATTTTTTCATTTGATACTTTGATTTGTTTCTCCATAAATTCAATAAATCCGTCAGGTATATCTTCCTCTTCTTTATGAATTATAATGTCTGAAATATTCAGGTCTGCTTTTTTTAGTATATTCACTATGTCTTCTTTTCTAATCCCGGCTTTATCTATTAATGATGTTACATAACCAACAAGTCCCGTTCTTGGATAAACCAATGGTTTTAAATAATTTGAAAACCAATCTGTCGCATCCTTTAACTCTTTTAACTCCATGTTAGTTTTAAGAAAACCTCCTAAAACGGTATTGTTCCAGAGTGTATTTGATTCTAATGTTTTCTCAAAGGTTTTGTCTCTTTTAATTTTACTTCCAAAACTAATTTTAGTAAATTGTTTATCTAAATCTGTTGTTCTTTTATAAACAATTGCTTTGTTAGGATTATAAAAGATAAGTTCTTCTCTGGCAATTGCTTTTTTATTAAACTCTACTTCATAGTAATAGCGAATTCCATTTTGTACAAAATCAATAGCAATAATAGAATTTTCATTTAGTGTAATTGGGTCGAATAGAAAAGGATTAAAGTCTAAGAGTTCTGTTTTTTTATCTTCGGGCTCTAATACAATATCTCTTAAAAATTCTAGTGCTTCTAAAATTGTTGTTTTCCCTGAAGCGTTAGAGCCATATATTAGACCTAATTTAAGCAACCTTAGTCCTCCAATTGAGGGGATAATATAGTGGTCTTCAAGTTGAGTTGATTTGTCGGCTTCAAAAGATAATATTTGTTTATCTTTTATTGAGCCGAAATTTTGAATGCTAAACTTAATAATCATTTTCTTTATATTTGTAAGTGAACTGCAAATATAGACATATAAAATACATATATGCAAATTTATACTGTAATATCTGTAATAAAGTTGCAAATATTTACAATAAAATGTTAATTATTGGCTTTCTTAGGCTTACTGCCAACTAGTTTATATACACCTTTCCCCACCAAAAGGTGTATTTATACACCCAAAATGGAATATACTCTACACTTTTTGACTTCATGGAGGTGTACTATTTGTAAAATTAAAAATAAATTTTTAAAATTATCAAACGGTGATTGAATTTTTTGTGAACTTTTTTGTAGTGCATGGGTGTAAATTCCTTATGCTCGCATGGATTGGCTATGCCGAACTCTCCGCCAGCTGGTGGATCGGTTGCAAATCCGCGCAAGCGGGGTTTCGCTTTCGTCAACCCAACTTTTAATCGATTCAAATAATTTTATACTATATCTGCTCTGTTCATTCTAAGTTATTTGCCCATAGCTTAACAATATCTTCTGGAATCATCGGTATAAGTAAATCTTCAGAATAAATACTATTGTATTCGCTAAGAAGTTTATCAGGGTTTTCAATAACATAAAATAAGCCTTTCAATCCCTTTTTCTCTAAGATTGAATTATATATATGATAGCTAAGATAATATATCACAGAAGGTCTGTATTGTACTGTTTCGTTTTCTACTGGTTTTGAGCAATAATTATTTAACCACTGCATTTCTTTACTGTGTTGTTTTCGTATTATTCTAACAGAAGACATTTTGGGAAATGAAGAAGCATTTATTTCCCTGATGCTTGAAATCCATTCATCATTTATCTCTTTCATTAACTCTCTGTTGTAAAGTAGCTCCAGAGCTTGATTATTATAACTTGAAATTGTATATTGTTGAGCAACTCCCTCCATTAAGAAAGATTCTTGAAGCATTAAAAGAATCTTATGCTTGTTGTCCCTTTTTTTGCCTGATAGTTTCTTGTCGAGCCATTCTCCATAATAACGGTGATGAAGTTCATGGGTAAGAACATTTTGAAAAGTAACCGTATCGTATAAATTTTTGTTCATTAAATCAAGAATAATCATATTGTTTTTTTGGAAACTACCTCTATTGCCGTCAAAAACTATAAAAACATCCACACCAATATTTAAATTGCATTCTGCTGGAAGTAGTTGCTTGCTTTGTTGAATTGAATATTCAATTATTTTATTTCCATTTTTCTGAACATAATCAACTATAGTAAACATTTCTTTTTTATAATCTTTTATCCAATATTCTACCCATGTGTAGGGCCTGCCAGCATTCATTGCAACGCAATATATGGGTAAATTATTAAAAGCATCCCTATATGTTTTCTTCCCCTTTTTAACGGAGATTCCATACTTATTGTAAATTCTTGAAACTTCACTTATTGCCTCATATACAGGTAGTGATAGTAAAGAATCTATCATTCCCTGAATTTTTTTATCATTGATGTTTGCTTTGTAATTATCTCTACGTGATTGTCTGTCAACTTGTTTGTAATTAAATCCTTGATTTGATTTATTCTCTAAATAATTCATAAGATTATAAAATCGGAGAGCAGGTTCAGCGGAAATCGTTACTAATTTAAATTCTTTATTTTTAGACTCTTCGATGATTTCAATCGAATTCTGGCTAAAAGCAACAAAATTAGGGAAAAGAAATAGAATAATAAATAGATATTTTTTCATAGGAATTAATTTAAAAGATTTTAATTATTAAATTCATGCTATATTATATTGGTACTTCATCATAGTTACTAACGGTTGACAGTATGGGGCGTGGCGGCTAAATGGCAGTTTCCTGTCGTGGTAAACAAAATTAAATTACGTAATCAAATTCTCGGTAGCTACAAATGCCAGCCATGATTTATACCGTTTGTTATGTGCTGCCTTTATTTTATTTTTTTACCCTAACAAAATATAAATCATCATGTCCATAAATTTTGTTGTTCCCATAATATCCTTCATTTCCAATAATTAAGGTATCAACGGTTAATTTCAAGATCAAACTATTAAAGGAAATAGGCAGCTTTTCTTCAATCTTCTGACCCATATATTCTGTGTACTTGAATCCAAATTTTGTGGAATCCTTATTGAAAGCCCAAATTCCAAATCCTTTAAGACAAAACATATCTTCTGTGTATTTACCATCTTTGAAGAACTCACATTTTTTCTTAGAGCAATCATCAGTAATGATTCTTACATTTGAGTCAGAATGGGATTTATATCCAAATTGAATCCACTTTTGACAGAACAAATCATGTTTATTTGTTTGTCCAGAGAGTATGAGCGTTGTCATTAGCAATAGCAGTAGCAAAGTTGTCTGTTTCATATAGAATGATTTATTTGTTGTAAATAATTGATTAGTAACATAGTCATAGCCACAGTTTGCACATAACTCGTTTATATATACACCTTTCCCCACCAAAAGGTGTATTTATACACCCAAAATGGAATATACTCTACACTTTTTGACTTCTTGGAGGTGTACTATGTATATTATAAAATTAAAAATATATTTTTAAAATCATCAAACGGTGATTGAATTTTTTGTGAACTTTTTTGTAGTGCATGGGTGTAAATTCCTTACGCTCGCATGGATTGGCTACGCCGAACTCTCCGCCAGCTGGCGGATCGGTTGCAAATCCGCGAGCGGGGTTTCGCTGTTGCTGGATGGGAAATCGTTTTAACATTTCACTATACTTTCTTATTTCTTATCACTTTCAAAGAAAGTATTAACCTTCTCCATTCTTTGTTGCTTGCCTTTGTTGAAAAGGTAGCTTAACCGAAATGCAAGGCCATAGGTGTCATGATCAAAAGTGTGAATCTCATTGATGTTGCTATCAAAGGTATAATCTGTCTCTTTAGAAACGGTCAAACCACGTAAGGCTATGTATAAGAAAAGGTTTTGTTTTTGGAATCTCTTCATTATATATACAGCATCGAGCGAATAGTTAGGTTCTGCATAGCCCTGTGGACTCAACCTTTTCCCGTAATATCTTCCAAAACCACCTATCGCAAACCCCTTTGGTAACCCTATAGAAATAGATAAATCAACGGTGTACGTGGTATTTTCCCTGACAACGCCGTCCCGTTTATACTCTTCGTAATAAAGTTGAATGTCTGGCTCAACATTTATAAACTTAAAAAACTCAGCTGTACCGGAAAGACGTAAGCCTGTAAATATTCTACCTGTTGAGTTTTCGTAAGTTGTTGTTTTGAATGACTTTGAGTCGTATGATGTAATGGCAGACACAAACTTATTGGTTTTATAGAAAAATAGAGTGCTATTGAAAGTTATCGGCCTTGTTCTGTATGAGTGAGACAATTCATAAGCGTTTCTGGTTGAGGGGTCTAGCTTCGGGTTACCAATAAATGCAGTCATGCTATCAATATCAATGCGGTAAGGAGAAAAAGCCCATGCCGAGGGGTAGTATGATGTCCGACGATACTCTGCTTTTATTCTATTAGTATTGTTTATCTGTCTCGAAAGAATAATGGTGGGGAAAAGAGCATGCTGGGTATTAGGGGAATGTGATGAATTGCTAAACTCCATTGCGTTTCGCTCAGCTTTTAGCCCAAGGTTTATATCGAACCCTTTTAGTCCTAAGTATAAGTCTGCATAAATGTTATATCTTTGATTAGAAAAATCGTTCCCGAGAATTGCTCCGCTTAATGTTCCGCTGAACACTTGATAGTAAGCTTGTGCTCCTACTGTCAATTTTGTTGTTTTGCCAAGCTGGTTAATGTGCTCAACTTTCATGTTGATAGATTTCTTTTTACCATTTTCATCATTAACGTGGGTCGGGGCTCCTTCGTAGGAAAAGTCGCAATATTCACCTCCATCCATATAGTGTAAGTTGATATTTGCGCTAATTGAATTGCCCTCCTTTGCTAAGTTTCGCTTATAGAAAACGGTGTAATTTCCAATAAAGTAATCAGTGGTATTTTGTATAGAAAAAGGGGCAAGTGGTGTTGAAATGCCATTGCTGATTCTTGTTGGTGTGTAATAAATATTTTTATCAACGCCTTCAAGGCTATTGTTGGTTGAAAAGTTAATAAAGTCGTTGGGGCTTGCGAAATAATCTAAATTAAAAATGAAGTTATGAGTTAGCTCAAATGGATTCTTACAATAACCCGCAGTGCTATAGGTTTCATTTATAGTAGGGTTGTTTCGAATTTCAGAGGTTTCCCACGAATTATTTCGTAAATAGTTAGAATAAGCAATGTTTAAACGCATTTTTTTCCATCCAAACACAGCACCAGTATAGGTATCAGCATATCGGCCATTTGCCATAAGAGTAGCGTCAACATTACCCCAAAAACCTTTGCTTGACTCTTGTTTAAGAACGATGTTGATTACACCGTCGTAGTCAACATCTACACTCGATGGTGGAGATGTTATAACCTCAATTCTTTCAATATCCTTAGGATTAATTGAGCGAATATCAACAGATCGCCCAGTGTTTATCCCATTAATTAGTATTAATGAGTTTTCTTTTCCTTTAATTTTGGTTTCGAGTGTAATTGGATTCACCATTATTTCAGGGAAACTACTCAAAATATCAGGTGTGCCTATCGTTTTTGAAAGGATTGTGCTATCAACCACATAAACCGTTCTATCGAGCAGATCTTGTACTTTTCGATGTCCTGTTACTTGTACTTCGTTGATCAGATTAACATTGGGTGTTAGGGCAATGAAACCGAAATTTAAAGACTTTTGATGTGGTTTTAAACTGAGTGGGATTTCTTTTGGTTGGTAGCCAACATAGCTAACGAGCATCTTATAACCATTTTTAATTGGCACGCTTTGGAAATTGAAAGAAGCCAAGGAGTCACTGGCTATACCAGCAAATACATTATTATCTTTTATATCAACAACCTGTATCGTTGCATAAGGGAGTGGTTCGCGGGACAAGCTATCTATAACCGATCCTTGTATTTGCATTTTCTGAGAAAACAAATAAAATGGCAAAGAGAAGAGGAACAAGAATAAAAGCAATCTTTTCATATTCGTTGCATTTTACAACCAAAAGTTAGCGAGAAATTTTGTAATTGTTTTAGTGGGTAACAACTATTCGCAATATGTAATGGTGGGTTCTAAAAATTAACTTCGTTAAACTCGTAAGTTCGGTTCATTTTTTCACTTTTGATTCAAAAAAATCGTACAACCCATTAACGATTTTTCAAAATCGGTGTAAGGATAATATAAAAATTTCAATATATTTTATCTAAAAATTAACTTCGTTGAGCTCGCAAGCTCGGTTCGTTTTTTCGCAAACTTTTCTCTATCTATCTATCAACTACTTAACTTTGTAAAATATTTAACCGAACAACTTGTTCGTATCGGAATAAATTATATGTCAAATTTATTAGCCCGATAATGCCTGTCGCTCTGACAATACCAACAGAACGCACCATTAATCCATTCACCCTGTTAAATTGCCTGCCCTGTGGAATCCACGAAGTGGTGCAATGCAACTCCACAGGGCGAGCACTCCGATTTTATCGGAGATTTAACAGGGTGAATACTTTGTTCCATAAAACCGAAAACATGCTCCACTCTTGTTTTCGAAATCAGCCTATCAATCCTTACCACCGGTTGCCTGGTTGTGAGCTATGTCCAAAATAGTTTTTAACTTTGTTCGTTTTACTACC
>Ga0208695_1000890_pt1 | contig 28329 bp, 26 predicted proteins | sample AD_UKC111_MetaG_FD_184449 | JGI IMG/M metagenome (GOLD analysis project Ga0208695, IMG submission 184449) | Active sludge microbial communities of municipal wastewater-treating anaerobic digesters from Hong Kong - AD_UKC111_MetaG (SPAdes)... | ecosystem: Engineered > Bioreactor > Anaerobic >...
GGTGGATGCGTTTGTGCGTTTTTTGAGCGCCGGAAAACTGCGGCGACTCTTCTTTCCATTGGCATGGCTGATTAACCACGGCCAGCAAATCCGCTTCGGCATCGGCATTTCGTATAAAACTAAAATTGGACCTGGCCTTTACATCGGGCACGAAGGCGGCATCGTCGTCAGCGAATTTGCCGTGATTGGCCGCAACTGCAACCTTTCCCACCAGGTCACCATCGGCGTAAGCCGCAGGGGCGCGCGCCCGGGCGTTCCTACGATTGGGGATAATGTCTACATAGGCCCCGGAGCCAAGCTTTTCGGCGCGATTGTTGTGGGCGATAACGCCGCCATCGGCGCCAACTGCGTGGTGACGCATGATGTGCCGGAAAATGCTGTGGTAGTTGGTATACCGGGAAAAGTAATCTCATACGAAGGGTCGCAAGGCTATATCAACAATAACGATGATGAACAGGCATAACAAGCTGGTATTTGTTTTAGCTGCAATCCTGGGGCTTTCTCTGCTTGGGCTTGCCGCGCAATTTGCGCCGTCACTTTATAACCGCCCAATCACGGATGATTTGTGCACAGCCGGCTCCGTAAACGATGCCCCGTTCTTTGAGTATGTGCGAAATGACTACCGCGGTTGGACTGGACGATACAGTTACATTGCCTTCACCGGCCTTGCCGCACTGGCTGGCCCGCGTTTCGCCAGCATGCTGCCGCTTCTCTTAGTGCTTTCCTGGTTCTGCGTCTTGGTCTGGGCGCAGCTGCCCTTGCTTAATTATCTCAAGTTAGCCCCCCAGCTGCTTTATGCGGCAGCTCTCGGCAGTTTCTTCCTTGCCGTGATATCCCACTCCCTGCCAAGCTTCTTTGAATCCCTTGTCTGGGGAGCCGGGGCCATCAACTACACCATGCCGCTGGTCTTTTTTACGCTTGCGGCAGGGCTTCTGCTTCGAACCTGGTTTGATGAAAAGGAACATCGCCTGATTCCCATTGTTGTTCTTGTCTTCGTTTGCGGTGGCTTTTCAGAAATTTTCGGCCTGCTCCAAATCGCAATCTTTGCTTCATTAATCGCTTTCCTGTTTCTAACTAAAGCCCGCGCTGCGCACAAGCGCTTTTCGCAGATGTTATTGGCTGCGCTGCTGTCCGCTTTGCTTGCCTTTGCGATTGTCTACCTCGCCCCGGGCAATGCCGTGCGGCAGGCAGCTTCCAGCCATCCTCAGCCCACTTCGCTGGCACGGCTGCCCTGGTTGGTGGTTCGGTCCACTTTGGTGGAGTTTTATAGTTACCTCATTCACGCGCGTTACTGGATACTGCCGCTTTTTCTTGTTCCGTTTTCTTTTGGCATACTTCAACAAAGCGCCATGCCGGGATTGGAGCCGGCGCAGGTATTGTGCGCTAAACAGAAATTGATGCGCTCTATCGTTCGCGTTAGCCTGATTGTTCTCGGCCTGGCACTCGTGGCCGCAGTGCCGTCTTCATATATTCAAGGAGATGCACCTGTTTCGCGCGCGATGATTCTCTTTTTCGCTTTTCTCATCCCGGGCGCAGGAGCCTGCAGTTTTTTGCTCGGCCGCCTTGTTGTTCTTCCTGGACGGGCCAGACCATCCTCTTTTGCGGGCGCTGATAGGCGGCAAAACCAGCCCCTGATGTACCTTGCGCTGCTTTCTGTGGCTGTTGGCGTCGCGTTTAGCATGCAAAAAGCCGTCCAGCTGGTGCCGGTTCAACAGCAGTTCGCCCGGGCCTGGGACGCGCGCGACCAGGAATTGCGAACTCTTGCCTCAAGCGGTGTCCGGGATGCGCAAGCCCCTATGCTGGTGAACGCCTATGGGTATTCAGACCTGAACGATAATCCAAAACACTGGGTAAACCGCTGCGCAGCCCATTACTATCACCTGGAAACCCTGACCAAAAGCAATTAATCTGGGTAAACAATCATGAACAACGAAGAAACTGAAACCTGGGACCTCGTCATCACGCCCCGCAAAAAGTGGTACGACCTGCAGCTTCGAGATATCTGGCGCTACCGCGACCTTATCACCCTCTTTGTGCGGCGGGATTTTGTTTCGCGCTACAAGCAGACCATCCTTGGCCCGCTCTGGCTCATCATCCAGCCGATAATCAGCTCCCTCATCTACACCATTGTTTTTGGCAACATTGCCCGGCTGCCCACCGACGGCCTCCCCCAGATGCTTTTCTACCTGTCTGGCACAGTATTGTGGCATTACTTTTCGAACTGCCTGACCGGAACCTCGCAGACATTTATTCAAAACGCGCACATCTTTGGCAAGGTCTACTTCCCCCGCCTGGTAATGCCCATCTCCATTGTAATCTCCAACCTGATCACTCTGGCCATCCAGTTCACCCTGTTTATCAGTTTTTGGGTATTCTTCTTTGCCAGAGGCGCGGAAATTCACATCACCAGTTGGGCGCTGGCTTTCCCCTTGCTGGTCTTCTTGATGGCAGGCCTGGGCCTCGGCCTTGGAATCATCATTTCCTCTCTCACCACCAAATACCGCGACCTGAACTACCTGGTGGGCTTTGGCGTTTCGCTGTGGATGTATATCACCCCCATCATCTACCCGGTCTCGTCCATCCCGCAGAAGTGGCAGTGGGTGGCCAACATTAATCCGATTACACCGATAATCGAAACCTTTAGAATGGGTTTTTTGGGCCAGGGAGATGCTTCGTGGCAACGCCTGGCTTACAGCTTTGGCTGCACGCTGTTGCTGCTTTTTATTGGCGCGGTGATATTCAATCGGGTGGAAAAGACCTTTATTGACACTGTTTAATCACTTCCACAGACCCACACTTGGATGAGCGGGTTTGAGTGCAGGCTTACCTGAAATGCCCATATTCGAGACGAGAACAATTAAAAAAAACCTCTTTTGGACTGGCGGCTGGGACTCCACCTTTCGGCTGCTGCAGCTGCTATTGGAAAACCACTGCCCTGTACAGACCTATTATCTGATTGATCACAATCAGCCTTCCTCCACAAGGGAAATTAAAAGTATGCAAAAATCAGGGCGCGGCTTTTTTTATAGGTTTCCAAAAACGCAGACCCTGCTCCTGCCGACGCGCTTTACAGAGATTTCAGCAATCAAGCCTAACTCTCGGATAACAAACGCGTACCTGGAAATCCTCAAATCGAAGCATCTTGGTGAACAATATGAATGGCTGGCCCGCTTCTGTGCTGAACACCATATCTTTGATAGGGAGCTCAGCATCGTGGATGACGGTGCGTTCCACCACTTCATTACAGACCTTAGTGGTAACAATGGCGGAAATGGAGCTTGTGAAGGCAAACCTAATAAAAAAGATTTGCTCGAAATTTTCCGGTTTTACACCTTTCCGTTAATGAATCTGTCCAAACTACAAATGAAAAAGATCGCTGAAGACAGAGCTTGGATGGGAATTCTGAAGCTGACCTGGTTCTGCCACAACCCCATTCTGGGTAAAATCCCATGTGGGAAATGCCGACCCTGTGAAATCGCGTTGGAAGAGGGCATGGGCTGGAGAATTCCAGCTGCTGTTCGTTGGACGACAAATATTACTCGGAAGCACGCTAATAAGAAAGCAGGAACCATTTCATAACGCCCCAAAAGAATTGAATTTACCAGGTAAACACGAATGCCCCACACTGTCATCTCCGTAGAACACCTCTCCAAGCAGTACGACCTGGGCGTCATCGGCACAGGCACCCTCACGCGCGATTTTGAGCGCTGGTGGGCGCGCGTCCGCGGCAAACCGGACCCCTACAGCCCGGTCGCGCAGGACCACAACTACCGCTATCGCGGCGATGAAACCATCCTCGCCCTGGACGATGTTTCCTTTACGGTCCAGCAGGGCGAAGCGCTGGGCATCATTGGGCGCAACGGCGCGGGCAAGAGCACCCTGCTCAAAATCCTCTCGCGCGTCACCGCCCCCACCAGCGGCGTGGTGAAGGTGAAAGGGCGCATCGGCAGCCTGCTGGAGGTAGGCACCGGCTTTCACCCCGAGCTGACCGGCCGCGAAAACGTCTACCTGAACGGCGCCATCCTGGGGATGAAAAAGGCGGAGGTGGCGCGCAAGTTTGATGAGATTGTAGCCTTCTCTGGCGTGGAAAAGTTCATCGATACCCCCGTCAAGCGCTTCTCCAGCGGCATGTACGTGCGCCTGGCTTTTGCCGTGGCCGCGCACCTGGACCCGGAGATTTTGATTGTGGATGAGGTGCTGGCGGTTGGCGACGCAGAATTCCAGAAGAAATGCCTGGGCAAGATGGGCGATGTGGCGGGAGAAGGCCGCACGGTGCTGTTCGTCAGCCATAATATGGGGAGCGTTCAAAGCCTCTGCCCGCGCGCAGTTCACATGAGACAAGGCAAAATTGTTTCCATAGATGAGACAGGCAAGGTCATTTCCGAGTATCTGAGCTCAGCGCGAACCCCAAATGTTTTCTATACAAATGAGGAAGAACGACTTGGCACTCAGCGCGTGCGCATTATCAACTTTAGTATGGAACCCACTCACCCATCCACCGGGCGGAATGTTCGCTTTATTTTGGAGCTTGCTGTCGCGGAGAGCGAGCCTCAGCCCATCAAGGCGGATTATTCCATTTCCTTTTTAACAGAACAGGGCGTCAGGATATTTCAGCTGCATTCCGGGCACGTGGCGAATGATTTGCTGCTGAAGCCAGGCATCTCGAGGATTTCTGCGGAACCAGATTATCTTCCGCTCGCTCCGGGCAGATATTATGTGAACCTTTGGGTAGGCTCCGGCCGCATTATTTACGATTGGATTCCAGAAGCCATGTCCTTTGATGTGGAACCGGGAGGGTTTGATGAGGGAGTATTGATTGACAACCGCGGCTACCCTGTGGTGGTCAACGCGAGGTGGCAGCAAACTTAATCCTCAACCTGGTTTCATGAACATCCTCTTCCTCATCCATCACCCAGAACTGCACGGCTCCAATCGCTCCCTGTTGGACCTTGTCGAAGGCTTGCGCGCTTTTGAGGTCTCGCCTTTTTTCGTCCTCCCCGCGCAGGGCAGCCTGTCTGCGCTCCTTGAACAAATGCAGTTCCCCTTTGCCGTCCTGCCTGTTCCGTACTGGCTTTCCAACAAGAAGCTGACACTCGCCCAAAAATTGAGCCTCCGTAAAGAAATCCGCCAGAGCTCGGAACAGCTGCTCGGCCTTATCCGCGAACGCGGCATTGACCTGGTCTATACAAACACCTCTGCTTCTCCGGCCGGCGCGCTGGCAGCCCGCAAGGCCGGCATCCCGCACGTCTGGCACCTTCGTGAAGGTTTCTGGCCGGACTTTCATCTAAAGCCAATACTTACCCACAAGCACGTGTCAAAGTTTATCCTGCGCGCTGGTGAGGTGATCTGCAATTCCAGGGATGTGTTGCGAAGTCATTTTGGCACCTCAGGACGGAGCGCCCACGTTGTGTACAACGGCGTCGGCACTCAGGCCCAGTTCGAGCAGCGCCTGCGCGCCAGCTGCAGCACCCCGCGCCCGGACGTCTTCACATTAATCCTTCCCAGCGTCCTCACCCCGCAAAAAGGGCAGGAGCACGCCATCCGCGCCCTGGCCGCCTTGCGAACGCAGGGCATCCCGGCCCGGCTGGTCCTCGCCGGCGGGGGAAAGCCAGACTACCTTGAATACCTGAAATCACTCGCGGCCGGATTGGGCGTGCAGGATTTAGTCAGCTTTGTTGGATTCACCGCCGACCCCTTTCCGCTCTACTACCAGGCGGACTGCGCGCTGGTCTGTTCGGACTACGAAGCCCTCAGCCGTGTAGCACTGGAGGCGATGTCTTGCGCGCTGCCTGTGATTGGCAAAAACAGCGGCGGCACGCCTGAAATCATCGTGAATGGCGAGACCGGCTATCTCTACAATACACCCGAAGAACTGGCCGGGCGGATGGGTGAACTTGCCCGGGACCGCTCCCTCAGCCGCCGGATGGGGCAGGCCGGCTGGGAACGCGCCCGCGAGCAGTTCAGCATCGAAAAATGCGCCGCCAGCGTCTACCAGGTAATCCAATCGGTGATGAGCAAAGCATGACCCGACCGCGCCTGATTGCCTACTACCTGCCGCAGTACCACCCCATCCCCGAAAACGACGCCTGGTGGGGAGAAGGCTTTACCGAATGGACCAACGTCCGTAAAGCCCGGCCGCTTTTCCGCGGGCACTGCCAGCCGCGCATTCCCACCGACCTGGGATACTACAACCTGCTCGATCCCGCGGTGCGGGAGGCGCAGGCAGACCTGGCCCAAAAGGCCGGCATTGAGGGCTTTTGCTACTGGCATTATTGGTTTGGCGGCAAGCAGCTGCTGGAGCGCCCTTTCAACGAAGTGCTGGCCAGCGGCAAACCCGAATTCCCCTTCTGCCTGGCCTGGGCAAACCAGTCCTGGACGGGCATCTGGCACGGTGAGCCCGAACGCGTGCTGATTGAACAGACCTACCCTGGTGAAAAAGACCACATCGCGCATTTTCAGGCCCTTCTGCCGGCCTTTCGCGACCAGCGCTACATTCGGGTGGAAGGCCGCCCCCTGTTCCTGGTCTTTCAACCCTCCGACCTGGACGGCGACTGGGTGGAGCTCTGGCGGGGATTGGCCAGGTCAGCCGGCCTTGAACCCCTGTTCCTGTGCGGGATTGTTAAAAACGAACAGGAAGCCAGGCGCATCAGCGAGATTGGATTCGACGCGTGCACACTCTCCCGCACCAATGGACGCGGCATAAAACTAAAAGGCCTGCGCGAGCGCCTGAGCAGGTTAATAGGGCTTCAGGCGGCAAGCCGCCTGTATCAAAACGTTCTCAGGCAGCCCTTTCATGTTTACGACTATGAAGATGTTCTGCCCTTCCCAGATTTGCCTCAGCCGCAGCCGCTCGATTTTTATCCCTGCGTGATGCCCGGATGGGATAACACGCCGCGCACCGGAGTCAATGGGCACGTGTTCCTGAACCCCACACCGGCCAGATTTCAAGACCACCTGCGCCAGGCCATCGTGCGCGTTCAGGGATACCCTCAAGAGCACCAGTTTGTCATTCTGAAATCGTGGAACGAGTGGGCGGAAGGCAACACCCTTGAGCCCGACCTGCGATACGGCACGGCTTTTCTGAAGGCAATCAGCCGGGAAATATCCCAATGGGAGTGAACATGGAAAGCAGTTTCGCGGTCAGCGTTGTAATTCCAGTGTATAACGCCGCCGCTTTTGTGACCCAGGCGGTAGAATCCGCGCTTGCCCAGCCCGAAGTGCACGAGGTAATTCTCGTGGAGGACTGCTCCCCGGATGACAGCCTGGCCGTTTGCGAGCGATTGGCGGACGCGCACCCAGAGGTGAAGTTACTTCAGCACCCAGGCGGCATCAACCGCGGGGCAGGGCCTTCCCGCAACCTGGGCATACGCTCCAGCGCCTGTCCGTACATTGCCTTTCTGGACGCGGACGACTTCTACCTCCCCGGCCGCTTTGCCTCTGCCCACGCTGTTTTTGAGCGGCACGCGGATTGCGACGGCGTGTATGACGCGGTGGGGATGTACTACGAAGATGAAGCCGCCCGGCAGCGCTGGCAAGCACACAGCATCACCGCTGAGGGCGTCACTGCCCCAATCCCAGGGATTGAGCCGTCAGATTTGTTCAGGCTGCTCATCAAGGGCGGATATGGGCACATCCATCTGAACGGTCTGGTAATTCGCCGCGAGGTCTTACCGCATTCCGGGTTAATGGATGAAAGCATCGCGGACACCCTGCATGAAGACACTGATTGGGTGCTGCGCCTGGCGGCTGTGGGAAATTTATACCCGGGCAGTGTAGCAGAACCAACATCTATGCGCAGGGTGCACATGCAAAACCGCGTCTCCGCCCCGCGGCCTGCGGAAAGCATTCAGCGCGATCGTTTACGGCTGCGAGCGGCCACTTACCGATGGCTGCGAAAGCACGGCACCCGCGATCAGCGCGGTCTCGCCTTTCGCCGCCTGCTGAGCCAGTACCTGAGCTGGCCAGAAGCAGCGAGAACGAGCGGCAGGCTTTTCCGGCTGTTGGGATTCGCGTTCCATTTCCCATTTGCGTTGGGTGAAGCCTCTTATTGGCGGGTGTGTAAAGACACCTTAAGCGCACGCCTTCGGAGAGGCGCGGGGGGCCAGCCGTGAGCGACTTTGAAGTATCCGTCATCATTCCGGTGTACAATGCCGCCGCGTACGTCCGCCAGGCCGTAGAATCCGCGCTGGCCCAGCCCGAAGTGCGGGAAGTGCTGCTGGTAGAAGACGGCTCCCCGGATAACGCGCTGGAAATATGCCGGCAGCTGGCCTCTGAATACCCAAAGGTGGTGCTGCTGCGCCACCCCAATGGAGAGAACCGCGGCGCCGGCGCCAGCCGCAACCTAGGGATGAAAAACGCCTCTTGCGAGTACCTCGCGTTCCTGGACGCGGACGATTATTATCTTCCCGGCCGTTTCGCGGCAGCTTCAGAAATATTCCGCTTGGACCTGGCCTGCGAAGGCGTCTACGAGGCTGTGGGAATGCAGGTGGAATCTGAGGAAGGAATGGAGCGGTGGTTATCAGCTGGCAAATCTACCAGCCGATTGCAAACGATTTCCGCCGGGATAAAGCCCGAAGAGCTTGCAGAGGCGCTGTTGAAAGGTGATCAAGGCTACTTCCTCATTGCCGGCCTTACTATCAGGAGAAGCATTCTTGAGAAAACCGGGTTGATGAATGAAGATCTCAGGCTGCATCAGGATACCGAGTTTATTCAGCGAATCGCGCTGACCTCGCGCCTGCTCCCAGGGAGACTGAACGCGCCAGTAGCAATCTGGCGGGTGCATGCGCAGAACCGCATTTCATCCCCCCTCAGTCCGGTGCAAAAACTGGATAATCGTCTGGCGATGTATCACCACCTCTATTCCTGGTGTGGAAAGCACGCCAGAAAATATCAGAAGCTGTTAATGCCTCTCATGCTTGACAACATAATCAGCAGTGCGCGTTTTTTAAAAAATAACCCCAAACCATTGCAACGTAAACTGCTGCGGTTGAACAACCTCTTGCGCTATCTAGCGGCTAAGCCCTACATGTTAGTGGATTGTAATTTCTGGCAGGCTCTCCCTGGCCAGGTAAACATTGCCCGATTGGGTAAGGGCAGCCAATAGATGCCGCAAGATGAACACAAATCTATGAAGATTTTGGTTGGGACCCTATATAGTGGAGAAAATGAGTATGAAGCCTGCCTGACGGCTATCCGAGCGCAGGCAGACGTCGACTTTGACCACCTTGTGATCGAAAGCAAGCCTGAACTGGAAGCGCACCGTCTCCTCTTCACATATTTTCTCGAACGGTCTGCAGAATTTGAGCTCCTGGTAAAGGTAGATGCCGATACAGTCCTATCTTCTCCGTATCTATTTAAAAAAATAATCGCGCGTTTCGAGGCTGATCCAGGCTTGGAAGTGCTAAGCATTGCTTTACACGATTTCTTCACGGATGAGCTAATTAATGGGCTACAAATCTACCGTAAATCGGTCCGTTGGAATTTGGAACAGGATACGATTTTTCCGGACATACCCCTATTTGACCCGCGAAGGTATTACTACGACGTCAGCGAGCTGGCGCCGGCAGGTGAACATTGCCCGAATCCCTCTTATTTGCAGGCATTCCGCTACGGCGTTCACCGTGGGCTCAAGTCCATTCAAAAAATCCACAGCACAACGCATTGGGCGAACATGCAAAAAGTCTGGAGGCATTTTCTAGTCCGGAAAGATAAACGCCTGGGTTTGGCAGTGCTCGGGGCTGAATTGGTCTATGCCGGCGTTTTTGGACGCGACGAACAGAACTACACCAACCCCAAAATGGACCAGGCTTTGGCGCGTTATCTTGATTTCACTTCCGATGAGCTTAAGCGGGAAATTCATAGGTTAAGGCTTCGGCATTGGGGGTTTTTACCTTCTGATTGTCGCAGGAAAGTTCTCCGATATCTCAGGGGGAAGTTGGGCGGCAGGTGGGATAAATAATGCTTTGGAAAGCACAATATTGCCAAAGTGAAATCTGCTGGCTAAGCCCGAATTTTACTTAAAAGCATCCATAGATTGCCACGATTTCAAGTCGTTTAATGAAGTAATCGAAATCGACCAAAATGACGCGTTGTACCGGGAGTATCTGAGTCAGCCCTACTTGAAAGACAATGCCGAAACGGAGTTCTGCAAGGAAGCAAATATCCTCGCGAGATTTGATGAAATCCTTTCATCGAGAAAAATTTTCGTTTCCCCATTCAAAAAGAAGTTACAGCGATTTCTTTACCATCCAAATAAACTGAAAGCAAGAATTGCCAAAAATATGCGCATTTTCAAAGTTTATGGAAAAAAAGCAATCGAAAGAATAACGCGGCCTTAAAGCATGAAGATTTTAACCATCTCCGCTTTCTTCCCGCCCTATACTTACGGCGGATACGAAATCCGCGTTGGCGATATCATAGACGAACTCTCCCGGCGCGGGCACGAGATACGCGTCCTCACTACCAAACCCGACCGCGCCCTGAAAGCAGCAGCCAACAGCTTCCCTTACGCTGTTATCCGCCGTTTGCATGGCCCTGGCAGGAAGATGAGCTTTCTGGACCGGCTGACAACGCACAAGCTTACGCGCTGGTTAGGAATCAGCCTTGTTTTCCTGCGTAAAATCTGGTATGACATTCAGGATACAGCCCTGCTTGACGCTCAAATTAACACCTTCAGACCCGACCTGATTTACCTCGGGCACATTATGCCGCTTTCGCGCGCCCTTATCCCTTATCTGGCGAAGCAGACAGTTCCAATAGTGGCTGATGAGGGCGGCAAAGGTCTCATCTACACCTGGGAGGACCGGGGTCTTTGGCAGCGCTTTGTGGCTGAGTTCCCTGAAAGCCCAGCGCTGCTCGCCGGTATCAAAAAGCTGTTCATTTGGGCTGTGGAGCGGGTTTCCAAAGGGCGGGTTGGCACAATCTGGGCATTCCCACAGGCAATTCGGGCGTTTTTTAACAGCAACCTCAATAAAGGAAACGCGGAAGCAGCCGGAGTGCCGCTCAAAGAAGCCCGTGTCATTCATTCGGGCATTGATGCCAATTTCTTTGCCTTTGAGCGCGTCAAGGAGTTTGGCAGCCCGCTCACCATCCTGGTGCCCGGCAGAATTGAAGAGCAAAAAAGACAGCTGGACGCCGTGCGCCTGGGAGCCCTTCTCAAAACAAAAGACATCCCTTTTGAAATGGTAATCATCGGAGAGCCCTGGAATAAGGCCTACACCGAACAGGTGGAAACAGAGATACGCGCTGCCAGCCTTGAAAAGGAAGTACGCATCCTACCGATGGCCGGACGCGCCGAATTGGTGCGGCTCTATCATTGGGCAGATATTACTTTGTTTCTCAGTGCATATCAGAGCGGTTTTTCCAGAGTCCCTCTGGAGGCAATGGCCTGCGGCAGTCTGGTCATTTCCTATGGGTTCGAAGGGTCCGATGAGATTATCAGAAGTGATGAAAACGGATTACTAATTGCAATAGGTGATCTGGAAAACGCAGTGACTGAGCTTGGCAGGCTTATCAACAAGGAGCAATTAACTAAGCAGCTCCTGTTGAACGCGCGCACAAATGTTGAAACAAAGCATTCGATGGACTTCTACATTACACAGATTGAAGGATTTCTACTTCAGTCAATCACAAATTATTAACTGTAACAATCATCGCATAAAACTGAGTATGAACTTCCAGGAAAAAACAGGCAAAATAAGAATCGCCTACATCATTCTGGCATATAAACTTCCAGAACAGATAATTCGCCTGGTGAATCGCCTTAACACTCCTGAATCTTCATTTTTCATACACATTGACAGCAGAACAAATAATGTAGTTTTTAAAAGCCTCAAACAAGCTTTGAATAATCATGGCAATGTTTTCTTCCTGAAACGTCATGCAAGCAAATGGGGAAGAATTGGCGGGGTTGACGCTGTCCTTGAAGGAATTAAGGCTATTGTTGAAAGCAAGCAGGAGTTCGACTATGTAGTGCATTTATCTGGACAGGATTATCCAATTAAAACCAACAAAGAATTTCAAGACTTTCTGGCCACCCAGAAACCGAAATCAATGCTTCAATATTATCCAATACCTTATCCTGGACACCCGCACATTGACGATTCCATTAACTATTGGCACTTCTACCTGTTCAGGTGGCACATCATTTTTCCAAAACAGAATACATTTTCCAACCAGATGCTGAACCGCATATGGAATGCGGCTGTAAAAAACATAAAACTGCATCCCCGATTACCTTACGGGTTTAGCCCGTATTGCGGACCAGCCTATTGGTGTCTCCATTTCGATTGCATTGAGTATATTTATAATTTTCTGAAAAAGCATAAACTTTATTACCATTTTTTCCGTTTTGTCCAATATCCCGATGAGTTCTTCTTTCATACTTTATTGGCAAACTCACCTTTGGCAGATAGATTACAGAATCAAAGGTTGGTTTACTTGGATTTCTCTTCGAAGAATGCTCATCCGGCAATACTCACAATGTATGATTTAGATGCTGTTTTATCCTCAAATAAGTTCTTTGCCAGGAAATTTGATTCAACAATCGACTGTTCGGTGTTGGATTTGATTGATAAAAAAGTTTTCGGCATCTACTAGTTTTTAACTGACAAAAACAATAACTGAAGTTGCTGATTCCATTGAAGCATCCCATGCAGTAAAGAAATTTCATAAATCTCCATGGCAATCTTCGAAGCTCCACGTAAACATTGATTGTCACAATTCGACGGGCATGCATTAAGGACCAACTATCACTCTTTTCATACTTTGACAAAGTTAATGGCTGGGTAGTCCGGTTTGAATACCCAAAAAGTAACAAATGGAAACGCAAGCAATATTCTTTTATGATTCCGTAACTGAATAAAGCTTACCCCTGTAAGTTCTGTCCCTAGTCTTTTCATAATGACTATTCGATTTGCCAATGCAAACATTTTGGCGAATCACTTAAAGTAACAGTACCGACACATAGATAAAACAATTTCCTGCGCTCAATCAATTAAATGTCTATTACCCCATTTGTTTCCATTTTGCTCCCAACTTATAATCGTGTGCACCTTTTACCCCGTGCAGTGGAATCGGTACTGCAACAGACCTACAAGAATTGGGAACTCATTATCTGGGATGATGGTTCGAACGACGAAACCACTGATTATTGTCAGAGGCTTAGTGATCAGCGAATTAGTTACCACTCAGAAGAAAACCATGGGATGTCGTATGTACTGAATCACGCAATTGCTCTATCAAAAGGAAAGTATCTCGCATTCCTCGATGATGACGATGAGTGGGCAGAGAACAAACTCGAGGTACAGCTTGCCTTGCTAGAATCATACAATGATATTGATATGGTTTTCGGAAATTTCGAGAACTACTATGAAAATAAAAAGCTTTTCGGTTTTGGATTTGACCAGACCGCAAGGGCTATGAGAGCCCTTAAGACGAATGCAATTGGGTCGCATGCGGCAATAATCACAGACGGCTTTCTCGAAGGATTGGCAATGGATAATTTTATTGCTTTTGATTCCGTAATAATCCGCCGGTATGTGTTAGATTCCATCGGTTCATTTAATGAAAGACTTCGCAACGGCATGGACCTTGAGTATTGGTGGCGTTTTGGTCTGGCTGGCTGCAGTGCGGCTTTCTCTGATAAAGTTGTACTTAAACGGTTTAAATATGCGAACAGTCTCAGTGGTCGGAACACAGTCTCAGTAAGGGAACACATAAAGGCGTTGGATTCGTGCGCATACTACTCAAGAAAGTTTCACAGAAAAGACACATTGGATTATTTGCACCCAGCCTACCGCAATGCCTGGCAGAACATGATTACCGCCTGCGCCATGGCAAACGACAAACCCGGCATGTGGGCGGCCTTCCGTCAATCTTTAAAATACGGCTTCCGCCCCGGCTCTGTTCGCCTGTTGCTGGAGGGTTTGCTTGCTCACAAAGGGGGCAGATGACCATTCGCATTCTGCACATCTTCGCCCCCAACTTCCGGCAGCGGTTCACTGGTCCGGTGATACAGTGGCGTTATTACTTCAATCATTGGCAGGAACCTGCGGTGAGTCATTTTGTCCTGGACACTTCTGCGCGAAAAATCCTACCAGGGAAAGAAGCCCTTAATTTTGAGTTAACCAGCCAGCATCAGTTACTCACACAATTTCAACGCACAGCCTGGATTCTGGCCTTATTCCGCAGTCTGAAAGAACTTGAAGGCAGCTATGACCTGCTCCATGTGCATCTCCTGTGGTGGGGCAGCCTGTTGTTGGGGCCCTGGGCGAATTCCCGCCGCCTTCCGACGCTTTATGAAAGCGTGCTGCTGAATAGCGACACCCCTTCTGGCATTCTGCGAGAAAAGTTTGGCAACCTCAAACTGAAACTTTTACGTCAATATACTGGCATCCTGGTAATTTCGGATTATTTGGCTGAAGATTACCTTGATAATGATTTCCACGCCAGGCAGGTGCACTTTTTGCCAAACAGCGTGGATACGGACCTGTTTCATCCCGCGGCCTCAGTTGCTGAAAAGGTTGCCTTGCGAGAAAAATACGGGCTGCCAAAAGAAAGCACAATCCTGCTGTTTGTCGGTAGCCTGATACACCGCAAAGGCATTGATACACTTGTGCGGGCATTTATCGCTGTTGCAGCACAATGCCCAAATCTATTTCTCCTGGCAGTTGGTCCTCGGAAAGTCTCAGAAAATCCCTCATTGGACGAAAATTTAATCAGTCAGCTGAACCAGGAAATCACTGAAAGTCAATTGGGTGGGAGAGCGCTCTTTACTGGTTTAGTTCAAGACCGGGAAACATTGGCAGAGCTTTATCGCGCGGCAGACCTGTTTGTTTTTCCGTCCAGAAACGAAGGCCTGCCAAGCGTCCTGCTGGAAGGAATGGCTTCCGGACTGGTACCTGTCGTTACAGATTTGCCGGTTTTGCGCAATGTGATATTCCAGAACGACAACGGCATCCGGGTGCCCGTCGATGATACCCAGGCGCTTAGCGAGGTGATTGTTCAGCTCAGCCAGAATTCATCGCTTCAGACGAAACTCGGGCAAAATGCCAGGGAAACAATCCTGCAGAAGCATGGATTTGAAGCCTGGCAGCAAGACCTTACAGGTTTTTATGTTTCTTTACTGCATCAAACAAACACCGGGAAAACAAAGGCTGTTGAGCCAATAGTAAAATTAGAAGATGACCATTGAAATCCTTCAAACGGTAGTAATTGCGATTATTGGGTTTATTCTGGCTGTTTGGATTATTACCTATCCGTTTCTTGGCATAGTCCTGGTTGCGGCCAGCCTTCCAATTACAGACCTGCTGCCGTCCGTGCCGTTCCTCACCTCTATCCTGCCGGTGTTTGGCGGCCTTTCTATGCTTGGGTATCTACTTCAAAACCGGAAAAAACGCGGTAAAGGCCTTAAAGGCGCTCGTACTATCATTGTGCTTGGGGTACTTTTCATTTTTTGGATTTACATTACCCACCCACAGGCTGCCTGGTTCGGAAGCGACCGGAATTGGATGCTCACGTATCTGCAATTAGTCGTTCTTGCTTTTTTGGCCGAGGAGTTGCTCGATGACCCCAAGAAAATGAGGACTTTTATCTGGGTGTTCTCATTTGCAGCTGTCATCTCAGCAATTGTCGCGATACAACAAGGCCACATTGGTGAGGATATTGACACGTCAGTTCGCACAGGCGGCCTCAGTGAAGGCGCGAACTCCGCTGGCCGTTACTTTGTGATTGGAATGATTTTCTTTGTCTATCTGCGCACAACAGAAAACCTTCCATTTTTAAAAATCCTATCCAGTCTTGGCATCATCATCACGTTCATTGGGGTTTTCTATACTGTCTCACGAACAGCGATGGTTCTCCTGTTCACTGCCATCGGACTTATCATTTTGCTCAATCCGCGGAAAAAGTTAAATTTCCCTTTGATTATCCTATTCATGATTTCAATTCTGGCTGTGACTTTCCTGTCAGACACTGTTTTCAGAATCCTGGGCTCCATTATCCCTTCCATCTCACAGGGAACCGATACGATCGGTCTGAGGTACCGGTTATGGGAGGCTGGCTTTCGTATGTGGCAGGACCACCCGATTACAGGCGTGGGAATCGGCAGATACCCAAATGAACTGCCATTTTATGGAAGAGATATCCCCAGTTTTTACCTTCATTTGGTTGCTCACAGCACATACATTCAGCTGCTTTCGGAGACGGGCGTTGTCGGCCTGGGCATCTGGTTGGGCGCAGTAATAACATCTGTGATTAACTTATGGAAAAGCAGCCGGACATCTGACCCAGACGAGAACGCCCTCGCGCGCGTCTGGTTTATCGTTATGGTGATATTGCTCATTGGAGCAATTACCATGACCCAAAGCGCTGAAAAGTTTATCTGGATATGTATGGGGGTTAGTGAATATTTCCATCTTCGCGCTTTAAACCGATCGACGGCTGAAAAGCCAATCATCGTCCAGCGCGGCGGAACAGCAAGAGCAGAGCAAAGCCATCTGATAAGCTCCAGACAGTAATCAGGATATCCTAATCAATGTCAGAATCGCCTAGAATTGCCATCATTGCTGGCCAACTCGTGGTCGGCGGCGCGGAAAGGCAGTTGTACCTCTGGCTCGCCAATTTGGACCGGCAGCGCTTCGAGCCAATCGTGCTCACCCTTCACCCGGGTTACAATGACTTCTGGGAAAAACCCATCGAAGCACTGGGAATTCCGCTTTACCGGATTGATAGAAGCACAAACCGCCTTTCTAGATTTCGTGAGATACTCTCCATACTTAAGTATTTCAATCCCCACTTAATCCACGGCTGGAATTTATTTTCCGGGGTTTACGCGGCTGCGGCGGCAAAGCTGCTGCGGGCGAGGAGTTTATGCGGAGTCCGCAATACGTACGCGACTTTTGCCAGACACAAACTACTTGCCGTGCTGGCGCTCTGGCTCTCAGACGGCTTTGTGGTCAATTCCAACAGCGCCGCGGCGGAATTGCGCGCGCGGTTAGGCCGCAGAAACAAAGCTGTATACGTCGTTCCCAACGCGGTTGACCCCATCCAGGGAAACCGGGAAGAACTGAGGAGAGAACTTGCGGACCGATACGACCTGCCAGAGCAAGCCCTTTGGGCAGTATCCATCGGGCGGATGGAGGCCTCCAAACGCTTTGATTTGCTCCTGGACCTGACGGCCGCGCTGCGTGAGAAAGATGCAAATTTACAATTGGTCCTCTTTGGGGATGGCCCGGAACGGCAATCGCTGGAACGCCGCGCGCTGGAATTTTCTTTGAAAGAAAAGGTCACTTTTGCCGGGGAAGTGCCTCAGGCAAGCTTTTGGCTGCCCGCCTTTGACCTGTTCGTCTTTGCCTCAGTGGATGAAGGGCTTCCCAACGTGATTATGGAAGCTGGCGCTGCCGGACTGCCCATCGCGGCCTGGAAGCTCCCCTTCTATGAAGAAATCCTGGAAGATGAGAAGACCGGCCTGCTTGTGGAAGCGGAAAACCTCCCAAAACTTGTTGAAGCGGTGAATCGATTGGCGCATTCAAGGCAATTGCGCGAACAGCTCGGCGCCGCGGCGAGAGTTCACATTCTGCGAAATTTCAGTCTTGAGAAGTATGTGGCCGCCATGACCGCAGTGTATACTGACCTGCTGAAGGATTCTGGCAAGCGCGCTGGAGCCGACTGATGATTCTCCTTTATCACCTGATTTTCCCAGATGACACGCCAGCCTGCAATTGGAATGCTGGAAAGATAATCCGCCTTTCAGCCTTCAGAAGGCAGCTTCGCTGGTTGAAAAAACGTTTCGCGTTCCTCAGTCTGGAAGAATACCTCCAGGTATGGAAAGAAACGAAATCACAGAAAAAGCGTTATGCAGTACTCACTTTTGACGACGGCTACGCGCGTACTTTCGCGCTGACTGCGCCAGTACTACAGGAGGAAAAAGTTCCCGCGACTTTTTTTGCCAATACGCGCAATCTTGATGGTAAACACCTGCTTTGGTTCGTGTACTTTAACGCGCTGTGCTCTGAACAGGTTTATCCCAGGGTAAAAATCAACGGACTTACGATACCCCTGGATACTGAAAAGAATTCTCTCTTTGCCTGGCGAATGCTCATACGTCTTGCCAGGGCCAGCACGGATGCACGAGCTTTCGCGGAGGAATATGCTCAGAAATACCCCCTTCCGGAGAAAACCCGGGAAAAGTATGCTGGGCTAACATCAAAACAACTCGCGGAAATTGGCGGAAGCCCCCTCTTTTCCCTTGGTGGACACACACACAGCCACCCCTATCTGGACCAAATCAGTTTTTCGGAACAGACGAAAGAAATGTCATTGAATAAGAATGTCCTTGAGAGCCTGTCCGGAAAACCGGTGCCTTTTTTTGCTTACCCGGGCGGGGTCTACAACAAAGACTCTATTGATGCGGTGCACCAGGTGGGCTTTAGGGCTGCTCTGGCTGTCTCTCCCAAATTCCTGTCTTCAGACCTGATGGACGAAATTCCCAGAACGGATGTGTATTCTCCGGCTATTTGGAAACTTCAGCTAAAAACTCTTGGCGTGGTGAGGTTTTTTCGAAAAGGGCGGATGTAGTAGATGCGAAATCCAGGCTTGTTGATGATTGGGAATTACCTTTCCCAGCCAAAACATAATCGAAACATCTGGAATGACCTGGCTGAAAGGTTAGCGATGAATGGTTGGGAAGTCATCACCACATCGCGTTACGAAAACAAAGCTCTCCGGTTACTGGATATGCTCTCGAAGGTGCTGACTCAACGGAAAAAATACGCTTTGGCACAGATTGACGTGTTCAGTGGCACCGCTTTCATTTTTGCTGAAGCAAGCGCGAAGTTGTTGAGCTGGCTGAAAAAGCCCATTGTACTTAACCTCCACGGCGGAGGCTTGCCGGAGTTTGCTCAGAATCATCCGGGGCGCGTTAAAGCACTCCTTCATCGTGCGAGACTGGTGGTAACCCCTTCCCCATTCATTCAAAAAGGCTTGAGTAATTTTCGACAGGATATTCAGGTTATCCCCAATCCGATTGATATCTCCAGCACGATATTCCGGGAGCGGCCCCAGATTCATCCTCGCTTGATTTGGGTCCGCGCTTTTCACCGTGTGTATAACCCGGTGCTCGCGGTAAAGGTTTTGAAAAAGCTTTCCATTGACTACCCCGACGTCCATCTGACGATGATCGGACCTGATAAAGGAGATGGAAGTCTGCAATTGGTGATGCAGAAGGCTCAGTCACTGGGCGTTTATGAGCGCTTGACGATAATTCCTGGTCTGAGTCATGATGCCATTGCCGGATGGATGAATCAGGCTGACATCTTTTTAAATACAACAAATTATGATGTCGCCCCGCGAAGTGTGTTGGAAGCAATGGCAAATGGCCTCTGCATCGTCTCTACCAATGTTGGAGGGATGCCCTGGCTCGTTGCAGACCGCCTTGAGGGTCTGCTTGTTCCGCCGGACGATCCTGAAGCGATGACCGCGGCAGTCGTGCGTATCTTGGAAGACCCGAAATTAGCAGCCTGTCTGAACGCGGCTGCCCGTCGGAAGGCCGAAAGTTTGGATTGGCCCGCAATCATTCCCATTTGGAACACAAATCTCCGGTCGCTCTTATAGTCCTTGTTCGCAGAAGCATTTCGTTTGCCGAATTATTGAATTGTTAAACTGAAAGAGGCCGTCTTTACAGCGCTCATGGACATATCCAAATGAATCCAACCGGCATTTACCATAGGCTCCCATACCCCCTTAAGGTGGCAGCTGCAACCATCTGGGGCGGTTACCTTAATTGGTGGCGTTACAGCAAACATACAGAAGCTGCCGTCGATGAAGCGCTGGAAAAGGACACCTGGCACAGAGAACGCATTGAGGCATGGCAGGAAGAAAAACTCGCAAAGCTTCTCAGCATCGCCGCGGCAGAGGTGCCTTATTACAGCAATTACTGGCAGAGTCAGCGCAGAATTGGCAACAGGTCCAGTATAGAAGTGCTGAAAAATTGGCCTGTGCTCAGAAAGGAAATTGTTCGTGAGAATCCGCAACTCTTCAAGACGCAGTCGCGGAAACTCTTTTATCGGGAACACACCAGCGGCACCACGGGCTCGCCTTTGGTACTCTGGCAAAGCAGATCGACGCTGCAAGCCTGGTATTCGCTATTCGAAGCAAGGATTCGCCGCTGGAATGATTTGAACCGTTCCGACAGATGGGGAATGCTTGGTGGTCAGCTGGTAACCCCATTCGACCGCAAGGACCCGCCCTTCTGGGTGTGGAATCAGGCTTCCCGACAGCTCTATCTATCAGCGTATCATCTCAGTGAAGATACTGCGTCAGCCTATGCGGAAGCAATGCATAAACACAGATTAGTTTATTTGTTGGGCTATCCCTCCGCGCTTACAGCCCTGGCAGAATTCGCCCTTAGCAAGGGCATTTCCCTCCCCAAACTAAAGTGCGTGATTAGCAACGCTGAACCGTTATTTGACTATCAAAGAAAGATTATTGCGCATGCCTTCCAGACCCGAATTGTGAATACTTACGGCATGTCCGAACTGGTATGTGCAGCCTCAGAATGCAGTTCTGGTTCAATGCACCTGTGGCCCGAAGCCGGATTGGTGGAAATTCTGGCAGAGGAGTCGGATACCGCAGAACCGGAGGGGTCTTCCGGGAGAATTATCGCCACAGGCTTGCTCAACCAGGACATGCCCCTTATTCGTTACGATACAGGTGATTTGGGTGCTCTGGCACACCGAGACTGTCCTTGCGGACGCCAGCACCCGATCCTTGGTGAGCTTGTTGGGCGCATGGACGAGATGATAATTACCCTGGATGGAAGGAAAATCGGCCGGCTGGATCCCGTGTTTAAAACCGATATTCCGGTACGCGAAGCGCAAATCATCCAGGAAGACCTTTATTCAATAAAAGTTCTTCTTGTTCCTGGCTTGGGCTACGACCACGACTCGTTATTACAACAACGCCTGCGGGAACGTGTCGGAGACATGAAAATCACAATTCAGCAGGTTAGGGAGATCCCGCGCGGAGCGAATGGCAAATTCCGGGCTGTGATTTCCCACGTCAAGGAGCCGTAATCTCTCACCGAGCTGTTAATAATACCGAACAGCCCACTGCTTTATCACTGCATCCTGATGACAATGCGCTGGCAAACAAAATCCTTTCTTCAAAGAATTCTCTCCAGACTTAATTTTGGCAACAGCTTTTACTATCAGGTCCAGAAGCATTTTGGAGGGTTCCGGCATTTTTCTATACGCACCAAAATTGACCAGGGGATTGAGCTCCTGGAAGCAATTTCGGTGAATTCCTTAAGTCTCAATGATATGTACCTCGCGGAGATCGGCACCGGTTGGGCGCCGCTCCTCCCTATGCTTTTTGCCTTTTTAGGAGCTAAAGGCTGCGTCACCTGTGATGTAAACCGCCTGCTGAATGAAAAACTGGTGCTGCAAGCCGCAAAACAGTTCCTGCAGATGCGTTCATATCTTCACAAAAAGCTGCCCAAAGCATATTTAGAAGATTATGACAACAATATTGATTCTATTGGCATGTACAGGAATTGCGCCTCCGTATTGCGCGCGTTGAACATCACCTATTTTGTGGACTCGGACGACCCACTAAAGCAAATAGAAACGGCTAGTATTGATATCTTTCTTTCCAATGACACGCTTGAGCACATTCCACAAGAGCAATTACCAGGGCTCTTTAGAGAGATTCGGCGCGTACTCAAGCCAGATGGGTTAATGATTCACCAGGTCGATTGTTCTGACCATTACAGCCACAATGATTCGACCATAAACCGGTTCAATTTTCTTCGGTTTAGCACGAAAGAATGGGCTCGTTACAATAATGATTTCTTATTTCAAAATAGACTGAGACCGTCCGATTATTGGGAGTTAATCACAAGCGCTGGCTTTTCAATTGATTATTGGAAACAGAAGCTGAACCAAAGGACACTGGAGGAATTTCCTGGTCTCCCCATCGCAAAAGAATTCCAGGCCTATCGTCCAGAAGAACTTTGTGTTTCGGATTTTATCGTACTCGCGCGACCTAACATAGAACATGACTGAAAACCTGCCTTTCATTTCCGTCATCATGCCTGTCCGTGATGAAGCGGGGTCAATCCACGAAACGCTCGCTTCCTTAGCTTCTCAGGATTATCCAAAGGAGCGGACAGAAATAATCATCGCGGATGGAATGTCTGCGGATGGGACGAGAGCCGTAATTGACAATTTCGCGCTGAGCCACCCGCAGGTTAATCTTCAGGTGATAAATAATCCAAACCGGATTGTCCCTTCCGGCCTGAATCGAGCTATTCGCGCCGCGCACGGGGATATCATCTTGCGCGTTGACGGCCATACTACCCTGCCAAAAGATTATCTCCGCGCCTGTACAGAAACATTGGTTAACACACGGGTAGAAAACGTCGGGGGAAGGATGCTCGCCGTAGGTAGAACGCCATTTGGCGAGGCTGCAGCCGCGGCCGCCAGTTCTCCTTTTGGTGTTGGCGGGGCATATTTTCATTATGGTAGTCAGCCTAAGTGGGTTGATACGGTGTATCTTGGCGCATGGCCAAAAGAAGTCTTCCGCGCTTATGGATTGTTCGATGAGGAAATGGTGCGGGACCAGGATGACGAGTTTAATTACCGCCTGCGTTCACTGGGAGGGCGCATTTGGTTTAATCCCAAGATTTACGCGACCTACTCACCGCGTGATTCCTTTCCAAAACTCTTTAAACAATACTTCCAATACGGCTTTTGGAAAGTGCGCGTGCTGCAGAAACATCCCAAACAAATGAGCCTGCGGCAGTTCGCGCCGCCCGTTTTTGTGCTCTCCCTCGTCTGCGCAATCCTGCTCGCGCTGACCGCTTCGTGGGGCTGGTACATGTTGGTCTCACTCGCCGGCGCTTATTTCCTTGCCAGTCTGGCCGCGTCCATCGTCGCAGGCAAGGGAAAAAAGCCCGCGGTCGCCATGCTGCTCCCCCTGGCTTTCGCCGCCATTCATCTCGGTTACGGACTTGGATTCCTAGTCGGGCTGGTCCGTTTTGCCGGCCGCTGGAAAGATAAAACAGGCAGGGTTCCCGAATGGCCCGCTTAGTTCATCCAGACCAGGATATCCTGCGCCTGCGAGAGGAGTATGCCCGTCGGGCGGACGCGGCGGACCAGGATGACCGCTACCGCGCCGATAACCCGGCCTATCAATGGATGATTTCTAACCGCCGGCAGCACCTGACCGCTCTGCTCGACCGCTGCGGGATTGCGAACCTTTCTCAGTTGAGAATACTCGAAGTGGGCTGCGGCTCCGGTGGCATCATCCGGGAGTTCATCAGCCTGGGCGCCGAACCTTCCCGCCTGGTCGGCCTTGACCTGCTGATGGACCGACTGCGAGCCGCGCGCGGACCACTGCCATGCACACCTTTGCTCTGCGGGGACGGGCAAAGCCTGCCTTTCGAATCCAGCAGCTTCGATTTGGTCCTGCAGTTCACAGCTTTCTCCTCCATCCTTTCTTCCGCTGTCAAGCAACACATGGCTTCGGAGATAGCGCGCGTGCTTAAGCCCTCAGCCGCGCTAATCTGGTACGATTTTTGGTGGAATCCCTTGAACAGGCAGACGAAAGGCATTCCATTAAAAGAGGTTCAGCGGCTGTTTCCAGGCTGTTCCCTGCGAGGCGAAAAAATCACGCTCGCGCCGCCGCTTGCACGGAGCCTGGCACCAAGACATCCAGCGCTGGCAGCTTTTCTCGAATCCCTGAAGGTGTTGAATACACACCACCTGCTAATTCTCAGGAAGCTGCCTTGAAATCCAATTGGTTCTCGCGCTGGTTCCCGGTGGCGCTCATTGCAGCAGTCATTTATTGGCTGTCGTCCGAACCGGACCCGTATGGACTGCTGCCAAAAAATGTTTACCAGTGGATATATCTTACGCACATCTTCAACATTCGCCTGACCAAAATTGTGGGACCTCTGGCGCATCTGACACTTTTCGCCTTGTTCGCTTTCCTGCTGACCAGAGCCATAGGCCAGGGAAATCACAACACTCGCAAAATCGGAGCCTTGGTACTGGCTCTCACCTTCCTCTACGCTCTCAGCGATGAATTTCATCAACTTTTTGTCCCCGGCCGCGCTTTTGAAATCACGGACCTGGCATTGGATTTCCTTGGCGGCGCAGCGGGGCTGATTATTTGGCATCTGCTGACAAACATCAGAAGGAAGGTTCCTGAACTTGTTGAATGAGGCCAATAAAGGTAAACTTAATGAAGCTATCTCCCATACCCTCGAACATGAGGGGGCTCTCATGGAAACCATGGACCAGGATATACATGAAACCATTTTCGGCGCGGACCGCTTGATGACGCCCAGAAAGGTTACCCTTGCTGGCATCGGCAAACGCCTTTTTGATATTTTTGTATCTGTCACCGCGCTGTCCATCCTCTCCCCGCTCTTCCTCGCAATTTACCTGCGCATCAAGCGGGATTCTCCCGGGCCAGCCTACTATCGAGGCGTGCGAATGGGTCGATACGGCAAGCCTTTCAAAATCATCAAATTTCGCACGATGTACGAGAACCCTGGCAGCTACAACGGCTCTCCCATCACCTCAGAGGACGACCAGCGGGTAACGCCTTTTGGCAAATGGCTGCGCAGGACAAAGCTGAACGAGCTGCCGCAGCTGCTTAATGTCCTCAGAGGAGAAATGAGCATCGTAGGTCCGCGCCCGGAAGACCCACAGATAGTGGAAAAATGGCCCGCGGAGATTCGTGATGAAATCCTGTCCGTCCGGCCGGGCATCACCAGCCCCGCTTCTGTCATTTATCGCGACGAGGAAACACTATTAAAAGGCACCGGCTTCATGGACGCGTATCTGCTCAAGATTTTGCCGGACAAGCTGCGGCTTGACCAGCTTTATGTGCAGAATCGCTCATTTCTGACCGACCTTGATGTCATCGCGATGACCATGATTGTCTTCTTTCCGCATCTGAGGGGAGAAGAAATAGCCGAATCGCAACTGCTGAGTGGCGTTTTCTATCGGTTTGTGCATTTCAACCTTGCCTGGTTTATCCTGGACGTCTTTGTCTCCATCATCGCAGTCGGCCTCTCCGGCATCATCTGGCGCATCAGCGCGGTTATCAATCTGGGTATCCCCACATATATCCTGGTTGCCTTCGCGATCGCGATTACCAACAGCGTCATCAACAGCGTGATTGGTCTTCCGCGCATTATTTGGAAAACTGCCAGCCCAACCTACGTGATTGACCTCGGCTTTTCCGTTGGCCTCACGATGTTACTGTTTTGGATTGTCACACGATTGTGGCTGAAGGAACCATGGATTCCATTCAGCCTGATTTGGTTGATAGGCTGCATGATGTTCATTGGACTGGTGGCAGTGCGCTATCGGGAGCGTCTGTTCACCGGGCTGGCAAATCGTTGGTTAATCATGCGCGGCGGCGAAGCTTCCTTCGCGGAGCGCATCCTCATTGTGGGCGCCGGTGAGCTTGGCGAACTCGCGCTGTGGCTGCTCCAGCGCAGCGACCTTTCCAATGTCTTTGGCGTGGTGGGTTTGGTCGACGACAACGTCCGCAAGCATGGTGAACGGATGTACGAATGCAAAGTTTTAGGCTCCACCCGGGATATCCCAGCTCTGGTGGAGAAATACAAGATAAATATTCTCATCTACGCGATTGCGAACATTTCGCCTCAAGAAAGCAATCGCATTCTGGAAACCTGCCGCGCGACAAACGCCAGGTTGATTATCATCCCCGACCTGATCAAAGTGCTGGACAAATCTATCCGTAAGATTGAAGTGCAGGAATAAATGGAAAGCTATTCACTGGATAATATGCCTGTATTGGTGACCGGCGCAGGCGGATTCATCGGAAGCAGGCTGGTGGAAGCGTTGGCCGGCCGTGGAGCCCGCGTGCGCGCTTTCGTGCGCTATAACTCCAGAGGGAATGTCGGTTTGCTAAAAACACTGCCGCCTGCGGTTCAGGACCGCGTTGAAATAATCATGGGGGATTTGCGCGATGAGGACGCCTTGGAGAAAGCCGCCGACGGCGCTGCGCTGGTATTTCATCTTGGCGCGCTCATTTCCATTCCCTATTCATACCAACATCCGGTGGAGGTGGTGCGCACCAATATTCTCGGCACGCTGGCGGTGCTGCAAGCCTGCCGCAGGCACGGCTGCCGGCTGATTCACACCTCCACCAGTGAAGTCTACGGCACCGCCTTGCGTGTGCCAATCGACGAGCAGCATCCGCTGCAAGGGCAGTCTCCTTATTCTGCCAGTAAAATCGGCGCGGATAAGCTGGTGGAAAGCTACTACCGCGCCTTTGGAGTTCCGGCAGTCACCATCCGGCCTTTCAACACATTCGGCCCAGGCCAATCCGCCCGGTCGGTCATCCCCACCATCATCACGCAGGCCCTGCAGGCGGAAGAAATCCATCTGGGAAACCTGGAAGCCCGCCGGGATTTCACCTATCTGGACGACACTGTCTCTGCCTTCATCAAAGCCGCCGAAATTCCGGATCTTGAAGGGGAGACTTTTAACCTGGGTTCAGGCTCTGAGGTCAGCGTCCGGGAACTGACCGAAGAAATTGTGGCGCTCACCAACAGCCGCGCGCGTGTGATTGTGGACGAAGAACGACTGCGCCCTGAAAAAAGCGAAGTGCTGCGCCTGCTGGCGGATAACTCTAAAGCCCGACGGGTGTTGGGCTGGTCTCCCCAGGTGAGCTTGCGGGAAGGGCTCATCAAAACCATTGAATGGGTCCGCGCGAACATGGATTTTTACCGCCCGGGCAAATACGAGCGGTGAATTAGCGCTGGCGCGTTGTAAATTCACAAACTGACCTTACCAAAGGCGGGGGTTTGCGGGCAGATGTTTTTTGTGGGTGAATTGCAAAAAAAAACAGGCTTGCCGTGCGGAAGGCTCACAGGTAGACTTAAGCGTAAGCCGCTGAGGGCAGACGCCCGGGCAGCGGCATAATAAGGTCTTTGTTTTTTCAGAAGATAGGAGTGATCGTGAGAGCTGTAATCCTTGCGGGGGGAAGAGGAACGCGCTTAGCCCCATTTACCTATGTACTCCCCAAACCAATGATGCCCATTGGCGACAAAACCATCCTGGAGATTCTTCTGCGCCAGATGAAACGCGCGGGCATCAATCATGTCGTTCTGACCGTCGGCCACCTGGCCGGGCTGATGCAGGCCTTTTTTCAGGACGGCCAGCAGTACGATTTGGACATCACCTATTCCTATGAGGCCGTGCCGCTGGGCACCGCGGGACCTCTCGCGATGGTGCCCAATCTGGAAAAAACTTTCATGGTGAGCAACGGCGATGTGCTCACCCTGCTCAATTTCAATGACCTGCTGGATTTTCACCGGCAGCAGAACGCCATCTGCACCATTGCCGTGCACGAGCGCGCTGTGCACATCGACTTGGGCGTGATTGAACAGAACAACGGCGACTACGTCATTACCGGGTACGTGGAAAAGCCTACCCTGAATTACCGCGTGAGCATGGGCATTTATATCTTCGAGCCGCGCGTGCTGGAGTACATCCCCAAAAATCAGTACCTGGACTTCCCCGACCTGGTCAAGATATTGCTGGCCAACGGCGAACGGGTGGTCGGCTTTCCTTTCAACGGTTACTGGCGCGACCTGGGCAACCCCGATGATTACACGCAGGCCTGCCTGGACTTTGAACAGATGCGTTCCCAATTTCTGCCGGAATAACCTATGGAATGGCGCGTGCCCCTCGCGGATGTGAACCTTGGACCGGAAGAACTGGAAGCGGTCAGCGCTGTCATTCGCTCCGGCTGGCTGACGATGGGTGCGGTCACCCAGGCATTCGAGCAGGAGTACGCCCAATTCACGCGCGGCGCCTACGCTCTGGCAATCACCAACGCCACCGCCGCCCTGCATCTGGCCTGCCTGGCGCTCGGCATCGGACCCGGCGACGAGGTGATCCTGCCTTCGCTCACCTTCGTCGCCAGCGCGAACGCGATCGGTTATACCGGCGCTGTGCCTGTTTTCGCGGATATTGAGAGCCCGGACTGGCTGTGCCTCTCTCCCCGCGCTGTGGAAGCCGCGATCACGGAAAAGACCAAAGCGATTATGGTGGTGCATTATGCCGGCTATGCCTGCGATATGCCGACAATTCTGCAAATCGCACGCAAACACAAGCTGACCGTGATTGAAGATGCCGCGCACGCGGTCGGGGCATCCCTGAACGGCAAAGCCCTGGGCACTTGGGGCGACGTGGGCTGTTTCAGCTTCTTCGGCAACAAAAACCTGACCACCGCCGAGGGCGGCATGCTGGTGACCGACAACCCTGAAATTGCCGAAAAGGT
>Ga0208695_1000891_pt1 | contig 28315 bp, 16 predicted proteins | sample AD_UKC111_MetaG_FD_184449 | JGI IMG/M metagenome (GOLD analysis project Ga0208695, IMG submission 184449) | Active sludge microbial communities of municipal wastewater-treating anaerobic digesters from Hong Kong - AD_UKC111_MetaG (SPAdes)... | ecosystem: Engineered > Bioreactor > Anaerobic >...
CTCTCCCTCATGGCTTTGTACAGTAGCCTTTTCTGCAACGGTAACAGCCCTATTGTTCGATTGCTGCCCCCATCCAAAGAGAACAACAGCCGCAAGCAATAAAAAAGTTGGCATCCATTTTTTCACAAGCGCAAAATAAACAAAGTACTCGCATTGTGCTGGTATACAACATACTTTATCAAAATTTAAGAAGCCTTATCCCTTTAATATTTACTATTATTTGGGCGTGATTCCCGGCTTTCCGTTCCCATCTCCACCAATAAGAATTGGCGGAGGATGTCCACTGCAATCCGGCACGCGGCATCAGACTTCTATTGAACCTCGTCATTGCGCTCAAACTTCCCAGTTTGCAAAGCAATCTGTGTTATTTAATTCGTCATTCCCGTGCAGACGGGAAGCTTAACGCATTAACAAGGCGCATTAAGCCCATTGCCCGCAGTACAACTACTCCTTATCGCTTTCTTTTAACAGCCTACTGATCTCCGCCAGCTTATCGAGCGGTAGGGTGCGGATAGTCTCTTGCCAATTATCGATGTTTGCTTTTGGTTTCAGCGCGGTGAGGGGATGCGTGGCGGCAATGGAGCGTTTTTTCTCGGCCGACCACTGCAATAAATCGTTAGGCGTGCAATGCAGGTGCTCGCAAATGAGCTCGATATGATCTAAGCGCAACACACGCGTTTTACTATCTATAATTTTGTGTGCTACCGATGGCGATATGCCTGCTTTTACCAAAAAGTTAAAGGGCTTCTCGATGCCGCGGGCCTTAAACACCGATTGCATGTTGTACGATAACATAGGGTATGGGGTTGAAGTGAATAATAATACACTAAAAGTAAAACCAATTATTGAAAAAGTAAAATCTAATGCATATAAAACAAAACTTCTATTTGCTAAAGTAAAATAATGTGTGTAAAAAGTAGAAGCATCTATAGTAGAAGTAGTATATAGTGTACATAAAGTGAAAATAAAATAGGAAGAAGTGAAAATGATTATGGTAGTTGTGTAATAGATTGTGGTTGTTGTTTGTTTTAGATTGGCTGTTTGCAAAGTAATTGCTCTATTTATTTTGTTTCGAACGCAGCGAGAAATCTCTCCAAGCTATTTCTACTCCAAAACCCACCTCAATAAGTCCAGCTCAACAGCCACAAACCTTTGAAGCCCAAAATGCGTATTTCTACGCAAAATAATTTTCCGTAGAAATACGCAAAAATTGCGTAGAAATACGGTTGGTATTGTGGTGGGGAATGTGGAGGTTTGTGGGGGAGAACATATAGCCATTTCGGATATATGTATGTTAGCGGTCACCCTAAAACGACACAGCAACCAGACAAATATGAATGACATTGAATGAAAGAACAAATTAAAAACTACTTAGACAATATATTTTCCGAAATTCACGGACAATATTCTGACGAAATAAATTTAAGAGAAGCTGACTTTGAAAAGTACAGCGTGTTTGACTTTGCAAACTTTCATTTGATTTATCAATACATCTTAGACGACAACTCAAACAAAAACGACTTTTTCATAAGCATACCCGAAGACGAATACAGAGAAAACTTTTTTGCTTCAATTTTTCACTCAATTGTTCTAATTAAACTTTACCAAAATTTTTTCAACTACGAAAAAAGTTTTCCTGTTCTGAACAACGGAGATTTGATTTACAAAAAGTATCGTAAAGAACATAGAATTTTCAAAGTTAGAAGCACCTATGACGAAAAAGTTTGGGTGAATTACAAATTTCCCAAAAGAAACGAATTTGGAATATCTGATTTCCCTTTTGACAAAGAGAATTTTACAAAACTCAATCCTAATTTGGTTGACAACAAAAACGCAGTAAAGAACGTAGATAATTATCGCAATTTTTTGACATCAACTTTTAGCGATAACTTTCCTTTCATCACTGACTTTAAAAATCGGACATTAGTAATTGCTGAAAAAAGTTTTTTCAAGGAAAGCAAATTCTTGCCAATGAGATACACAAACAAAAACGGAAAAATCAGCAACGACTTGCCGTTTTTTAGCTACTTAGTTGAATGTTGTAATGATTTCAATTCTGCACAGAATTTTCTTTTAAACGAAAACCAACAGTTTGACGAAATCATAATTATTGGCGATGCCAAATACAGAAATTCTTTTGAGTTCATTCTGCAAGAAAAATACAGAGATAAATACAAAAACATTATTGTAATTGGAACAGAGAAGCCAAATTCAGAAAATCAATTTTTGGAGTGGTGGTGGTCTAATGACGAAGTGAAAATTGCAAGCAACGAAACGCCAAACGAAACAACAAAAATCAGACTAAACAACACTAATCTTTATTCCTTGTTTTTAGAACTAACACAAGAAATTCAAAAAATAAAAGATATAAGCAAGGTAAACCTTGCCTTCATCTTAAAGTACACGAATTTCTTTCTTAGAATGATTTTGGTAAACACCAATTTGTCAAAAGGAATTTTCCAAGAGTATTTAGACCGTTTAAATCGATATTTTTTAAGCGAAGCATTTTCAGAAGAATTGAACAACCTTTTTTACGCAAACGACATTTACAATCCCGATACAATTAAAGATTACACAAAACGAATTTTTGATGTGTTTGCTAAAATCTCAAACGCATTAGAAAACGAAAATCTAAAATGGAATTACATCAAGCAAAAAGCCAAAGAAAATCAAACAAAAACATTTTACTTGATTGTTGAGAAGAAAAACTACGATGCGGTTTACAATCAAATAAAGAACGAAAGAATAAACAACATTCGCTTAATCAGCGAAAGAAGAATTGACAACTCAAAACTATATTTAGACAAATGGCTGAATGACGAACAACAAAATTCGCATAACCGAATTGTTATCATTCCGTATTTGAATAATCTTGAATTGTATACAAAAATCAAATCAATAAAAGGAAGTTGCGAAGTTCTTTGTTACGATAACTTAGATGAAATTTCTTTTGACAATGTAGAACAGGCATATCAAAATCAAGAAAAAACAAAATTGAACCATAGGGACAGGTTAGTATTTTTTAAAACTAATTTCACTCACTCAATAGAATTGAAAAAACGAGAATTAGACGATGTTTTTTCTTTTGAATTGAATAGTGAGAATTTCAAAAACAACCCTTACGAAACTATTGATTTGCCGAAAGAAAAAGCAGTTTATGAAATTCTATTTTCAGATGGAACAACGGATAAATTTGATTCTTCAAGAGGTGTCTTTTTAATTGAAAATGGCGAACAAATTAAAACAACAATCGGAGAACTTTACGAAAATGCAACAATCAGATTTTATCAAAATAAAAGCAAGGAAGAATTTAGAAAAATCCTTAAAATCTTTGACACTGAAAATTTATTGGATTCGTTTGATTTGTATTCTAATAGTTGGAAACAAACATTGAAAGATTTATCCACAAAATTCAACAGTACAGAAAATCTTTACGATTCATTGTTTACATCATTCAAGATAAATTACGCAACATTCCGTAACTATTTTCACGAGGAAATGTCGCCAAGATTTCCAAGAGTAAAAACATTGGGCGTTATTCGGGAATTTTGTTTGAATAATAATCGTACGAATGATTTAATTGTAAACGAATTTGATAAATTCAAAGTTTATTCAAAAAAAGACCATTCCATAAGACAACAGGCAGGAAAGATTTTAGGAAATGATTTATTGGATTATGTTGCTTCTAACAAAGAAGAAAAAAGCGATTCATTAAAGAAATTGCCAAGTGAAATTTTAGAGAAGCTGACTGCAACAATTCAGGAAAAAACCATAATTAAAAAAACTTTGGTAGATGAGTAACTACGTTAATGAGCCACGATTGATATTTCGGGATACAATCAAGAAAAACTTGATTGGTCCCGGTTCTGATGTTTTTATTTCCGATATTGAAACCGAAATAATTTCAGATTATCCTTTGAGCAGATATTATTCAGGAATTTTGTTTCCTGAACGTGATATAGATGTTTCTATTGGTGAAAAGGAAACAAATGATGCAAATGCAGAAATTGAAGATGACGACCTTGAAACAGAAACCCCAGAAACAGAAAATACGAATGAAGATTCTAACGAAGATATTGATAAAAGCAAAAATCTAGAACCTGAAAAAGAATACTCAGAAGCCAATCAATATTTTCCAACCAATTTTGGTTTAACTTTTTGCGTTCCAAAAGATGTAAAAACATTAACCGTAACTTTCAATTACGCAAAGTACATTCAAATCAAACCAACAGAAGGAACGATAGAAATTTCAGAAGAAGATTTTAAAAAGTTTTCTGAAAATCCGTACAATTCTGTTTCAAAATATTTCAAGTATGAGAATGGACTAATGTCCTTAAACAAAGAAGTATTTGACAGAGGCGGTTTATCCGTTCGCAATTACAGAGGTAGATTTAAAGAAAATGAACAACAAACCGAATTAATCAATAGTGTTGCGTACAAAAAAGGCGAATTGCTTTTGGGACGACTTTGGAAAAGAGTAAAAAGAGAACCAATAAATGTTGAATTAAATCTAACTGAAATCAATGTTAATGAATCAAAAGAATATCCGTTAGACAAAGCTGAAGACAACTCTATTGTTGCTTGCTATTACAAAAAAATTTACGAAACGAATTACGGTAAATTCATAAAAATTTTGTTGGCAAATAGATTGAATCACCCGAAAAATAAATTTTCGTTTGGTAACGAACTTCTGAACACCAAAGCAATTTTTCAAGGAGAAATTTCAATTTCGGGCGTAACGTTTTTGCCATACAAACAACTTTCAGAAAACAATCCATTTGATGAAGAATTAAACCTAATCAACTTTCAATACAGAAAAGAAAACTCTTTCGCAATCGGACACGGTTGTGCAGTTAATTGGAACGACAACAAAAATCCAACTGAATTAAAAACTACGTTTTTACCCGAAGTTGATATTAAGAATTACAGCAACGCTTTTAAAGAAACATTTCCAAGCGAATTGAAAGAAATTACCGAATTGAAAAAACTTTCAATATGGTCGGACTTAGATAAATCAACAATCATTCAAAAATTAAAACTCTTTGTCAATGAGTACAAAAAATGGATAACAGAGCAAGAGAAAACAAACGCAGACGACAATTACAAAATGTCTTTAAATACGATTTTAGAAAAGCAAAACAAGACATATAACAGATTAATCAAAAACATTGATTTTCTTAATGAAAATGAAGTTGCTTTTAAATCATTTATGTTAGCAAATACAGCAATGTATATTCAAATGCTTATATCTGACAAAAATCTATTTGGTGAAAAAGGAGTTGAATTGTCTGAAATTAAAAAAGATTTTAAGTACAACGACTTAAATTTTTTCAAAAATCACACATTCAAACCAAACTACAGACCGTTTCAATTAGCGTTTTTCCTTTTGAACATTGAATCAATAATTAAAGAAGATTCTGACGACAGAAACAATGTTGTTGATTTACTTTGGTTTCCAACAGGCGGAGGAAAGACTGAAGCCTATTTAGCGATTACAGCTTTCACAATAATTAGCCGAAGAATTTTACACGGAAAAGATTCGGACGGAGTTTCTGTAATAATGCGATACACGTTGCGTTTGCTCACTGCACAACAATTTGAACGTGCAACAAAATTGATTCTTTCTTTAGACTTTTTGAGAAGATTTTTCAAATCTAATGACGAATACTATTTCGGAGAAAATAAAGTTTCAATTGGAATGTGGGTTGGAGCTTCAACAACTCCAAATTCATATCAAGATGGTAAAAAAATATATGATAAAATTTTCGCCCAAATCACGAGACTGAACAACAATTTATCAGGAGATTATAGAAAAGAAAATATATATCCGATTACAAGTTGTTCTTGGTGTGGTTGTAATCTAATTACAAAAAACGATCATTATAATTATGATTTAGGTTATAGAGCAACTAATAATTCTTTTTCTACGAGTTGCTTGAATCCAAGTTGTGCATTTAGGGCAGAACTTCCAATTTATTTTGTTGATGATAAAATCTATCAAAATCCACCAACATTACTTTTTGCGACAGTAGACAAATTCGCAATGCTTTCGCATAGAGAAGAAGGACATCATCTTTTCAATTCTCAAGACGAAAAGAAATTACCACCCGACTTAATTATTCAAGATGAATTACACTTATTAAGTGGCCCTTTGGGTTCAATAACGGGTTTGTATGAATCAATCGTTGAATTACTTTCTACGAAAGGAAAAAGAAAACCGAAAATCATTACATCAACAGCAACGACAAGAAACACAGAACAACAAGTTGCAATGCTGTACGGAAACAGAGAATTGAACATTTTTCCACCAATGGGCGTAACTTATGATGACAATTTCTTTTCCTATGTTTCGACTGAAAGCAAAAGAAAACATGTTGGCTTTATGCCAACAGGAAAAACGGCTTTAAATTCTCAAATCAGAATTTTAGGCAATTTACTTTTAGCACGAATTGAATTGTACAAGTATTACAGAGTAAAAGAAAATTTGTCGCAAGAAGAAGCAATTAGCCGAGAAAACAATTTTTGGACGATTGTTTCATTTTACAACAGCTTACGAGATGTTGGAAAAGTTTATAACAAAGTTCCTGCGGAAATTTCAGACTTCTTGAAACTCTTACATAATCGTTACCAATTGAACAAACAAGTTTATGGCTTAAATTATTTCGGACTTGCAGGCAGAACAAAAGAATTGACGAGTAGAATTGAAAGTAACTCTATCAAAAAACTTTTAAACGAATTGGAAATGCCGTTTAGTTTGATTACCAAAGACAGTATGTCTTTTGTTCAAAATACGGTTGATTTAGTTTTAGCTTCAAATATGTTTTCTGTTGGTATTGACATTGAACGATTGAATGTAATGTTGATGAACGGACAACCTAAAAACGTTGCAGAATACATTCAGGCTTCAAGTCGTGTCGGAAGAAAAGACAAAGGAATTGTAATAAATTTATTGGATGCCAATCGTTCAAGAGACAAATCGTATTTTGAAAATTATGTTCCTTTCAATAACGCATATTACAAATTTGTAGAACCATTAAGCGTTACACCATTTACGGAAATTGCTTTGGATAAAGTTTTAGCGAGTTTATTGGTTTGTTACGTAAGACACAAACAAGGTTTGTATTTAGACAAACGAGCAAAAGAGTTTACAGGAAATTACGAAGAACTTAAAATCTTTATTTCTGAACGAATCAAAAACAAAAAACAATTGGAATACGCTTTGGAAAAATTAAAAGTTCTATCCGAAAAATGGACAGCCAAAGAAGGCGATTTGACCTACAAAATTCTGATTAAAAAAATGTCTGATTTAGATGATTGGAGCTTAATGATGTCAATGCGAGAAATAGATACAAACAGCATTGTAAAAATAATAAACAAGTAATGGGACAATTTGAACAAATACAAACAAGAAAAGCCATTAGTTCGTATGGTGGAGTTGGCTCTATTATTGAAACAAGAGACGGTTCAATATTGATTGACAACTTTAATGAGTGGCCATTTTTCCAAACCGTAAACGGTAAATTTGAAGAACATAATTTTATAGTTGATAAACGATTTAAAAACCGTTTAAGCCGATATTTTCAAGAACTAGAACACTTGATAAGAATTCCGGTCAATGATTTAAAACAAGGTTTTAAACCGGAAAATCAATTTGCATTTTTATCTGCAAAATATTTTCCTGAATGGTTTTATTGCAACAATTGTAGTCGTTTTGACAGATTTGATAAATGGAAAAGCAATTGGGAAAACAACGTTAATTTAGAACACAAAGACAATTTTTTTCCACCAAAATGTTGTCATTGCTATGTAAAGAACAGAGATAAAAAAAGAAAGTTTTTTGATTTAGAACAAGTACGTTTTATTCTTACTTCGCCTAATGGTGAAATTGCTGACATTCCTTGGGATAAATGGGCAATGTTTAGAAACACGAAAAAAGACGATAAAAAAGAACCTAAGGAAACCGTAAGCGAAGAAGATATTATCACGCTTGCAAATATTCAAGTTCCAGAAGATGCAATTTTTGAATACAAAACTTCTGATAAATTAGACGATTTAAAAGGTATTTGGATAGTCGCAAAAAGAAAAAACGGGGAACAAATAAACTTTACAACGCTTTCGGGTTTGTTTAATTTGAGGATAAAAATCCAAGACTTAATTCCAAATTCTAAAGAAACAGACATTCTGTTTAAACCTGTTATTCGTTCAAGCAATAGCGTTTATTATCCAAATATTTTATCAAGTATTTACATTCCAGCAAACGATGAATTAAACGAATTTGCAATCAATTTGATTAGAGAAGAACATAATGACGGTGGCAATGCACAAACAATTTCAAAGAATTTGAAACGCTATAAAAGCATCGAAATTGATTTTACAATCATTCAAAAATTGATTGACAACAATTTTAGCGAACGAGAACTTGAAATTGCAAAAACAGAAAATCAATACAGATTCGATGAATACAAATTCATTACTGAAAAAGACAGCGTAAGAGTTGAAGATAAACTAATTTTCAATAAAATCGACAAATTATTTTTTCAAAGTGATTTGATAAAATCCATTTTCAAAATGGATAAAATTAAAATTTCTTCTGTTCAAACTTCGTTCACAAGACAAGAACCAATTTCATCAAGTCAAATTTTACAGGACGAAGACCCCGAAAAGGCTACAAATGAAAGTATTGTAAAGAAATTCACTTCTACTTTCGGTAAAACAACAAAGTATTTACCAGCGATTGAAAGTTTTGGCGAAGGAATTTTCTTTGAGTTTGACAATAATGTTTTGGATAAGTGGAATAATTCAAACACAAAAATTCAAGAACGAATTTCAATTCTAATCGGCAACAAACAACAATTTGAATCTGCGTTTAACGAAGACTTTGAATTGAACGCAAAATATCTTTTGATACACACGTTTTCTCATTTAATTATTAAAGAATTGGAATACTTGTGTGGTTATCCGTCAACTTCAATTCAAGAACGGCTGTACATTGACGAGGAACTTGGAATGAACGGAGTTTTGATTTACACAATCGCTGGTTCAGAGGGCAGTTACGGTGGTATAACTTCAATTTGTGATGACAACAGAATTGGTAAACTAATTGAATCGGCAATGATTCGTGCTATTGACTGTGCAACAGACCCGATTTGCTACCATACACACGGACAAGGCGTAGCAAATTTAAATCTTTCAGCTTGTTTCAGCTGTACGTTGTTACCCGAAACATCTTGTGAAAAATTTAATTGCTACCTTGACAGACGAATTTTGGTTGACAAAGACTATGGATATTTTAAAGACATTATAAAACGAACTTAACGAAAGACAGAAAAGGGTGAACCGATAACAGGCGTTTGGCTCAATGGCAGGTGACGTGGTTAATTGAACATTCTGCCTCGCATTAACTTTTGCGGTGTATTGACAGTTTTGTGCTCCGAAATCCGCCACTGCGCCAAGTGCCAAAACGTTACCGGTCATGCTATTGGACAGTACCCGAGTTCAATAACTTAACGCAACAGTTTACCAAAATTAACTTTGGTGCATGGAACCTAAAAAGTATCAACAATTATCATTTACTGAACGTGTGATTATTGAAACACTGCTGAAGCAAGATAAAACCTATTCCTACATCGCTAAACAGATCAATAGAAGTAGATCTACCGTATCTAAAGAACTAGCTACCTGGGTAAACCTCAGTTAAAATTAATCTCCAGACTAAATCAATGTTTATGTTAATAGTACTATTTTAAAAAAGACAATGAAAATTAATCTAGCAGAAAAGGCCTTCACATTATTAGTTGTATTAAACTTTCTACATTTCATGTATTATTTGGTTTTTGGAGAGCGGGGAGGTTGGTTTATTGTTCATCTCCCTAACGAAATTGGCGAATGGATTTTATTTTATTGTCCGATTTTGTTTACAATAGTTTGCCTTTCATGTTTCCTGATTCAAAAAAAATTAGAAGAAAAAGTAAATTGGTTTTGGTTTTTTATTTTATCTATTTCCTATTTACCAATAGTAATTTTTGTGACAGCGTCTTATCACCTTCCTGCACATTAAATACTATTCTCATCTGTTGTAGTTTTCTTCTTCTGTTCGCAGTGTTCTGCTAAGCCATTGGTAAAGGACTATGCACTTATTTTCCATAATGCAGATAATTTAGTCCATAGCTGCTCTCTTAAACCCGGCCTTTAGTCTAAGTACAGATTAAGGAATTATATACAAAAAGTAAACACAGATTGCTTTGCCAGTTGGGCAGCCTATGCGCTATGGCGGGGAGATTCCCGTTTGCACGGGAATGACCGGAAAAGGATAAACACAGATTGCTTTGCAAACTGGGAAGCTTGCGCGCAATGACGATGTTCAATTGAACTCAAATGCCGCGTGCGGGATGGAAGTGGAAATCCTTTGCCGAGTCTTCGAGGTAAAGATTGGAGCGGACAGCGCGGTTACACGCCCAAATTCGCGCAATTTTCAAATTCAAAATATCAATTTTCGAAGTGGAGTGTTGATTTCTGCGTAAAGTAAATTTGAAATGGATGAAGTTATTTACATTTGCAGTGAATGATGGAGTCTATAAATAGCACTGTTCATACGGAGGATAATACTACAACGCGTTGGGCGATTTGTCCGGAATGTGAGGGGCGTGGCAAGAAGAGCCGGAAGTTTAAAAAGAAGGCGCGTGAGCACCTGCAACAAGAAATAGAGCAATACGAAAAGTTAAAGGCGGAGGGAAAGATTGTACTTCGGCCGAATAAACACCTTTATACCTGCGAGCAGTGCAATGGCTCGGGTTTGATGGCAGCAACAGCATTGCCTATTGAAGTGAATGGGCATTTCCCGCATGTGGCGATTATTGGCGGGGGTATTGGTGGTGTGGCGTTGGCTGTGGCGTGCTTGCATCGCGGTATTCCGTTTACTTTATATGAGCGCGATAGCAGTTTCGATGCACGTTTGCAGGGCTACGGGCTCACCTTGCAGCAGGCAAGTAAAGCTATGCCAGGCTTGGGGATTACTGCATTGAAAGAGGGCGTATATTCTACGCGCCATGTGGTGCATAGGGTGGATGGAAAGGTAATTGGTGAATGGGGTTTGCGCAAGCGCTTGGAGGAAGAGCCTAAACGTCCGCCTAAACGCACGAACGTGCATATTACTCGTCAGTCGTTGCGCATGGCTTTGCTAGATCAATTGGGTGGCGCAACTATGGTGCAATGGGGACATCAGTTAATAAATGTGGAGCCTTGTGCCGATGGAACGATGGCGCTGCGTTTTCAAGTTGACGGAGCCATTAAAAATGCTACTGCCGATTTAGTAGTGGGGGCAGATGGTGTACGGAGTGCGGTGCGTAGATTGGTATTGGGCGAGGAGTCAAACCCATTGCGGTATCTGGGTTGTATAGTGATATTGGGTATTTGTCCGTTAGCGGCTATTGATGTTGTTGATCGTACGTTGTTAGACTCGGCTACTGTGTTTCAAACAGCAAATGGGATTGAGCGCATTTATGTGATGCCGTTTACAAAAGATTCGGTGATGTGGCAATTGAGTTTCCCGATGCCGGAAGATGAGGCGAAGGCCTTGAGTGGTAAGGGAAGTGGAGCGTTGAAGGAAGAAGCTTGCAAGCGAACGCAGTGGCATGCGCCTATTCCACAGATTGTTGGGGCAACTGCGGAGGCGCTGATTTCGGGTTATCCGGTGTATGATAGAGCGTTGTTCGAACCATCTATGTTGGCGAAATTTGGCGCTGTGACTTTGATTGGCGATGCGGCACATCCCATGAGTCCGTTTAAAGGACAAGGCGCGAACCAGGCGTTGTTGGATGCATTGTCGCTGGCCAGAGGCATTGCCAAGGGCTGTAATGCGGCATCGCAATGGCGAACAGCCGGTATACGCGAACGAGTGTTAACCGAGTTTGAAACAGAAATGGCGGAACGCTCGGCTTCTAAAGTAAAGGATTCGCAAATTGCTGCGGAGTTTCTGCATTCCGATATTGTGTTGCAAGAAGGCGATCGGCCAAGGGGCGGGAGTATTAGGGATGCGAGGCGTTGAAAGCATAAATGATTACATCGTAAAGCATAAATTTCCTCACCGTTTTCCGAGAATGATTATTTTACACCATGCTTAAGATATACAGATCGTCTGCCGGATCGGGCAAAACCTTTACGCTGGTGAAAGAGTATCTGCGTATCTGTATACAAGCGCGTGATGTCAATAAGTACCGACATATTTTAGCCATTACCTTCACCAATAAGGCCTGCAATGAAATGAAGGAGCGGATTATACATACCTTGCATGATTTTGCGCAAGGGGCTCCGAACGAAGGAATGATGTTGCAAATGTTGGAGCAGGAAACCGGTTGTGGACAGTCCGAGATTATTGATTTCTCGGGCAGTATGCTCGACCGAATTTTGCAAGATTACAGTGGTTTATCGATTAGTACAATTGATAGTTTTATCCATAAAGTGATTCGTAGTTTTGCATACGAATTGGATATTCCACATAACTTCCAAGTGCATCTCGATCGCGATGAATTGCTCGATAAAATTATTGCACAGTTGATGGATACCATAACTGAAACCGAGCAATCGCCTATTGTACAGGCATTGATTGATTTCGCAGAAGTGAAAATGGAAGAGGGCACGGGGTGGAATATTGAGTATGCATTGCGGCAGTTTACTAAAGAAATGTTGCAAGAAGATTCGTTACCATTTTTAGAAAAGTTAGCTGCCATTCCGGTGGAGCAATGGGCAGAAACGCAGACCTATTTGCAGACAACAATTAGTGCTTTTGAAAAACAAGTATCGGGTATTGGCAAACGCATTATACAATTAATTGATGAGCAACAATTGCGAGTGGAAGATTTCTATTACGGGAAGTCGGGTATCTACAATTACTTTCAGAAGTTGGCAAAATTCCCGAAAGAGAAGATAGATCGTGGTGCACGTATTGAAAGTACTATCCGTGAAGGGAAGTGGAGTAGCGGAAAAGATAAATCGGCAGCCGGGCGTATTGATGCGATTGCACCACAGTTGGAAAGCCTTGTACAGGAGGTGATTCAGCTCGAAGAGACACAAGGAGCCAAATATTATTTTGCGCAGCAGTTGCGGAAAAATATTTATCAGTTGCGTGTGGTAGAGGGTATCAGCAAAGCTTTTGAAGCCGTGAAAGAAGAAGAAAATATTTTGGCTATTTCAGAGTTTCAGAGTTTGATTAGCAAGATAGTGAGTGTGCAAGATGCGCCTATTATTTACGAACGTATTGGCGAAAAGTACGATTCGATTTTGATTGATGAGTTTCAGGATACATCTTTGTTGCAGTTCAGGAATTTGTTGCCGTTGATAGAGAACAGTCAGTTTAAATCGGAAGATTCCTTGATTGTGGGCGATGCAAAGCAATCGATTTATCGCTTTAAAGGTGGTGAAGCGCAGCAGTTAGTGGAGTTGCCGAAAGTGTTTGGTAGCGATACTTCACAAATATTGAAAGAGCGAGAAGTGGCGATTAATAACTATCCCACTGGCACAGAGGTGCTGAACAAGAATTTCCGTTCACGCAAAAACATTATTGCATTCAATAATGAGTTGTATGGACTCTTATCCGGAAAGGATGAATTAATTCAACGCATTTATACCAATCATGCACAAGTGTGTGATGAGCAGAAGACGGGCGGATTTATTAGCATTCAGGAGTTTAATGATAAGGAAGAACCGGAAGCAAAGAATGTTCGGGTGTTAGAAATCATTAAAGAATGTGAAGCGAAAGATTATTCTGCCGGTGATATTGCCATTTTGGTGCGAGATAACAAACGTGGTAGCGAACTGGCGAATATATTGATGTTGGAAGGCTATAGCATTGACACGGGCGAGAGTTTGCTTTTCACACAATCGCAGGCGGTGAATACATTAATTGCCGTATTACAATATTTAAGTGATCCATTTAATGTGTTATTTCGGCACGAATTGTTGCACGAAATTAGTGTAACCGAAACCATGGATTTTGAGTCGCTAAAAGCCTTGTTACACAGTGCACAATCTAACTTTGATGTGGCTATTAGTAAGCACACACAAAGTACTTTTGATACGGCTGTGTTGAAACAACAATCTGTGTTTGCCGTGTGTGAGGCATCGGCTTTTTTGTTTGCGTTGCCGGTAAATGATGTGTTTGTGACATCATTCTTTGACTTGGTGCAAGATTATTTACAAAAGAATGGTGATAGCTTAGCTGATTTTCTGCAATGGTGGGATGAAGTGAAAACAAAGAAGAGTATACAAAGCAATGTGGCAACTTCGGCCATAAAAATCATGACTATTCACAAATCAAAAGGTTTGCAATTTCCGGTGGTGATTATGCCTGATACCGATTGGCAAATTCGAAATTCAGTGTCGAATGTTTGGTTAGAAGAGGTGGATGCTATTCCGATTAGTCCGATATTACTGCCTTTGGAGAGTGGATTACAGAAAACGGAATTCGGATATTTATATGATGCCGAAAAACAAAAGGCTAAATTGGATAATATTAATTTGTTGTATGTGGCCACTACTCGTCCGGTCGATCGCTTATACATGTTGTTCTCGCGGCATGAGCAGAAAGACGAAGAAACCTATGTAGATCATCTGTTGCAACCATTTTTGCAAGCGAATAATTTTGACAATCTAACATTAGAAATTGGAGATCCGGAAACGCGGAAAATCAAAAGTACGAAGAACGTGAAGGTCGTAAACCCTGTCGTATTAAGTACTGCAGCAGGAGGGGAGGTGCATCAACCTGATTTAAAAGAGACTCGCGAAACATTCGCGAACGATGAAATTCTTTATGGCAATTTATTACATGGATTATTGGCAGACATGGCGGTGCAATCGTTTGAAAAAGTGGTTCAACGATTAGAAACACAACAGCAGTATATGTTAGCGAAAGAGCGTTTATTGGGCGATGTGGAATTTATTCGTTCGCATGAAGTGCTGAAAGCCTATTACGAAGATGATTTTGAGCGCATTGTGGAGTTTGAAATGATGGACGAGCAGCGCAAAATGCACAAGCCGGATATGGTAGCAATACGAAAAGAAGATGGGAAAACTGCAACCATTATTGATTATAAATCGGGGAAAGAAGATGAAGCATATAAGGTGCAAATTAATTTGTATGCCGGTTTATTGAGTCGTGCTGGATACAGTGTAGAGAAAAAATGGATTGTGTATTCGCAATTACAAAAAGTAGTAGAAGTAGTATGATAACGTTTTTAGAAAAGGTGTACGAGCTTATGGCATCGACTAATCAACACGATTGGTCGAAGACATTGGTATTGTTCCCGAATAATCGTTCAGCCTATTACTTCAAAGAGCAATTGAAAAACAAATTGCAAGTGGGACAAATTTTCCCAGCACTGCAAACCCTAGAATCGTTGATTGCGCAATCATCTATTTACGATAAGGCTGATAGCTTCGAGTTGATTTTTGTACTGTATGATATTTATAAAAAGTATTACCCTGAAACTTCGTTGCAACATTTTCTGCCGGTGGCGAAAACCATGCTCACTGATTTTGGAGAGATTGATGCGGAGTTATGTCCGCCCAAAGGTTTCTTCCGCGATTTACAAGCGCTGAAATCCATGAACGTATTCATGGAAGAAGATGAAGGGAAAGCTTACAAATACAAATATTTCTGGCAAGCATTCGAAGATTGTTATAATGGTTTACAAGCTTATTGTGCATTACATCAACGAGGGTATTCGGGTATGCAGTTCCGTGATGTGGCAGAACGGGGGATAGATTTACATTTGAATATAGAATTTGTGTTTTTTGTAGGTTTTACGCAATTGTCGAAATCGGAGTTGAAGATAGTAGGTGAACTGCAAAGTCGCTATAAAGGCGAATATATTATAGATATTGACGCTTGGTATTACAACGATGCTTCACACACAGCCGGAATTTCATACCGCAAGGTATTGAAAGAATTGCGCATCAGGTATCCTAAATTTATAGAGGAGAATATTAGCACTCAACCAAAAGTGGTGCATGTCTATCCCTGCAACGGGAAAACACAACAAGTGAAGACTTGTTTTTCGATTTTAGAACAGCAACAAATAGGTGAGGAGGCGCGCAATAAAACAGCACTTATTTTACCTGATAGTACTTTAATTCATCCGCTGTTAGCCGCTTTACCTGCACAGTATGTCGATGCGAATATTTCGATGGGGTATCCGATGCGAAACGCTTTGATTATTCGATTTATCAAGCAGTTGCAGTTATTGTTGAGTTACAAGAAGGTGTTTAATGGAGTCTATCATTACCATATACGATTTTTAGCGCAGTTGTTTGAATTTCCGTTTTTACAACATGGAATGGACGAATTACTAGCCTTGCAGCGTTATAAAAACTTAGTCTATGTAAGCGAATCGCAGTTGAAGCGTATGTTTACGGAAGAGAAAGTGTTCTGTGAGTTACTGTTACACCCTGATTCACCACAAGATGTAGCCAAGTTGTTGGAAACCTTTTTGCAGCAGATTCCTACATCTGAATTAGACAAAAACGAAATGTTGTTTTTGCAGGAAACGAAGTTGCTGCAAAAAGAAGTAAATGCCATTGGTGAGCGTTATCCAACTTTGTTGGTGGAAGACTATTTCTTGTTATTGATAGATGCCCTTCAAACACACAGTTTGCCTTTTGATGTGGATCCGAATAAAGGATTACAGGTTATGGGGATTATGGAAAGCCGAAACTTGGACTACGAACAGGTATTTCTGTTTTCTTTGAATGAAGGTGTATTTCCTGCAAACGCTTCCGGCAATAGCTATATCCCTTTTGAGTTGCGGATTAATTATCTAACGCCTCCAATTGAGAAAGATGCGATTAGCACATACCTATTTTATCGTTTGTTTCATCGGTCCGATACGTTGCATTTGTTTTATAATACCAATCAAGATGCTTTTGCAGGTGGGGAGCCTAGTCGGTTTTTATTGCAACTTCAAATGCAGTTAGCCGGTTTGCCGAATATAGAAGTGATAACGCATGAAGTGGTAAGTACGGTAGGCATTGATACTGCAGACCCATTCATTGCTATTCAGAAATCGCCTGAAATCATGGAACGGTTGAAATATACCCTTACCCATAAAGGACTTTCTCCTTCGGGGTTGAATATTTACAACAATTGTTCTTTGCAGTTTTACTACAAGTATGTGTTGGGCGTGAAGTCGGCTGAGGATTTGGGAGAAAATATTGAATCGGATTTATTGGGCTCAGCTGTGCATTATGCTTTAGAGCAATTGTATGCGCCTCATGTTGGAATGCCAATTACTGTTAATGTGGTGAAGGCTATGAAAGATAAAGACAAAATCGAAGCCTATGTAAAACAGCATATTGAAGAAGGCTTCGATACGAAACTGTTGGCCGGAAAGAATTATTTACTTTATCGGGTATCGGTGAAATTGGTTTTACTCTTTTTAGATAATGAAATGGCTTACTTAAGTGAGGGGCATTCCATGTTAGTGCACGCCTTAGAGTCTGATTTGAATGGCACATTAGAAGTAAGAGGCGCACAAGTGAAATTCAAAGGAATAGCAGATAGAATAGATGAGGTAGATGGTGTGTTCCGTATAGCCGATTATAAGACCGGTAAAAAGTCGGCATTAACGATTAACGAAGTCAATAGTATTCAACTTTCAGACCCCAAAAATGCAAAGCAGTTTCAGTTATTGATGTATGCTTGGATGTTTTCAAAAGATAAGCCTGATGTGAAAGGATTGATTTCCGGTATTTATTGGTTACGCAATCGTGCAGTAGATTATTATAATCCGCTTATTGTGGTCAAAGAATCGGTACTCGACCGACAGCTTATCCATGACTTTGAGTTGAGTTTAACTGAGATGGTTGACAATATGCTTAACGATGAAATCCCATTTACAATGACTGAAGATGAAACGCGGTGCAAGTTCTGCGATTACAAAAATAGTTGTAAGCGTTAATAAAAAAAGGAGACAATTGTCTCCTTTTTTTATTTTTTTAATGGCATTCTTTATTGTGGAATTACAAGAATTGTCATTGAGCCTTCATTCGCTAAAGAAGTAGATGATCCTCCAGCATAAAAATTAGAGCCAATGTATTTTTGCGACTGTACCTTAAATGTATAAGTTCCCGCAGGTAAACTTTGGAAAGTATTAATCGAGAATGGTAATACAACTTGTGTAAATCCTCCAGAGTTATTTACATCAACTGTTTCTTCGGCTAATCGAGTATTAGTTGTTGTATTGATAACAGATGTTCGAGTTCCACTACCTCCAGTAGAGGAAGTCGAGAATGTTTCCAATGCTCCCCAAGTGCTGATAAATACAATTGATGCTTGACTTAATGTTACCGTTTGAACCAAACCAGTAATGTCTGTATAAGTACTAGAATTGATTGTTGTTCTTGTTGAATTTACACCAGATGCTTTAATGATTGAGCCAGGTGTTTTCCATATTGGTGCCACTCCGGGACCTTGAGAAGTTAGAATATCTCCTGTATTACCCGGTAAGTTGTTTGGCATTAACGCTCCACTAAATCGAACATTTCCAACTACCTCCAATTTTTCAGTAGGTGTAATAGTTCCGATTCCCACATTGCTATTTGCATTTAACCAAATGCCAGCCCCTGCGGCTTTTGTATTATCTACATCCATTTCTAAACCAATAGCAGTAGTTGTCCAATCGGCACCATTTGCAGTTCTATAAGCTCGAATACCTAAAGCCGAGTTGTTCGCAGATCCGAATCCAAAACTTGCCACCATTAGGTCGTTTGTTGCTGTTGTACCTAATTGACCTGCAAAAGATCGAATGGTATTACTCATTGCTGTTCCATTCAATGTTGTTCCGTTGTTTGATATATGGAGAGTAGATTGTGGATTGGTAGTGTTAATGCCAATACCTGTTCCATTTTGATACATGATAGAGTTACAAATTGTAGTAGAGTTAGTAAAGAAAGGGATATAGTTGGTTGTTGCTGTAGGGCAAATTGAACCAAGCCCGGTTGGACCTGTAACCCCAGTTACTCCAGTTGAACCGGTAACACCAGTACTTCCTGTTGCGCCAGTATTACCAGTTGCACCCGTTGCGCCAGTGCTTCCGGTGTTACCTGTAGCACCTGTACTTCCGGTTGAGCCAGTTGTTCCGGTAGTTCCTGTAGCGCCAGTGTTACCTGTAACACCAGTAGTTCCTGTTGATCCTGTACTACCCGTACTTCCTGTATTCCCCGTTACACCTGTTGCGCCCGTAGCCCCTGTTACACCAGTTGCTCCAGTGTTACCAGTTGCACCTGTACTTCCAGTTGAGCCCGTTGTTCCGGTAGTTCCTGTAGCGCCCGTAGTTCCAGTTGTACCCGTACTTCCAGTATTACCTGTTATCCCTGTAACACCTGTTGCGCCCGTAGTACCTGTAGAACCAGTTGCCCCTGTGCTTCCAGTTGTACCTGTCGCACCAGTGTTACCAGTAGAGCCGGTATCACCTGTTACTCCTGTTGAACCTGTACTTCCTGTTGCCCCTGTCGAACCAGTGTTACCTGTTGAGCCGGTATCACCCGTTGCTCCCGTTGAGCCTGTGCTACCTGTTGTACCTGTCGCACCAGTGTTACCAGTAGAGCCGGTATCACCTGTTACTCCTGTTGAACCTGTACTTCCTGTTGCCCCTGTCGAACCAGTGCTACCTGTTGAGCCGGTATCACCCGTTGCTCCTGTTGAGCCTGTACTTCCTGTTGTACCTGTCGCACCAGTGTTACCAGTAGAGCCGGTATCACCTGTTACTCCTGTTGAGCCTGTATTTCCCGTTGCCCCAGTGCTACCAGTAGAGCCGGTATCACCCGTTGCTCCCGTTGAGCCTGTGCTACCAGTTGTACCTGTCGCACCAGTGTTACCAGTAGAGCCGGTATCGCCCGTTACTCCTGTTGAGCCAGTGCTTCCAGTTGTACCTGTCGCACCAGTGTTACCAGTAGAGCCGGTATCGCCCGTTGCTCCTGTTGAGCCAGTGCTTCCTGTTGCACCCGTTGCACCTGTGCTACCTGTTGAGCCGGTATCACCCGTTACTCCTGTTGAGCCAGTGCTTCCAGTTGTACCTGTCGCACCAGTGTTACCAGTAGAGCCGGTATCGCCCGTTGCTCCTGTTGAGCCTGTATTTCCTGTTGCACCCGTTGACCCCGTACTTCCAGTTGCCCCAGTGCTACCAGTAGAACCGGTATCGCCCGTTGCTCCTGTTGAGCCAGTGCTTCCAGTTGTACCTGTCGCACCAGTGTTACCAGTAGAGCCGGTATCGCCCGTTGCTCCTGTTGACCCCGTATTTCCTGTTACCCCAGTGCTACCAGTAGAACCGGTATCGCCCGTTGCTCCTGTTGAGCCAGTGCTTCCTGTTGCACCCGTTGCACCTGTGCTACCTGTTGAGCCTGTATTTCCCGTTGCCCCTGTGCTTCCTGTTGAACCTGTATTTCCTGTTGCACCCGTTGACCCCGTACTTCCAGTTGCCCCAGTGCTACCAGTAGAACCGGTATTACCTGTTGCTCCTGTTGAGCCGGTTACTCCTGTGCTACCTGTAGAGCCAGTATTACCTGTAGCTCCTGTTGCACCGGTCGAGCCAGTGTTTCCTGTTGGGCCTGTATTTCCTGTTGCTCCAGTAGTGCCCGTAGCACCGGTATTCCCTCCGACTCCTCCGGCAACACTACATAAGTTTATCCATTGTGCTGAAACACTTCTGTATACAATTAAGCATTGTGTGTCTGTATCATAAATGATAAGTCCGTTAACTGGACTTGCAATCAGCCCTTTTGTTGTTCTTGGTGCTAATAAACCTTTGTCGGAGGCCTTTAGTTCTAATATTGACGAAGCATCAGGAGTAAGCGTTCCGATGCCGACATTGTTTTGAGCAGTTGCCCAAAATGAGAATAACATTAAAGGGAGGTATACGATTTTCTTCATAGGATGAATTAAGCCACAAATATGCTTATTTCATCCTTAGTTTTTTAAAAACAGTGTATAGTTTACTTGATAAAAAATGGTCGATTGTTGATAAAGTGTCGCTAATTGGACTTAATTAGCAGCTTATTTAACATTAAACAATTTTGATGTACTATAATTCTTTGTGTTAATATGCAGAACATAAACTCCTTTTGGCATGGTATCAATGTTGATAACTGATGAGTGGTCTACGATTCCTTTCTGAATAATTCTACCTTGAAGATCATAAAGTTGGTAATCGCATTCATTACAATCCAAAATTGAAATTTGGGATGGCGAAACAATTATTTTGGTTTCATCTTCAGCATTATTTGCTATTCCGGTTGTTTTGTGAAATGGAATTATTTGTGAACCTGATTTTGTACATGCATGTGCATTAGTGATAATCAACCCTGCCAAATAATTTTGTGAATTTGAATACACATGTATAGGATTTAAATTCACCGAATCTTTTGTTCCGTCACCAAAATTCCAAACAAAAGAAACACCGTTCGAAAGATTTCCAACGAAAAAAACGGAGTCTCCTGAAATGGTATAACTGAAGTTTACTGTTGGACAGGTATCCAACGAAAACGATTTGGAGGTAGTGTCGAAACAATAGTTGTTGCTTACAATCAACATGGTTGTATACGTCCCCGGAGCTGCATAGCCATGTACCGGTGATGGGATAAATGCTTTTGCTCCATCACCGAAACGATATTCCCAAGTAGTAGCATTTGTTGAACTGTCAGTAAAACTAACCGTAACAACGTTTTCTTTAAATCCAAAATTGGCTTTCGGACGAGCAATAACTTGCACTTTATAAATAACCTCATCGCCATTTACTTCATTCAAATTTAATTCTCGTCCACGGATGAAGAACGTTCCCGTATTGGTCCATTTAATGGTAAGCTTATTTTGATTTTGCGATACGATATTTCCGCCTCCACTTAACGAGAAACAATACTTACTTCTGTCTCTCAACAACAAAGAGTATTCTTCCGTTTCGTTTAAACAAATAATAGTATCACCTGAAAATTTTTGCGGTTGAGGCTTTAAAATGGAATACATAAATGGCTTCTCTCTGCGATACGATGTATCCAAAACTTCTCGGCTTAACAACCAGGGTTCGTGGATGTATCCTATCATTGTTACCAATTCGTTTTTGATACCCATGTTTTTGAGCCGTTTATGCATAGGATTACTGCCATAGACAACCGGAAATACAGGATAACCAAAGGGTGCCCCGGAATTGTAAGGCACAATTACATCTGCATCCCCATGTATGGAAATCATTGGTACATTATCTTCCGGTAGCGGGGTGATAAGTGAGGTATCCATAATAGCTCCCCAATGGTTGAGGATACCTCTCGTTTTTGGAACATGTTTGTTGAAGTCGTTATTTCCACTGCAATCAATACATCCTAAATCACTTGGCTCAAGTAAAATGCCATGGTATGATGCCGGTAAATCACTTTCTTTTGCATACGAAGAATGAATCCCGGCAATACAACCTGCACTCGAGCCGGTAAGAAATATGGCTCCGGTGTCGATTCTATAGATATTGGCACGCTGGCAAAGGAAACGCAAAGCTGCTCGCAAATCTTGGATGGCTCTTACCACAGCGCGTTCGCAACTTCCGGTGCTTAACGTATTGAATCCGATTCTATAATCAATAGAGGCTACAGCATAACCTGCTTTTGCATAATATTCGCAATATTCGGGAATCGGGGGTTGATTCTTATCTCCAATTAAAAATGCTCCTCCAAAGGCGTATACAATCAGCGGCCGATACAAAAGCGTATCGTTTTTTGGTTCATAAAAATCCAAATAAAGATCTTGACTAATCCCTAAATTATTATCTGCAGTTCCGTAGAAAATTTGGGCGGTTTTCTGCACTTGATGGTAAATAGTATCGGTATAACGGTTCGAAGTACATTGCGCAATGGAACCGAAATGAATGAGGCAAAATAGAGATGCCAATAATAAGGAACGATGAATCATGAAGGTTTGGTTTGGATAGTGAAAATAAAAAAAACTGCTTATAGACAAGATTAAAATCCCCTTAGCTTCTTATGGAGATAATAACATAAGTTGATATGTCTTTCTACATCAAATTTTTGTTATTCGTGATTCCATTTTATATTGCTAAAAATATTTTGTGAGAGTAATAGGAATAACAGGAACAATTGGCGCTGGAAAAGGAACTATTGTAGACTACTTGCAGTCTCATCATGGTTTCAGCCATTTTTCAGTAAGAGGCTATCTCACCAAAATTATTCAGGAACGGGGTTTGGAATTGAATCGCGATTCCATGGTTATGGTGGCAAATGAGTTGCGTGCGAATCACTCTCCAAGTTATATTGCAGAACAACTCTATGAAGAAGCCAAGAAAGCCGGCAAAGATGCTGTAATTGAAAGTATCAGAACGGTAGGAGAGGTAATGGCATTGCGTCAGAAACCTAACTTTTGGCTTTTTGCAGTAGATGCGAATCCGGAATTGCGTTACAATCGCATCATTAAACGCAACTCAGAAACCGATCAAATTTCGTTTGATACTTTTTTGGAAAATGAAGCTCGAGAAATGAATTCGGATGATCCGAACAAACAGAATTTAGCCGCATGCCAACAATTGGCCGACTATAATTTCGATAACAATAACTCGTTTAACGAATTGTATTCACAAATAGAAAAAGCAGTATATGACATCAGCAAATAACAACGAATATGTGCGTCCTTCTTGGGATGAATACTTTATTGAAGTGATGGATGCCATTTCGAAGCGGGCTACATGCGGACGAGGTAGAAGCGGTTGCGTAATTGCAAAGGATAATCAATTGTTGGTTACCGGCTATGTGGGTTCACCAATTGGTCTACCCCATTGTGATGAAGTTGGACACCTAATGAAAAAAGTAATGCACGATGATGGTTCAGTAACAGAACATTGTATGCGCACTGTACATGCTGAACAAAATGCCATTTGTCAGGCTGCTAAACGCGGTGTTTCCTTGGATGGGGCTACCCTTTATTGTAGAATGACACCTTGCCGCGTATGTTGTATGTTGATTATCAACTGTGGCATACGAAGAGTGGTTTGTCAACGTAAATATCATGTTGGTTCAGAATCGGAAGATATGTTTCTTACGGCAGGAGTGAAGTTGGAATATATTCATGATGAGGTGCAGCAATACGAGAAGAAATAAGTAATTGCAGCTATACCTCCAAAGCCAACTTTTGTTCCAGATAATGGAAGTCAATACCGAACAGTAACTTTGCTTGTTTTATTTCTTTTAGAATTTCTTGTTGACGAGCCGATGATACTTTGGCTTTTAGACCTACAAGCATCACATTTTTTGGTGTGTGTGTATCGGCAATAAAATCAATTACTTTAATTTTATATCCATGGTATTCCATCAGCAAAGCGCGAATACCATCGGTAATCATTTCCGCCTGACGTTCCAAGAATAAGCCATGTTTCAGCATGAAGTGTAGGTCGTTTACTGTCTTATTTTTTTCGATTTGTTTTCGGATTTGTTTGTGGCAACAAGGGGCAACAACAATCATATCACTTCCGGCTTTAATGCCTTGATAAATGGCATCATCGGTGGCAGTGTCGCAAGCATGAAGCGCTATCAGAATATTTTGACCGTTACCGTCAAAGTCGCTAATTGAGCCCGATTCGAAGTGAAGTCCTTTGAAGTTGGCTTTTATAGCAATAGTGTTACATAAATCCACCAAATCTTTTCTCCACTCGATGCCTTTTACTTCGGCTTCCTTATGTATCACGTTAGTGAGATAATCATATAACGCAAAAGTAAGATAGCCTTTGCCTGCACCCATATCCGCTACACGAATTGGTTTTCGTTCAGGCATTTCTTTAATCAACGGACTTAATAAAGCTATAAAGTGATTGATCTGTTTATACTTGTCTTGTGCAGCTTTGTAAACGTTTCCTTTTTCGTCAGTGATTTCAAGGGCATGGAGATAGGATTTGTTATCCGTTACTATGAGTCTGTTTTTTGTCCTATCGTGATGTAGCGTCACATCTATCTTTGCTGAAGGGGTCTGTTTACGGATGCGCGTTTTCTTATTCAGCAATACTTCAAAAATGTAATCTGCTTCAGTAGTAAACAAAGTGGCAATGTTGAAACCTGATTCCAAATACGTTGCAATGTATTGATAGCCTTCAGCGAAAGGATAATTCTTAACCATGTCTTTGGTCTTGAATCTATATGTGAAGCTCAGTGTTGGCGAATCTTTAAGAAGAATTTTTTTGACGTAAATGTTTTTGAGATCTGGCTCAGTTCCATTAAAGTTTCCAAGTGCGAGTTTAATGAACAGCTCATTGGTCCATGCATGTTGAATATGTTGAAGAAACTGTTGTAATGGCGTGTTCATTTCTTGATTTTAAGCTTAATTCATCGAATGTGAAAAGCATTGATTGATGTAGTCAATAACAAATGTATCTTCTGTTGTATCCTTACACAGTACCACATTTTTTGTACGGTTGAAGGTATATTCATTTGTCCAAAGTGGGAATTGCTCAGCTAATGTTTGAATGCTGTTTGCAATGTAAAGGACTTCTTCTTCCGTCATGGTAGGATGGAGTGAAACCCTTATCCACCCGGGCTTTTTAGAATTATCGCCACTGCTGATCGAATCGGTAATATCTTTTGAAATATCTTCGCTTACATTAAGCAAGTAGTGTCCATACGTGCCGGCACAAGAGCATCCTCCGCGGGCTTGAATACCAAACTTATCGTTTAGCATTTTTACTCCCAAATTGTAATGCAAATCATCGATATAAAAGGAAAGAATAGCTAATCGCTTTTTTTGATGTGGTGCCAAGAGGTGAAGGTTAGGAATGGTCGATAACTTCTCCCAAGCAATGTCTAATAATACTTCCTCTTTTTCCATCATCCGTTGTACCCCCATTTCTTCTTTGAGTTGAATGCAAAGCGCAACCCGAATGGTTTGCAAAAAAGCAGGAGTACCGCCATCTTCTCGGGCTTCAATATCATCAATGTATTTGTGTTGTCCCCATGGATTGGTCCAATCTACTGTGCCACCTCCCGGTTCATCCGGAATAGTATTGGCGTAAAGCCGTTTATTGAAGACTAAAATTCCGGAAGATCCCGGACCTCCCAAGAATTTGTGTGGCGAAAAGTAGATGGCATCTAGGCAACTATCTTTGTCTTCAGGATGCATGTTAATATCGACATACGGTGCAGCGCAAGCAAAATCCACAAAGCAAAATCCGTTATAGCTATGAATAAGCTTTGCGATGGCATAATAGGGTGTGAATACCCCGGTAACATTAGAGCATGATGTTACGGCTGCAATTTTTGTTGTTCTCGTGTTATACTTTTCCAGCAAAGATTGAAAATGAACTAAATCGGGTAAGCCGGCATTATCGGGTGCAATAATTTCAACATCACCAATCGATTCTAGCCACGAAGTATGATTGGAATGGTGCTCCATGTGGGTAATGAAAATAATCGGACGATCATTCTCTGCTATCTGAATTTGTTTTTGGTGTTTTTCATGAATACGAAGACCAAGAATGCGTTGAAGTTTATTGGTAACGCCTGTCATTCCCGAATGGGAGGAGATAAGGATATCATCTTGGTTCGCGTTAACATGTTTTTTTATGATGCTTTGAGCTTTGTGATAGGCGTATGTCATACAACTACCTGAAGTATTGGTATCTGTATGCGTATTGGCAACAAAAGGCAGGAATTTTTCTTGTATAACTTTTTCGATGGGAAGGTAACCTCTGCCACTGGCTGTCCAATCGGCATAGATCATTTTTTTTACATCTCCATTGGCTGTTAAAAAGGTTTGTTCAAGTCCAATGATATTTTTCCTAAAGTTAGCAAAACAGTCTGATTCCATAATTTCGGTTCAATAGGCTTACAAGATAAAATGATTTGAATTACAAAAAAGCAATGGTAATTTTTTACAAAGAACACTAGGGTTTATTAAAAATGAAAAAGCTGCTTCGCCTAGGCAAAACAGCTTTCCCATCTAATATCGAGCTAATTATTTTGTAATTACCCATGTTCCGCCATCTGCAGAACATTGTGCTTTTTCTTCGTCATATGAAGACGTAATTCCGGGAACTACAGATGTTTCTTGACAAACGGCACTTCCGTTTCCATAAATTGGATCTTTACAATATCCGCATTTTTTACAAGAAGAAACTGATGTAATAGCTACGATAGCAACGAGTGTGTAAAATATTTTTTTCATACAAGGTTAATTTGTTGTTTTTAATTAATGCAAATTTAAGTAAAATATAGAAGCAAAGCAAATTTTGAAAATGCACTTAAAGGCATTTAAAAGGGAGAAAATGCTTGCTCAATAATAGATTACTTAGCGTCTCTTCAATCGATTTTCTGATGAAAATCATATAAACTGTTACCTTTGTTTGTAAACAAACGTCAAATTTTTTCCCATAATCACTATGAAGAAGAGAAGCTATTACTACATACAGCAAAAAAACAACTCAGGATACGATTACAAAACTATCGAAATTGAATCAGAAGATAGTTTTGATAAAGAACTCATCATCCTAGCATTTCCTATGAGCGAACTGCCAAATGCCGATAAGATTTTGAGCATGTTCGGTTTGCGTGAAAACACGGAGTATTTTTATCAACAATGCCGTGAAGTTATCTCTGCTCCCGAGAAACATATCAATGAGAAAGGAGAAGGTAAACTTACCTTTCAAAGCTACTTTCATAATTTCCCTCATTCCGTAACGGCCATTAATGATAAGGCTATCGTAGTAGTAGCGCTTCAGCCCAAAGAGGAAACCAATGCTGATGGTAAGAAAGATTATTGGTTAGTGGGATACATACATGCCAATGTATATGATTTCAAAGACATCGATGGTTCAGTACATGAAGGATTTTACTATAACATGTTGCGAATTAGTGAGCGCTCTGAGAATGGCATTAAAGTGTATCGAAGAAAGAAAATTTTCACACTTGTATTCTCTGTGTTACACAGTTTAGTGGATGTTTACGGGGTCCACTTTGCCTATGCAGCAATGGGAAGAGAGAATCAAGCTATTAATGATGCCTTGGCAATGAATTCGACTAAGTATGAGAAGCATTTTGAGAAGTTTCCAATGCGAACCAACACAAAAATTAATTTCTTATTCGGGAAACAATCGGCTGCAAAAAAAATGGTGGATATTACTAACGATATTCCACGTTTGAAAGAGATGTATGCAAAACTCGTTAACGATAAAGGGAGTTATGTATTTCAGATGTATCACAACGAAGCTGAATTCTTGCGCATGGTAGAAAATATAAAAAGTTATTCAAAATCTAGCCGAGTGCTTATGATTCCGGATGCAGCAGGAAAGATAAG
>Ga0208695_1000897_pt1 | contig 28019 bp, 28 predicted proteins | sample AD_UKC111_MetaG_FD_184449 | JGI IMG/M metagenome (GOLD analysis project Ga0208695, IMG submission 184449) | Active sludge microbial communities of municipal wastewater-treating anaerobic digesters from Hong Kong - AD_UKC111_MetaG (SPAdes)... | ecosystem: Engineered > Bioreactor > Anaerobic >...
CAAAATATAGGCTTTACGGCTTGGACGCAGGCTGCAGCCTATTACGGAGAGCCTTCGACGAAGCAAGGGAGGATCATATCATACTGCCCTTTGCCGAATACGCTCCTGACATTATCGACCTGGTACGGCAGCTCGTGGCTTCCTCCCCAGGAGATGAATACATAAAGAAAGTACTCCTCTCCTGTGAAAAGTACATGGACAGCCTGAAAAACATACCGGAAAACTCAGCATCCTTGTCGGCAAGGGAGCTTCAGGTCCTCGCCCTGGCTGCAGAGGGCCTCAAACGGGGCGAAATAGCGCAGAGGCTTCACATAATGCCGGGGACAGTCAAGGTTCATATGGAGCACGTCTACCGAAAGCTGGAGGCGGGAGGAAAGCTGGATGCTGTCAATAAAGCGCGAAAGTTGAAATTAATTTGAGAATAGCCTCATAAATATGCCCTTTGGCATATTTATGAAAAAACAGGAATTCTCTATACTTTTAATTAGTATAGAGAATTTTTTATTTGCTTGAAATACGACATCTTTGAAATAGTATGTAAAAAATATACTTGTATTAAGGAGGAATATATAATGAAACGTATTTGTGCATTCATTATCGCGCTTATACTTTTTCTTTCCCTTTTGCCGTACGGAGCGGCGGCCTCAGCCTCCGAAGCCAGTGATTTTGTAGCCGGCGAATACAGCAAGCTCAGCATGGAAGCGAATGAAGTGGTCGAGGGAGAGTGGTCTCTGGTCGGAAGGTATCAGGGAGAAAAAGAAAATAACTCGATTCTGTTTACCAATCCCGCTACGCTTCCCCTTGTACCCAATAAGACGTATACCTTAACTTTTAAGTACAAAATACTCGAAGCACCCGACAAGGGCTTTGCGGTAGTCTTCTATTCGACGAAGGGCGGAGACGCAGGCGAATGGATCACGGAGGGTGCTTATACGGGGAAGGCCGGAGACCAGGGAGAAATCACCATGACCCGGACTCTCAAGGCCTATGATGATTATCAGATCTTCTGGAGCATCTGTGGAAAAGGCGCAGTCGCTATCGATTCGATCAAGCTGACTGAGGAGGGTGTCGAAGCTCCCATTGCCATGACAGGCTTTGAGCTCGATTCGAAATACAACTTCCCCAGGAAGCGTACCGACTACCGGCTTGACTTGGAGTCAAACGGTATCGCTGTAGTCGACCGCGAAAGCGGTAAAACAATCATCGTCCCCTTCGGAGAGAAGATGACCTTCGACGGCGAAATCAAATACAGCAAGAACACGAGCTATATCATCCATAATGTCAGGTCACATGCGGAAACCTTCATCTCCATGGAGGAAAGCGCCGCATTGCCGGTGGATTACTTGCGGACGACCGCTTACTGGATTTGGGATGGCAAGACAGCCCGGGAATGTATGGAAGAACGCTTCGATTCTCCCTGGCGTTTTCCCGACCGTCCGGATAAAGTGATTGCGGGTTATATCAACATGACCGAAACCGGCTCCCTGGGTGGAGGGGACGCCTCCTTCGATCCGTCCTGGGATCTGGATGGTGATTCTCTAATCGACAAGGACTCCGGACCACTGCCCGATTACATAGATCCGAAGGTCTACAATGCAGCTTGGAAGAACTATGTGGCGAAGTTCTGGACGGATTCCTGGATAGAGGAGATAAAGAAAAAGATCGACATGACAGCTGCGCAGCATTTTGACGGTATCTATCTGGATGTGATGTCCAGTTATTGGGCATGGCGCGATATATATCCTTCAATGGAACAAGAGATTGTAAAAGGCAACCAGCGTCTTCTGGAAGCGATCTCCAGTTATGCACATGAACAATACGGCTCGGCATTTATGGTCACCGGAAATCATGGAGGAGTCAATTACTTCTCGAATTTCGGTTCCCTTGTGGACGGGGCGCTGATGGAAAACGGCTTCTTCAGATGGGACGGATCAGGCGTCGTCGACGGTCATGCCCGTTCGATATCTGAGAAAAGCTTTAAAAATCCAGTGATAGATTATTACCGCTCCGAGGGTCTGTGTCTACTCAGCATGGAGCATCTCGGGACCGGCCCGCATGATGAAGATCTGGACTTTAAGGATTATAACAGCCAAATGAGCGGAGCCAACTATCTTCTTGTCTTTCGCTGGGCAATCGATTCCGGGACTATACCATATGTCGTGCCAACGCTTGTAGGTACGCCTTATGCCAAAATCAGGGGCTACGAATCCTTACCTGCACCGGAATTCATGGAAAAGCCCGATTCCATACCGCGTTTTACACGCATATACGCTGGCATGCCTCCTTCAACCGATACCCAATATGGAGATTGGGTGATCGGGAGTGAGGCAGATGATGTGATACCCACTGGCAGCGGCAAGGACATGATCTACGGCGGTCCCGGCGATGATAAGATCTACGGCGGCCCGGACGGGGACGGGGCGTATTACACTGGGAAGCGTGCATATTATGATGTCGTAACGAAAAATGGAGTTACCACCGTCACTGGCAAGAAGGGGAACGAGGGAAGCGACTTACTCATTGGGGTGGAATACCTCATCTTCGCTGACGCGACGGAGAAGCTTCCCGCGTATGATGCGAGCTTCAGCGATATCCCGGCGAAGGGCATCTCGGCCGAGCCGGGAAGCACTATGACAAGGACGGAGATGGCGCAGATACTATATAACCTGCTGAGCAGGTGATATACTTGAACGATAAAGGAGTCACAAGCCTGGGACTTCTCTATTGAGGTGAATGGGATGGAGAAAATACGGAAAACCCTTTCAGGATTTATGTGTCTGGCGCTGATCCTATTGTTGATACAAATACCCGTAGGCTCAGCGGCCCCGATTACCATTACTGTGAATGGCATCGTTCTTGAGTGCGATACACCGCCTTTCATAGAGAATGGCACTGTCATGGTTCCGCTCAAAAGCATTTTTGAGGCTCTGGGAGCGGTGATAAAATGGGACGGAGCTGCAAACGCTGTAATAATCAAAAGCAAGGGGTTGGAATTGATATTGGAGCCTTTGAATATAAACCATGAATAGTACAGCCAATAGCATAGGGGTATTCAAGTTTAAGCCCTGATATTAATAGAGGGTAAGAGAGGAGGTCATTAAAATGAAAAAGATACTTTCATTATCGATAGTACTTATTTTTCTGTTAAACATTTTTCCTCCGGTTTATTCTGCAGACGCAGGATTAAATAACATAGACAATGACGCTTCTTTAGCTTTCGTACTTGGAACTGTAGGCAGCTACAGCACCGACCCGGGCGAAATCGTTGACGGAAAACGGTCTGTAGTGGGAAGTTATCAAGGTACAGAAACCCACACCAGTGTTTTATACTCCAACCCTGATATTATGCCGCTTCAACCAAATAAGACATATACTCTAAGTTTTAGGTACAAGGTACTTGAGACTCTCAGCGATGGTTTTGAAGCGCTGTTTTTTTCTCCTGCCGGTGCAGATGCTCCTTCCAAATATTTAGATGGGGAAAAGGGTGACTATGGTGACGTCTCACTGACAGTCACGCTTAAAAATTTTGACGATTACCGGCTTCTATGGACAATCAGCGGAAAGGGCGCATTAGCCATAGATTCTGTAAAGCTGACTATGGAAGGAACGGATGTCCCTGTCGCAGTTGCTGATTTTGAAGAACATGATGTCGTATCCTTCGGAGGTATCAAATACAATTTTTCTCACAAGCGTACTGACTACCGTCTTGATCTGACACCGTCGGGTACTGCAGTTGTGCATAAAACAAGCGGCAGAATCATTGCCGTAGTTCCATTCGGTGAAAAGATGGCTTTTAAAGGCAATGTAATAAAATACAGTAAAGATACAGATTTTATCATTCATCACGTAAGGTCCCACGCTGCTCATTTTGGTGATTGGAATGAGGTAGCCGGCCTGCCGGTGGATTTTGTCAGAACAGGCCCAATGTATACCTTGGACGATAAACCCCCCCATGAAGCCATTAACGACCGCTTCAATACCATACATTTTTTCCCTGACAGGACGGATAAGGTAGTAACATGCTATGTCAACATGACAGAGTTTGGCGGAGTTAATGACTGGGATCCCTCCTTCGATCCGGCATGGGATAAAAACGGAGACGATCTTATTGATGAAGACGCCGGTCCCCTGCCCGATTATGTGGATAAGAAAGTCTTCAACGCAAGCTGGAAAAATTACGTGGCGAAATTCTGGACGGATTCATGGAAGGAAGAGCTTAAAAAGAAGATCGATCTTGCAGCGGCTCAGCATTTTGACGGTATTGACCTGGATGTTATGGAGGCTTTTTATCCTTGGCATAATGCTTACCCCAATATGGATGCTGAAGAAATCGTTCGGAATAATGCGGAGCTGCTTGCCTTTATTTCAGATTACGCCAAAAAACAGTATGGTACTGCTTTTACGATTACAGGCAATTGCGGCGGTGCTCAATATTACTTTCCGGATTTCGGTTCCCATATGGATGGAAATACTTTTGAAAACGGCTTCTTCAGGTGGGACGGTTCGGGAATAATAGACGGTTATGTCCGATCAGCTTCCAAAGATAAATTTGAAAGCAAAACAATTGATTTTCTTCGTTCCCAGGGACTCCAAATACTCAATGTGGAGCATCTCGGCACAGGCACTAACTCCGGCATTGAGTTTACAAATTACGATGATAAGCTGACAGCGAAGAACATGCTCCTTCTTTTCGGTTGGGCAATTGAATCCGGGAGTACTCCTTTCCTTACGACTCTCAATATGGATGTTTATTACAAAATTCCGAATTACACATCCTTGCCGGCTCCGAAATACATGGCCAAGCCTGATTCCATTCCGCGCTTTACGCGTATTCTTGACGGTGTGGCACCCTTTACCGATACCAGATACAATGATTGGGTCCTTGGCAGTGAGGAAAATGATGTAATAAACACCGGATTAGGCAAAGACCTGATCTACGGAGGTCCGGGGGATGACCAGATTAACGGCGGCTTGGGCGGGGACGGAGCCTATTACATTGGAAAGATCTCGGATTATGATATCATCACGGACAAAGGGATTACCACAGTCACTGCTAAAAAGAGCGGTGAGGGCACCGACTTACTCATTGGGGTGGAATATCTCATCTTTTCCGATACAACGGAAAAAATACCGGATATTAAGTGAGACGATTACCAGATTAACTGAAATATCAAATGAAAGATTCTATTTGTAAAAAGGAGATGAACAGCTTGAAGAGACGAGCCTTTGTATTGGTACTGATCGCTGTGATGTGCATCACAGCCGCTCCGGTGAGAGCGGATACAGCGGCTATTCCGGTTTCAATAAGTACTGATTATAGTTTCCTCGTTGCAAGCCTGGGGGCTGTTGCGCCAGGAAGCCCATACCAATGGACGGTGGACGGTGTGCTTGCCAGGGAGGGAGCAGCGGAGGAAACCTTCTTCCTGGCAGGCGATGGAAATATGCAGCCGGCCCGTGGGAAGGGACCGTCCTCCCAAAAGGGTGTTTCATACGTTGAAGGACGCTTCGGCAAGGCCTTCCTTGCACCTTCCTCCGGTATATCCTTCCCGGCGGCGGATGCCGTCGACCTGCGGCAAGGGACCATTGAGTTCTGGGTCTCGCCGCGGCTGGACGGCAGTTCCCCTGAATACACAAAGGATCAGGCCATGTTTTCCTACAAAGCCTCCAACGGCGATGAATTATTAGTGCGTCAGGCCCACACCGGTATCATCTGCGCACAGGTCTGGGTCGGAGGCGAGTATATGAGTGCATATAGTGACATAGGTGACATGCGCGGCTGGAAAGCGGGCTCCTGGCACCACGTCGCTTTTGCCTTTTCCGAAGAGAAAAACTATATGCGCATGTATGTGGACGGAAGGCTTGCGGGAGACACAAACGAAGGCAGCTACCGTCCGCCCAAAGCGGCAGCCGCTTCCTTTCAGCTTGGGAATCCGCATTATGCCATGGACTCAGTCCGTATCACCCGGGAGGTTTATGACCTGGAACGAGCGATCGTAGAGGTTTCCCGGCGTTCCGCCCCGTTACCCGGCGAAATTCTCTTCCCCCTGACCGGTATACGGGACGGTGCCGATATTGTAGTGCAGTTGGGAGAAGCCCGGGGCGTATTCCGCTATCCGGGACTTCCCCTGGCACAGCCGCAGCCGGGCTCCGCTTTGCTTCCGGCAGGCACAACCAAGTTGGATTTGCAGGTGAAAACACCGGAGCCGGCGGAGGTTCGCTGGTCGGTCAACAGGGAACTGCCTTTTGAACAGATGACACCTTTTATTGAAGGTTCGGGGGGGACAATACACAGGACGATAATAAACGGCCTCTCGGCGGATCCCGCGACTGTAAACCGGGTCTATATCCGCTCCTCGAAGGCCGTGGACTATCAATTGGAACTCAAATACCGGAGCGTGCCCGCCCTCAAGGCGGATTACCCCCGTATATCGAACCTCTGGAGCTGGCGGCTGACAGAGGATGAATATAAGGATTATACTTCCAAGCTGCAGCTGGCTGTACCCGCCTATAACGATCCGGATACTCTCCGGCGCATCAGGGCTGTCAATCCAGATATCGTGCTTTTGGCCACACTGCAGCCTTTGGAATATTTCTTTGACGAACCTCCCATCCCCGACGACTATTACCTCAAGGATGTCTCGGGACAACGCATCGTGTATTGGCCGGGAGCGTACCACCTTAATATGACTAAACCGGAAGTTGTGGCTTTTAATGCCAATCGGCTGCGGGAGACGATGCTCAATGCCGATCTGCTATTTGACGGGGCTTTCATTGACAGCTTCATACTGGAACCCTCATTATTCACAAAAGATGCCTACGGTAAGCCGGTCCGGATCGACGCGGACAATAACGGTGTTCCCGACGACCCGGAAACTCTGGATACAGCATGGCGGGCAGGCATGCTGGAGATGGTACGTCTTTGGCGGGAATCCATGCCCGGTGTATACGCCACGGGGCACCTCTCAGCTGAAGCCGACGAACTGGGGCACCTCTTTGAGGGGGATAATCTGGCCTTTATCTGTGTGGAAGCAATTGAAGGGCGGACATCCTTTGACTATGCCTGGAGCCGTTACCATGGCTGGGAGGCCGGCAGGTCAGGCCCGAATATCACCGTGATCGATACGGGAGCACCCAGTGAACTGGGCTACGGTTACGGAGTCTATTCATCCTTTGATACAGCCGAAAACCGTATCCCTGCTGATGTGATTGAATTTGCACGCACCTGGTACCCGACCGTGCGCTTCGGCCTGGCCTTTGCTCTTATGGGCAACGGCTTGTACGAGCACCATTTCAGCGATGTGCTCTATTGTGAAGAGTGGTGGTATGACGAGTTCGACTTCCGTCTGGGCAAGCCCCTTGGCCCGGCTTACTATGTACCTGCGGCCGGTTCGGATGTGTCTTCCCCGAAGCTGGTTTTCTCCGAAGATTTTGAAAGTGCATCGACCGGGTGGAAGATTGGAACCGGAGAGGGTGCAAGAGCTGAAGTTTCCTATGTAAATGACGCTGCGGCAGGCCGGCGTGCTGCCGGCGTGGATGTGAGAGTTTTGCCGAAGAAAGGCCCTGAAGCGTTTTACAATGTGTGTTTTTATCACTCCGGCTTAAAAGTGAAGAAAGGCCACAACTACAGAATCAGTTTCTCGGCTAAGGCCAGCTCTCCGCGAATGATGGTGGCCAGCCTTCAGAAGCGATCAGGCAATTGGGAGGGCGCAGGCTTCTGGGATAGAGTATTCCTGGAAGAGGAGTGGCGTGATTTTGAAATGAGATTTACAGCAACGATAGACAGTACCGACACGGGACTCCAATTTTTCCTGGGCAATGCTTTAGGAACCGTGCTCATAGATAATGTACGGTTGGAAGAACTGCCTCCCGATGTATACCGACGGGATTTTGAACAGGGGACCGTACTTCTCAACGGAACCGCTGAACGGCAGAAGGTGTCTCTCGGCAAGGGATACTCTCGTATCGTCGGGAGTCAGGCACCCCGGTGGCAGTATATCTTAGATGATGATGGAGAGGTCTTGTATAAGGGACAGTGGAAATCTGCCCACTATGACACTCCGGAGTGGAAGGTCAATCCGCCCTTTTACCATGATTGGGGATCCTCATGCCGCGAGTCGGCTGATGCAGGCGCTTATGCCGATTACGACCTTGCCGTCCCCGAGGATGGGACCTACACTGTCAAGGTCTGGCTCCCCGAAGCACCTAACCGGGCAAAACGGACTGCGGCAGCCTTATACGAGATTGTCTCCCAGGGGAAAGTCATCGCCCGCGCGAAGCTGGATCAGACCAAGTCGCCTGACTCCTGGCAGACTATAGCGACAGTGACACTCCGAGCCGGGGACAAACCGCAGTTGCGGCTGCGTAATGAAGGCAGCGGCATACTTTACGCCGATGCGGTATATGTCGAGTCCGAAGCACGCTATAACGACGGTTCGGAGGCCAAAGAGGTGACCCTTGAGCCTTTTGACGGCATCCTGCTTAAGAGAAGTAAATAAATTTAAAGCAAAATAAGGCGACCAGCCATATAATCCTGGCTGGCCGCATTTTTTTTGCTACATCCTGCCGCTGCAGTTCAATACATTCTTCATCTTGTGTTTAACCATATTCTTTATGGCTTCTCTTGCCGGCTTCAGATATTGTCTCGGGTCAAAGTCCCCCGGATTTTCGGCAAAGTGCTTTCTAATAGAAGCAGTCATCGCAAGTCTCAGGTCGGTATCTATGTTTATTTTGCATACACCGAGCTTTCCTGCCCTCAGAAGCATATCCTCCGGTACACCCTGTGCTCCTGCTACGTTGCCGCCATATTTGTTGCAAAGATCGACGAACTCGGGAAGAACTGTGGAAGCCCCGTGAAGAACCAAGGGAAAGCCAGGCAGAAGCCTGGTTATTTTCTCAAGCCTTTCAAAGTCCAGCTTAGGTTCTCCTTTGAACTTATATGCCCCGTGGCTGGTGCCTATTGCTATTGCAAGAGAGTCAACTCCTGTTCTCTCAACAAATTCAACGGCCTGGTCGGGATCGGTATATGTAGCATCCTTGGCGCTTACATTGACAGCATCCTCAACCCCTGCCAGTTTGCCCAGCTCTGCCTCTACCACTATACCTCTCTCATGGGCATATTCAACAACTCGTTTTGTGACTGCAATATTCTCTTCAAAGGGATGCTTGGAGCCGTCAATCATAACGGATGTGAAGCCTCCATCAATACAAGACTTGCATATTTCAAAGTCTTCACCATGATCCAGGTGTAGGCAGATTGGGAGGCCGGTATCTTCTACCGCTGCTTCAACCAGCTTCATAAGATAAACATGTTTTGCATACTTTCTTGCACCTGCAGAAACCTGCAGTATCAGTGGTGCGTTTTCTTCCTTGGCGGCATCAACAATCCCTTGGATTATTTCCATATTGTTCACATTGAACGCCCCTACGGCATACTGGCCCTCATATGCTTTCCTGAACATTTCTTTTGATGTTACCAATGACATGATAATTCCTCCTTTTGCTAATTGTATTTTGCATAAATATAGTATACCACAAAATTTGCTGCTTTTATGGCATCAGCTTGAGAAAAACTTAGAGCATTTCTATTATTTTCAGTTCCGGAATCATGCTGAGATCAGTTATTGTATCCTTTGATTTTATGAGAGGCCTGGAAATCCTGTTGGTGTTAATATATACTATCTCGCCGATGGAGCCGTCGCTCAGCTTGACTTTTGTACCGATATAATAGCTTGATATATGTTTCAGGAAAGTAAGCATAATACCGGCATCACACTTTGTAAGATATTCACTTTCATACATTTCCAGCACGTCAAAAGGTGTCTGGCGTTTTTTGTAAATACGGTTTGAGGTCATAGCGTCAAATGTATCAACAACAGCCAATATCTTTGCATAGTAATGAATCCTTTCCGATTTGCATCCAAAGGGATAACCGGAGCCATCCTCCCTTTCATGATGCATCAATACCCCCAAAGCAACATCCTTACTGATTTCTTTATTGCCCTCCAGCATCTTATAGCCAATAAGAGGGTGCTGCTTTATTTTATCAAATTCTTCTTCTGTAAGTGTATCAGGCTTATTGAGTATTTCAGGAGATATTTTTGATTTTCCGATGTCATGTAATATCCCGCAATAGGAGAGCTGCTCAATGTGTTTATGTCCCAGGTTCAGCCAAGAGCCCAACAGGGAGCATAAAAGTGATACATTCAAGCTGTGTGTGTAGGTATATTCACTAATTGATCTGACCTTGCTGAGGCATGAGATAAGATCGTTTATTGAGTCAAAATTGCTGATGAGGCTTCTTGATACTTCGCTTATACGTTCCATTTCCAATGTTTTTCCGCAGCTTATATCCCAAATTATCTCTTTAAATTCCTCAAGATTGTTATTGTATTGGGCCTCGATGACAGCGTGCTTCTTTTCTTTGAACTCATAATCCTTGTAAATTTTAACAAAATTCAAACCCAGCTTCATCAATTTGCTGATGGAGTATTCGTCCAATATTGAGTTCTGATAAAGTATCACTGCGCCATAGTCGTTTATGATGTCAGAAGCCAATACCATCCCCGGTTTACAATCGGAAGTCCTCATTATTCTTATTTCCGCCATTATATCACCTGCCTCATTTAAAATAATTTGTAGAATATTCCCACTAATTAGATTATATATTAAATCACGATAATGTAAAGGTAATAAGTTAAAATCATATGGAAACGTCTGGAATTAGCTTGTTACAATGTTGTAGTAATGATTAAAAGAGGAATTTATTATGTTTTGTAGAATATATTTCAGTAATCAAAAAGATGTATAGGCAAAAGAAAACGTTTTGCACTATCTGGATTTGATAGAAGAGGTTTCTGCGAAACATATGATATGCGGGTGAGAAAATGCTTACGCTTAATAATAAATTGGATAATCTTATATTCAGGGACATTACCAAGGAGGATTTGAAGGATGTCCTGAATCTGTATAACCAGAATGATGAGAACATATATGCAACAGGCATAGACAGAAGAATGTCCCTGAGGGATATAAATGAAAAGTATCTGGAAGTGCTTGTCAACAGCCATGAATTCTTTACCGGTATTTTTCTGGAAGAAGAAGATGCCTTGCAGCTGGTCGGTGTAATAAAAGGAAGGATCGATTATGAGAACAGCGAAGAAGCATGGATATCTTCAATTCTTGTGGATAACAGGTATCAGAGGCTGGGAATCGGGACCAAGGCTGCTGAAGCATTGATAAACATGCTGAACAAGAGCTATGATGTAAAGAGATTCTATATAGGAATAATCGCCGGAAACAGTGTTGGGAGGTGCTTTTGGCAGAAGCTTGATTTCAGCTACTTCAGGACTATCGAACAGTATATTAAGCTAAATGCCCTTGCAGAGGATTTTATAATAATGAAAAGGGAAATGCTGTAAACATCCGCACTTCCCTTTATGTTTTGTTTTTAAGGCTTGACATTACTTTTCTCACATAGTTCTGAGTCTCTTCATAAGGTGGTATCCCGCCGTACTTCTTAACAGCATTGGGGCCTGCATTGTATGCTGCAAGAGCAAGCTCCAGATTACCGCCAAACTCTGTCAGCATTTCCCTAAGGTATCTGACGCCTCCTTCTATATTTTCCCGCGGGTCAAAAGCGTTATGTACTCCCAAAATTTTTGCGGTTTCAGGCATAAGCTGCATCAGGCCCATTGCCCCTGTCCTTGATACTGCAGTCGGGTCAAAGCCGGATTCCGCTTTCATAACGGCAGTTATTATATTTTCGCTGATATTATATTTTTTTGCGGCAGCTTTAATTAACGGACTATAATCTCCGCTATAATTATTCTGAACATCGGATTGCTCATTGATCTCATTTTCAAGTATGTTCTCAAAGCTTGGAGGATTGTCCTTTAATATCTTGACATAGGTTGGAAGCTGATTTTGTATTTCCAAAAGCTTTTGCCGAAGAATGCCGGATAAGATGGAAGACAATTTAACCACCTCCTGATGATTATATTTTAGTATAAATTAAAGGGCATATCAATAAAAAGAAACAACAGAAAGACTTTGTTAATATATTATCGATTTTATGCTTTTAATATTGTATAATTAAATATAGTTGTGAGTATACCACCAAACATGGTACTTTTAAGGAGGTTTATATATGAAAATATGTGAGGTTAAAGAAGTATTGAACGCAGAAGTGCTATGCGGGGATGATCTGTTGGAAAACGAGGTTTCATTTGCTTTCGGATCTGATCTGATGAGCGACGTATTAGCTTTTGTAAAGGGCAAGACCCTGCTCCTCACCGGATTAACCAACCAGCAGGTGGTAAGGACTGCGGAAATGGCAGATTTGAGCGCAATAGTTTTTGTCAGGGGGAAAAAACCCGGCGAGGATATTGTTGACTTGGCTATTGAGAAGGGCATTGCGCTGCTTTTGACCAGGGATACTATGTATACTGCCTCGGGCAAGCTTTACAGCAATGGGCTGGAAGGTGTAAGTATCGATTGATAGGTCGGATTTCGGCTGCCTATTTGGAGGAATTATTTAATGGAAGATATAAAATATATATTTAATGTAGAAAAAGATGATTTTGTCAGAGCAGGAGAAACATCAAGCAAAATAAAGAAAATCTTGAGGGAATTAGGTATCGACTCAAGTATTATAAGAAAGATTTCCATTGCTGCTTACGAAGCGGAAATGAATATTGTCATTCATTCTAACGGGGGACAGATCGTGTTAGAGATTACCCCGGGGATTATCAGGATAACAGCAAATGACAGGGGGCCAGGCATAGCCGACGTAGAACTGGCAATGAAGGAAGGTTATTCAACGGCTACCGACAGAGTAAGGGAAATGGGCTTTGGAGCCGGTATGGGTTTGCCTAATATGAAAAAATGCTCAGACAGGTTTTATGTAACTTCTTCGGAAGGAACAGGTACTCTTATTGTTATTGAAGTAGATTTGAAAGTAGGTGAGCAATGTGAATAAAATGGAAGAGAAGCACTTTCATTCAGTTGTGCTTGATGCGGATAGATGCGTCGGATGTACAAGCTGTTTGAAGGTATGTCCGACAGAGGCTATAAGGCTGAAAGAAGGGAAAGCCTGTATAATAGGTGAAAAATGCATTGACTGCGGTGAATGCATTAGAATATGTCCAAATCATGCAAAGAATGCTGTCACAGACAGAAAAGATATATTAAAGAACTACAAATATACTATTGCTATACCGTCCCTGGTGCTGTACGGGCAATTCCGAGGCAATGTCGGAATCAATGAAATGCTCACGGCTGTAAAGAAGATAGGCTTTGATGAAATCTTCGAGGCATCTGTAGGGACAGAGATAATAACCAATGTAATAAAAAACCACATTCTCAAGAATCCTGATAAAAAACGCCCCATAATAAATTCTACCTGCCCTGCTACCCTCAGGCTTATACAGATTAGATTCCCTGAGCTGCTGCCTAATATCGCGGATATAGAAACACCGATAGAGATAGCGGCACGCATTGCCAAGACTGAGGCTGCCAGAAAGACAGGTTTCCCTATGGAGGAGATAGGAGTAATCTATATTTCTCCCTGCACAGCCAGAGTGACAAGCGCAAAAAACCCCATAGGCATAAAAAAGTCCTACATTGATGGTGTGCTGTCAATGAAGGATGTTTATGGCATGATGCTGAGGAATTTAGGCAGTAAAACGGAAGATTTGACCAGGAGTACAAAGGAATCTTTGTTATGGCCGATAACCGGGGGACAGGGAGAGCCTTTGGGTATAAAAAACTATCTTGCTGTAGATGGAATACATGAGGTTATTAAGATTCTGGAAGAAATTGAAATGGACAAACTTGAGGGATTGGAGTTCTTTGAGGGAATGGCCTGTGTCGGAGGTTGTGTAGGAGGGCCTCTTACAATAGAGAATCCTTTTATAGCCAGGAGACGCATGAAAACCCTTGCAAAAGGGCTTCCCAATTCAAATCCCAGTGAGGAAGAGATAAAGGAACAAATAGAAATGTATAAGAGCGGATTTATCCGATTGACTGAAGAAATTGAGCCCAGAGCCGTAATGCGTCTTGATGATGATATTTATAAATCCATCAAGAAAATGGAAAAGATAAAGGAAATGCTGAAGGAATTGCCCGGAATAGACTGCGGTGTCTGCGGTGCTCCAACCTGCAAGGCATTTGCAGAGGACATAGTGAAGGGTGAAAGCCAGAATGCAGTTTGTATAGTCAAAACCATGAAAAGTTTTAATAAAGAAAAACCGCAATTATAGGGAGGGTTAACATGTTAGTAAGAGATGCCGGAGAAAAAGCAGGATTGAAGCTGTTGGCAGGAGAGGCAGGAACCAGCAGGGAGCTTAAGGGAGTATATATATGTGATCTTTTAAGCTGGGTTATGGCCCATGCCAGTAAAGGAGACGCATGGATAACTGTGCAGACTCATGCAAATATAGTTGCTGTGGCAGCTTTGCTTGAATTAGGCTGTATCATTGTACCTGAAGGAGTGGAGGTTGAGGAAGATACCCTCAAAAAAGCAGAGGATGAGGGAGTAGCTGTGTATCAGTCAGACTTAAGCGCATATGGAATTGCAAAAGAACTATACAGGATGGGAATTGAGTAATATGGAATTTGCGGTGGATTTTCACATACACTCTGCATTATCACCATGCGGTGATGAGGATATGACACCATGCAATATAGTGAATATGGCCCTATTGAAAGGGCTCGATATCATAGCGGTTACAGATCACAATTCCTGCAGCAACCTTCCAGCAGTTATGGAAGCAGCAAAGGAGAACGGATTGATGGTTATTCCGGGAATGGAGGTTCAGACAAAAGAGGAAGTTCATTTATTGTGCCTTTTTAAGAGAATGGAAGGAGCAATGAAATTAGCGGAGATTGTTTATAATTCCTTACCGGATATTGAGAATAACGAAGAAATTTTTGGACGCCAGCTGATTTTTAACAGTTCAGATGAAATAATAGGGAAAGAACATAAGCTGCTTCTGTCTTCCACAATACTCTCAGTCAATGATGTGTTCATACTGACCAGAGGGCTTGGAGGGGTATGCATACCTGCTCATGTAGACAGACAGGGCTTCAGCATCATAACCAACCTTGGCTTTATTCCTCCGGAGCTTAAGGTCAAAACAGTGGAAATATCAAAAAGATGCACTCCGGATGCAGCTTTTAAAAAGTATCCTTTTCTTAGCAGATTCAATCACATAATATCCTCTGACGCTCATTATCTTGAAGATATAAGCGAAAGGGATTTTTTTATTGAGCTGGATTATCTAAGCGTCAGTGAGCTTTTTAACAAGCTGGATCCCAAATAATAAAAAAACCTTAAATAAAAAGAATACTCCAAATTAATTATTATATACGGTTTTGGAAAAAACAAACGGGAAAAAGAAAAAATATTAAAATATTTGTTAAAAAAATATCTAATATGTGATACAATATTGTAGGACGTAATTGACAAAATTATGTCAATAAATTCTTTCGTGAAAAACAGATAAAAGAGTACAAAAGTTCACGAAACAACAACCTAAATTTTATTGAATCAGCACTATATCCTAATGTAATAATTTAAGTGCATTCAATATTAGTTATAACTATTTCCAATTATAAATATTTGAAGGAGGGAACTCTTTAATGTCTGACGCAGCAATGAAGGAAAACATGGAGAAATTGGAGGACGTTATCCTGGAGCATAAGGATCAGAAGGGCGCTTTAATACCAATTCTTCATGAAGCACAGGAATTATTCGGATATATTCCTGAGGAAGCAATGAAGAGGATATCAGAATTACTAAACATTCCGGTAGCTGAAATATTCGGCGTAGCTACTTTTTATTCAAGGTTCACCTTGACTCCGAGAGGCAAGCACACAATAAGCGTATGTCTCGGAACAGCCTGCTATGTTAAGAACTCCAAAGGAGTACTTGAAAGGCTTGAAAAAGAGCTGAATGTAAAAACCGGAGGTACGACAGCGGATGGGAAGTTTACTCTTGAGGCAACCAGGTGCCTGGGCTGCTGTGGCCTTGCTCCGGTAATGACAATTGGTGAGGATGTATATGGCAAATTGGTTCCGGATGATATCCCGGATATTGTGAAGAAGTATTAATATCAGGATGAAGGATTTATCACTGCATATTCTTGATTTGTCCCAGAATTCGATTTCAGCAGGAGCCAGCCTTGTGGAGATTTCAATAGAAGAAGATACAAAAGCGGATCGATTGACTATCTGTATAAATGACAACGGTAAGGGAATGGATAAGGAATTTCTTGATAAGGTAATGGATCCCTTTGTGACTACAAGGACAAGCAGAAAGGTCGGATTGGGTATACCTCTTATGCTGGCAGCATGCAGGAGATGCGAAGGGGATCTTGTCATAGAATCGGAAAAAAATGTGGGAACGCGGCTTACAGCTGTATTCAAGCATAGCCATATAGACAGGGCTCCTATGGGAAATATGGCTGAAACCATGTTGAGTCTAATTCTTGCAGGATCTGATGTTAATAGGGTTATTGATTTTGTATACAGGCACATTATTGACGGAAGGGATTTCTGCCTGGATACAAGGGAGATCAGGACTGCTTTGGGTAATGATGTTAACTTGGGGGAGCCCGAGGTTATGATGTGGATTAAGGATTATATAAATGAAGGTTTAAAGAATATACGCGGAGGTGTGTAAGATGAAAACAATTCAGGAATTGGAAGAAATCAGAAAGAAAACCCTGGATACGATCAATGTCAGAAAAGATAGATCCGGCACCAGAATAGTTGTCGGTATGGCAACCTGTGGTATAGCTGCAGGAGCAAGGCCGGTACTTCTAGCAATAATGGACGAAATAAAAAAACACGATCTGTCAGATGTGGTAGTTGCCCAGACAGGCTGTATTGGTATGTGCAGGCTTGAGCCTATAGTAGAAGTATATAGACCAGGTGAAGAGAAGGTTACTTATGTTAAGGTAAATCCATCCAAGGCCATTAGAATAGTCAATGAACATATTATGAAGGGCAAGGTTGTTGAGGGATATACAATCGGTGCTGAAAGTAAATAAAGGAAGGCTTGAGGGACAGAAAGGAATATAGTAATCTGTAGGAGGTAATATTAATGGAGATGTATCGTTCTCATGTCATGATTTGCAGAGGTACTGGCTGTACTTCCTCAAATTCTGAACAGATAGCAAAGAACTTTGAAGAAGAAATAAAGAAGCACGGACTTGAAAAAGAAGTTGTTGTGGAAAGAACAGGCTGCTTTGGGCTTTGTGCACTGGGCCCGGTAGTTATTGTTTATCCGGAAGCTTCTTTCTACAGTTTGGTTAAGCCTGAAGATGTGGAGGAAATTGTAAAGGAACATCTGGTAAAGGGCAGAGTTGTGAAGAGGCTGCTTTATGCAGAGTCAGTTGAAGAAAACAAACTAAAAGCCCTTGAAGAAGTTGATTTCTTCAAGAAGCAGGTCAGGGTTGCATTAAGGAACTGCGGTGTAATTAATCCTGAGAACATAGATGAATATATAGCTTTTGACGGTTATAAGGCTCTTGAAAAGGTACTTACCGAAATGACACCGGCGGAAGTAATAGATACAGTTAAGAAATCCGGGCTCAGAGGAAGAGGCGGTGCCGGTTTCCCTACCGGAATGAAATGGGATTTTGCATCAAGATCAGTGAATGACCAGAAATATGTTCTCTGTAATGCCGACGAAGGAGATCCGGGTGCATTCATGGACAGAAGCGTTCTGGAAGGGGATCCTCACTCAATACTTGAAGCTATGACTATTGCCGGTTATGCTATTGGTGCCGGCCAAGGTTATATATATTGCAGAGCAGAATACCCGATAGCTGTTAAACGTCTTGGAATAGCAATAGGCCAGGCAAGACAGTACGGCCTGCTTGGAGATAATATAATGGGAACAGGCTTTAAATTTGATATTGAATTGAGGCTAGGAGCAGGAGCCTTTGTATGCGGCGAAGAAACAGCTCTTATGGCTTCCATTGAAGGACAGAGAGGTATGCCAAGGCCAAGGCCTCCGTTCCCTGCAAATAAAGGATTGTTTGCAAAGCCTACAATACTGAATAACGTTGAAACCTATGCAAACATACCTGTAATATTCAATAAAGGTCCCGAATGGTTTGCCAGCATGGGGACGGAAAAGTCCAAGGGCACAAAGGTATTCGCCCTTGGCGGCAAGATAAACAATACAGGTCTTGTTGAGATACCTATGGGAACAACATTGAGAGAGGTAATTTATGAAATAGGCGGAGGATGCCCCAACGGAAAGAAATTCAAAGCCGTTCAGACAGGGGGCCCCTCAGGCGGATGCATTCCTGAAGAACACCTTGATACACCTATTGATTATGAAAGTCTTGCTTCATTAGGTTCTATTATAGGTTCCGGCGGTATGATTGTTATGGATGAAGATAATTGTATGGTTGATATAGCAAGGTTCTTCATGGATTTCATAGTCGATGAATCCTGCGGAAAGTGCACGCCATGCCGTGAAGGTACAAAGAGAATGCTGGAAATCCTGGAAAGGATAACCGAAGGCAAAGGTGAGGAAGAAGATATAGAAAAGCTTGAAAATCTTGCAATGAACATAAAGAATTCGGCTCTCTGCGGATTGGGACAGACAGCTCCGAACCCTGTACTTTCAACAATAAAGTATTTCAGGAACGAGTATGAAGCCCATATTAAGGAAAAAAGATGTCCGGCAGGAGTATGTAACGAGCTGTTGAATTACATGATAATGGCCGACAAGTGCAAGGGCTGCGGAATATGTGCCAAGAATTGTCCGCAGCAGTGTATCTCAGGCCAGCCAAAGACTCCTTACACTATTGATTCCAGCAAGTGCATAAAATGCGGAGTTTGTATGTCGAAGTGCCCATTCAAGGCAATAACAAGGAAATAGAGAAAAGTCAATAAAAAAATAAAAAGCTTCAAAAAGGCTGTCTTAGTTGAAAACACTGAGGCAGCCTTTTTAATCAATACCAATAATCATATATTCCTTGGAATTCTCACGACAAATTTCCTTTGACTTTTCAGTCAGCTTTGCTATATTATAATATGTCTGATGTAAACCAGTCATTCTTCACCTCAGAAATAGTATTGTCAGATTGGTGAATAATATTAGCAGAAGAAAATATTCAGAAAATGTTAAAAGATTATCGAGCAAAAAAAAATGTAACTAAAGGATTTTGTATACACGCGTCGAATAGATACTAATTGTGAGTTTGTTAGGTCTCAATGCAGAGATTTACTTATTTATATATATTAAGGGGTGAGCAAATTGAATATAAGAACATTGACATTTAAGGGCGGAACCCATCCACCACACAGTAAGAAGGCGACTGAAAGCCTGCCAATAGAGAGAGCCAATGAACCTAAGGTTGTTGTAATCCCCATGCAGCAGCATATAGGTGCTCCTTGTGAGCCTATTGTACAGGCCGGTGATGAGGTTAAGGTAGGACAGAAAATAGGGGAGGCTAAAGGATTTGTATCAGTACCGGTGCATTCCAGTGTATCGGGAAAGGTTATAGCAGTAGAGCCAAGGCTGTATTCGGGAGGAATGGCTGTAACCTGTATAGTGATTGAGAATGACATGCAGAATACCATTTCGGATCAGGTGGTTCCCAAGGGAGATATTTCAATCCTTTCAGCTGAGGATATAAAGAACATAATAAAAGATGCAGGTATAGTCGGTATGGGAGGAGCTACTTTTCCAACCCATGTCAAGCTTGCACCGCCGCCGGACAAAAATGTGGATACAGTAATATTAAACGGCGCTGAATGTGAGCCTTATCTGACTTCAGACCACAGGCTGATGCTTGAACATCCTGAGAATGTGGTGTTTGGGCTGCAGGCACTGATGAAGGCCCTGGGAGTTAAAAAAGGATATATTGGTATCGAGACTAACAAGCCCGATGCAATAGAGAAGGTTTATGAAGCAGCCAGGGGGATTGAGGATATTGAAGTAGTGGCACTTAAGACCAAATATCCCCAAGGGGCAGAAAAGCAGCTTATTTATGCATGTACCGGACGAGAGGTTCCCTCCGGGGGGCTGCCGGCTGATGCCGGAGTTGTAGTCAACAACGTAGGTACTGCGGCGGCAGTTGCGACAGCTGTAAAGACAGGTATGCCTTTGATAGAAAGGATAGTTACTGTCACAGGGGCTGGGGTAAATGATCCCAAGAATCTATTAGTCAAGATAGGAACATCTTTCAGGGATATAATAGAACAATGCGGAGGGCTTAAAGGTAAGGTCGGGAAGGTTATTGCAGGAGGGCCGATGATGGGTATAACCCAGTTTTCATTGGACATACCGGCAATAAAGGGCACATCCGGTATACTGGTGCTTTCCGAAGAGGAAGCAAGGCTGCCTGAACCTTCTAATTGCATAAAGTGCGGCAAATGTGTTGAAACATGTCCTATAAACCTTATGCCTGTGAATATAAGCATGTACTCCCTTGCCAACAGGTATGACGAGGCTGAAGCTTTAAATGCGATGGACTGCATTGAATGCGGATCCTGTTCTTTTGTATGTCCCGCTAAGAGGCCTCTTGTTGATTCGATCAGGGTGTCAAAACGAGAAATACTGGCTAGGCGTAAAAAAGCCCAGTCTAAATGATGGGAGGGGAAGAAATGGAAAATAGCAGATTTATAGTATCATCATCACCGCATATAAGATCCGGGGAGACAACCCAAAGGATAATGCTGGATGTGATAATTGCACTTATGCCTGCGCTTTTGGCCGGTGTATTTTACTTTGGATTAAATGCATTGACTCTTACGGCTGTCGCTGTTGTATTTGCGGTAGCAACTGAAGTTGTCATGCAGAAGATATTGGGAAAGCCTGTTACCGTTAATGATTTGAGTGCCGTTGTTACCGGTATACTAATTGCCTTCAACGTACCTGTAACACTTCCTCTTTGGATGGTTGCCGTGGGTTCAATATTTGCAATAGCAATTGCCAAACAGTGCTTCGGTGGATTAGGCTTTAATTTTATAAATCCCGCTTTGGCAGCGAGAGCGATGCTTCTTGCTTCATGGCCCGTAAGAATGACGGGCTGGGTTAAACCGGGAGCAGATGCTGTTTCAACAGCAACACCCCTGGCAATTTTAAAGGGCGGTGAAGCAGCAGGACAAGCACTTCCCGGATTGTGGGACATGTTTATAGGCAATATAGGCGGGTGCATAGGTGAGACATCTGCACTGGCGCTGATTATTGGCGGAGCTTATTTATTGTACAGAGGCGTTATTAATATCAGAATACCTGCTTCTTATATAGGTACAGTAGCAGTACTAACATTCCTTTTCGGAGGTTTTGACTCTTCAGCTATGATTTATCATGTACTCGCAGGAGGACTTTTCCTGGGAGCAATATTCATGGCTACAGATTACTCAACATCTCCAATGACTCCGAAAGGGCAGATAATTTTCGGTATAGGATGCGGCTTCCTGACTTCTGTAATCAGATTTTTCGGAGGTTATCCGGAGGGTGTTTCATATTCAATACTTCTGATGAACCTGGCAACACCCCTTATCGATAAGTATACAATGCCCAGGAAATTCGGGGAGGTGAAGAAAAATGCGTGATTATATCAAATTAGCCGGGATTTTGCTTCTCGTATGTGCTGTAATGGCTGCATCTCTGGGCTATACAAATGCCATAACCTACGACAGGATACAGGAGCAGATTATAAAAGCTAACGATGAAGCAAGAAAAGAAGTACTTCCTGAAGCTGACGCATTTGAAATTTTGGATGACAGTGTATTTTCTGAAATTAAATCCAATGGAAAATATAACTACGTAACAGAAATTTATATAGCAAAGGCCGGAGGAAATGTTGTCGGCTATGCTGTAAAGGCAGTTCCGAAAGGCTTTGGAGGAACTATAGATGTAGTTGTCGGTATTGGTACGGATGGAATCATTCAGGGAATAAAAGTGGGAAACAATACTGAGACTCCGGGACTTGGGAAAAATTCAGCAACTCCTAAATTCCAGAATCAGTATAAAGGTAAGGCCTGGGATAATACAATAAATGTTATTAAGAGCGGTACTCCAAAGGATAATGAAATTGCCGCAGTATCAGGTGCGACAATTACATCAAGGGCAGTAACGGACGGGGTGAACCAGGCCCTTGAGGCGGCAAAAGAATTATCAAGCAAATAAAAAAATTTGGAGGTGAACAAAATGAATCTTTGGAAGGATTTCAGCAACGGCCTTATAAAAGAGAATCCGACATTCAGGTTGGTACTCGGAACATGCCCTACTCTTGCCGTTACAACTGCTGTATTTAACGGCATAGGTATGGGTATTGCGGCCGCTGCAGTTCTTATAGGCTCAAACCTTATCATTTCGCTGATTAAGAAAATAGTACCAAATGAAGTTAGAATTCCGATATATATCGTGGTAATTGCTACATTTACTACAATAGTTCAGATGCTTATACAGGCATTTTCGCCTGCACTGGACAAATCCCTTGGGATATATATCCCTCTTATAGTTGTTAACTGTATAATAATTGCAAGAGCTGAAGCATTTGCAGCAAAAAACCCTGTTATTAATTCCATTATGGACGGTATTGGAATGGGCATTGGATTTACAGTTGCTCTTACAATAATAAGCTCGGTAAGAGAAATTCTTGGTGCAGGCACATTCCTCGGAATGCCATTATTTGGTGAGGCTTTTGAGCCGTTTCTGATAATGATACTGCCTCCCGGGGGCTTCCTGGTATTTGGGCTTTCCATTGCAGCATTCAATAAAATTACCAGCCTGAGAAAAAGTTAAGGAGGAGGATATAGATGAAATTAGGATTAATAATCATCAGTGCAATATTCATAAATAACTTTGTCCTCTCTCAGTTCTTGGGTATATGCCCGTTCCTGGGAGTGTCAAAGAAGATAGACACAGCTGTGGGAATGAGTGTAGCAGTTACTTTTGTAATGGGTCTGGCATCTGTAATATGCTGGGCGGTGCAAATTTTTATACTTAACCCCATGGGCATAGGATATATGCAGACTATAGCCTTCATACTTGTTATAGCAGGTCTTGTGCAGTTTGTTGAAATGGTTATTAAAAAGACAAGCCCTACACTGTATCAGGCTCTTGGTATATATCTGCCGCTTATTACTACCAACTGCGCAGTTTTGGGTGTTGCAATACTGAATATTGATAAAAGCTATAATCTGATCGAATCATTGATTAACGGCGTAGGCGGAGGTTTGGGTTTTTCACTTGCAATAATACTTTTTGCAGGCGTCAGGGAAAGACTTGAATTGGCTCCTACACCAAAAGCCCTGGAAGGCTTTCCGATAGCAATGATAGCAGCCAGCCTGTTTTCAATAGCTTTCCTCGGATTCAGCGGTCTATTCAGCGGTTTGCTGTAGTATTAGTTATGGAAGAAAGTAGAGGTGACTACCTTGTTTAATAGTATAGGATTGCCTGTAATAGTTCTGGGGGGAATGGCAGTTTTTTTCGGTATTGTGCTGGCATATGCATCAAAGAAATTTGCTGTTGAGGTTAATCCCAAGGTTACAGAAGTCAGAGATGTATTGCCTGGTGCTAACTGCGGCGGATGCGGGTTTGCCGGCTGCGATGCATTGGCCGAGGCTATTGCAAGCGGAAATGCGCCGATTTCCCAATGCCCTGTAGGAGGAGCCGAGCTTGCAGCAAAACTTGCAGTGATTATGGGCGTTGAAGCGAGTTCCGAGGAACGTCAGGTAGCAAGAGTAATCTGCTGCGGTGACAGTAACAATGCAGCAGAAAAATATGAATACCAGGGCATAAAGGATTGCAAGGCGGCAGAAATGCTTGCAGGTGGTTCCAAAAGCTGCCGGTATGGCTGTACCGGACTTGGTACCTGTGTAAGGGAATGTCCCTTTGATGCTATTCATATAGTTAACGGTATTGCTGTAGTTGATGAAGAAAAATGTACAGCCTGCAAAAAGTGCATAGCGGTATGCCCTAAGGGGATTATCGAATTGGTACCCATATCAAAGAAGGTTAGGGTGCTTTGCAGGAATCAGGATAAGGGCAAAGCTACGATGCAAGCCTGCAAAGTCGGCTGTATTGCTTGTCAAAAATGTGTTAAAGCATGTAAATTTGATGCAATAAAGGTTGAAAACAATGTTGCGAAGATAGATTACAGCAAGTGTGTCAATTGTATGATGTGCGCTGAAGTATGTCCTACAAAAACCATATACGCCAGCTTCGCAGACAGAAAAAAAGCCTTCATAATTGATGACAAATGCATAGGATGTACAATCTGTTCTAAGAATTGCAATTTCGAGGCAATTGAGGGAGAACTGAAGGGTAAGCATAAGGTGCTGGAAGATAAATGCGTAGGCTGCGGCCAATGCTTTGCCAAGTGCCCCAAGGATGCCATTGAAATGAAATAAAAGAATAATTCAGACAAAGGTCGCCATACATGGCGACCTTTGTTTTGTATTCTTCTTTTTACATTACCTCATTTTTTTCTTTAGCCGTACGAATTATATAAAATGTCGATATTAGATGTCAAATGAATTCCAAAAAAGTTGAAGTCCGGTATTTAAAATGTTAAACTAAAACATAAGGAATTCACGTATTGCTGACATATGCAGAAGTTAATAATAAAAGGAGATGAGCGTATTGAGGAGAGAAAGCGGCAGAAGCGGGTGGATAATGCTTCTGATGGTTGTATGCGGATTGGTCGTGGGCGGTTTTTTGGGTGAACTGCTGGGCAAATATTTTCCGATACTTAAGTATGGATACAACTTGGGAGTTTCCGCTCATGAGTGGAATTTCCACGTACTTAGACTTACCTTTGGTTTTGACTTCAATATAAATATGTTCAGCATATTAGGAATTGTGATTGCAATTTACATATACAGAAGACTTTAGTATGAAACATATAGTACGGGTGAGATAAATGAGAATAATACTGGCTTCAAATTCCCCAAGACGGAAAGAACTCCTGTCTCAGACAGGCATTAAGTTTGAGGTCATACCATCAAGCTTTGAAGAAAGTTTAACTGAATTGCCGGCTTCAAAACTGGTTGAACATTTCGCTTATATGAAAGCAAAGGATGTGGCGGAGTCTATAGAAGGAGATGCATTGGTAATCGGTTCAGACACAATTGTATATTGTGATGAAATAATGGGAAAACCAAGAAACAGGGAAGATGCTTTCTGCATGCTGGCAAAGCTTAGCGGGAAGCAGCACCTTGTGATATCAGGCATCAGCATTATAAATACCGCAACGGGAGAAAGCCTGACTGAGCATGAGAGTACCAGGGTAAAAATCAAGGAATTGAGCAATGCTGAGATAACAGCATACATAAACACCGGTGAACCTGAAGACAAAGCAGGAGCATATGCTATACAGGGATTGGGTTCACTATTTGTTGAAGGAATTCAGGGGGATTATTTCAATATAGTAGGGCTTCCGATATTCCGGCTGAGAAAGATGCTGGAGCACTTCGGAGTAAAGCTTATTTAGAAACCTGCCTGCATGATTTGATAATACCCTGGAGGATTTGATTATGCCTTGGAGTATTTAATAATGCCCTGGAGGAGTAAAGGATGCGGAAAGGCCATGCCACAATAAAAGATCTCCCGGAAGAGGAAAGACCCAGAGAGCGCCTCACAAGATACGGTGCTTCAGTACTTTCCAATGCAGAGCTTCTGGCCATATTGCTCCGGACCGGGACCAAAGAGGAAAGTGCAATATCTTTAGCCCATAGAATTCTGGTACAGGAACAAGGGCTGAGATACCTGGCAGACATTAATGTGGAACAGCTGAGTGCTATCAATGGAATCGGGAAAGCAAAAGCTGCCCAGATTAAGGCAGCGATAGAACTGGGCAAACGCCTGGCTGCTTTTGAGCCCGGAGCGGACAAGCCGCTGAAATGTCCTCAGGATGTTGCAGCCTTGCTTATGGAAGAGATGAGATATCTTAAGAAGGAACACATGAAGCTTGTATTGCTTAATGTGAAATGCAATCTGATATCTGTGGAGGAAATCTCAGTAGGAAGCCTGAATGCTTCCATTGTGCATCCGCGGGAGGTTTTTAACCCGGCAATAAGGAAATCAAGCGCCAGTATAATCATGGTGCACAATCATCCCAGCGGTGACCCGTCACCCAGCAGCGAAGACGTGTCAATAACCGCAAGAATTGCTGAAGCCGGTAAGCTAATCGGTATTGAACTGGTTGACCATATTATCATAGGGGACGGCAAATATATCAGCATGAAAGAAAAAGGACTATTCTAGTGTTTTTTCGGGTGTTAAAAGTGAATAACTTGTTTTCCATTTGTAAATCATATATAAAAGGTTTATATAACTATTTTTGCCTTTATACAGCAAAAGATAATGTACAATTGATGTGTGTATTTTGTTAAGGAGGACATATATTATGGGTCTGTTTAATTTTTTGTCAAAGGATATTGGTATAGATTTGGGCACCGCGAATACACTGGTGTATGTACGAGGTAAAGGGATTGTTGTAAGAGAACCGTCTGTTGTTGCAATGAAGCTTGATACCAATGCTGTAATGGCTGTAGGAGACGAAGCAAAAAAAATGATTGGCAGGACTCCCGGCAATATTGTAGCAATAAGGCCTATGAAGGACGGAGTAATTGCCGACTTCAATGTTACCCATAGAATGCTTAAGTACTTCATAGGAAGGGCCTATGCAGGTTCCCCGGTAGGAAAGCCCAGGGTTCTTGTAAGTGTTCCTTCAGGTATTACAGAAGTTGAAAGAAGGGCTGTTGAAGAAGCAGCAGTACAGGCAGGCGCACGTATTGCGAGACTTATTGAAGAGCCGATGGCAGCAGCAATTGGAGCCGGTTTACCCGTCGGAGAGCCAACGGGAAGCATGATAGTCAATATGGGCGGAGGCACTACCGAAATTGCAGTGATTTCCCTGGGAGGGATTGTAACAAGCAAATCCATAAGATCGGCCGGAGATAAGCAGGATGAAGCAATTGTACATTATATAAAGAGGATGTATAATTTGGCAATTGGAGAGCGTACCGGCGAGGAGATAAAAATTACTATAGGATCTGCATATCCTAGTTCATCAGAAGGTACGATGGATATTAAAGGAAGGGACCTGGTTACGGGTTTGCCCAAAACTATAAAGGTTACAAGCGAGGAAATTCTTGAAGCTTTAAGAGAACCTATTGCAATAATTCTGGAAGGAATTAAGGGTACTCTGGAGAAAACGCCCCCTGAACTGGCTGCTGATATAATGGACAGAGGTATAATGCTTTCCGGAGGAGGAGCTCTTTTGCGCGGATTGGATATTTTGGTGAAGCACGAAACAGGGATGCCGGTGCAGGTGGCCGAGAATCCGTTGGATTGTGTAGCAATCGGAACGGGTAAAGCTTTGGAGCAATATGACGAAATAAGCAAATCATATTCCGGGAAGCATAGGAGATAAGGTTTTGTGAGGTTTTAGAAATATGAAAATTAGGAATAAGCTCCTTATTTCTGTTGTATTAATATCAATCCTGTTGATATCATTAATTGCTGTTACATCTCAAGGTAGGACAAGACCGGGTGTGATTGATGGTATTTTTGGAAGAATAATAACTCCTGTTCAGAGAGTATTCTACTCTTCGGGGGAGTTTTTTAAGAATACCTTCAAGAGCTTATACGATTTGAAAGATCTTAAAACGGAAAATGAAAATCTTAAGACTGAGGTCGAGAAGCTGAAAGAGCAAAACAGACAGCTTATACAAATGGCATTGGAAAACAGCAGGCTGCGGAGTCTTTTGGAATTCAAGGATGCAAATACTCAGTTTGAATATATTGGAGCCAATGTTACCGGAAGAGATCCCGGAAACTGGTATGATGTATATACGATTGATAAAGGGTCCAAGGATGGGGTTCAAGTCAATGATGCCGTGATTGTAGGCCATGGTTATCTTGTAGGAAAAGTTATTGAGACAGGTGCAAATTATTCAAAGATTATGGCTATTATCGATGAAAGAAGCTCTATAAGCATAATTGTGAACAGGACAAGGGATATGGGAATTGTATCAGG
>Ga0208695_1000913_pt1 | contig 27539 bp, 14 predicted proteins | sample AD_UKC111_MetaG_FD_184449 | JGI IMG/M metagenome (GOLD analysis project Ga0208695, IMG submission 184449) | Active sludge microbial communities of municipal wastewater-treating anaerobic digesters from Hong Kong - AD_UKC111_MetaG (SPAdes)... | ecosystem: Engineered > Bioreactor > Anaerobic >...
AAGCTCCCACTTTTCTTCAAATATTTTCTTCTGCTTATCATTGAGAATGCTGTAAATCAGCTCCTGGGTTTCTGCCGGTTGAAGCGGCGGGTGATCAATATCTTTTAACCGGCCGTCAACTCTGATGCGGGGCGGGACATAAGTCGTAATATGAAGATCACTGGCATTCTCTTCGACCGCAATTTTTAAAAGTTCATAGATTGGCTTGGCCATTAATTCCTCCTATTCTCAATCTCTGACAGTTTCTCTGAGAACTTCCTCAACCGAAGTCACCCCATTTTTGACTTTGATCAGGCCACTGCGGCGGAGAGTCAGCATGCCGTTTTCCATGGCCTTCTTCTTGATTTCCCGGCTGGTCCCCCGGTTGAGAATCATCTCTTTTATTTCATCGGTGATTTTCATTACTTCAAACAGAGCTACCCGGCCCTTATAACCGGTATTATTGCAGGCTTCACAGCCATGAGCTTTAAAAATATGGATATCATTTATTTCGTCTTCCCTGAAGCCCATATCGAGTAAGGCTCTCTTCGGCAAATCATGCGGTTCACAGCACTTCTGGCACAGCCGCCGGACCAGCCGCTGGGCCGCAATTAAAACAACCGAGTCAGCTATCAAGAAGGGTTCAGCATTCATGTTGATTAAACGGGAAATGGTCGAAGGAGCATCGTTGGTATGAACGGTGGAGAAAACCAGATGGCCGGTCAGGGCCGCTTTGATGGCCACATCGATAGTCTCATTGTCACGGATTTCACCTACCAGCATGATATCCGGGTCCTGGCGGAGAAAAGACCTCAGGGCATTGGCAAAGGTCAAACCGATTTCGTCCTTAACCTGGACCTGATTGATGCCGGGGATATAAAATTCGACCGGGTCTTCGGCGGTCATGATATTGACATCAATGGTGTTCAGATTGGAAACTGCCGAGTAAAGGGTATTGGTCTTGCCGCTGCCGGTTGGCCCGGTGACCAGAATGATGCCCCAGGGCCGGTGGATGGCTTCCTGGAAGATTTCCAGCGATTCCGGTTCAAAGCCCAGCTGGGTCAGGTCGAGCTTGAGCATTTCCTTATCGAGGATACGGGCAACGATCTTCTCGCCAAACATGGTCGGGAGCGAGGAAACCCGCATGTCAACTTCTTTTTTCTTGCCGTTGTCGAGCTTGACCCGGAGTTTGATTCTTCCATCCTGAGGCAGGCGCTTCTCAGCGATATCCATATTGGCCAGGATTTTGACCCGGGATAAAACCGGGCTTCTGAATTTTAAAGGCAGGTCAGCCACCTCATACAGGTCGCCATCTATCCGGTAGCGGATGCGGAATTGCTGTTCATAAGGTTCAAAATGAACGTCGCTGGCTCCCTTTTTAATGGCCTCAATAAAAGTCTGATTGACTAAGGTAATAATCGGGGCTTCGTTGCTGGCCTGCTGCATCTCGGCCACATCATAGTTGGAGTCTTCCGAAATTTCTTTCTCTTCAATGACATTAACCCCGCCCCCATCGGCCAGTTCAATATCTTCAATGAGTTTCTTGACTTTAAGGGCATCGCTTGTCCCGTAGTATCTATTGATAGCGTTGGAGACACCGGTTTCAGTCGAAATGACCGGCTGAACACTTAGCCCGGTTCTGAATCTGATATCTTCAATGACTTCTAAGTCAGTCGGATCAACCATGGCTAAGGTTAGGAATGATTTAATCTTGTGGATTGGCATGACCAGATTTTTTTTAGCTGTGTCAGCCGGGATGAGACTTATAACTTCAGGGAAAACTTCAAACTGGTCAAGGTCAATATAGGGATAGCCGAGCTGCCGGCTCAGGGCCTGGGCGATTTCTTCTTCAGTCAGGAAGCCAAGAGCCACCAGGGCTGAGCTAACCGGCAGGTTGTTCTTTTTTTGATAGTCAATGGCTTGCCGCAGTTTTTCCGAATCGATAAGTTTTTCCCTTAAAAGCAGCTCACCCAGTTTAGAAGACATCTTTCAAAGCCTTTCTACCATTCTGAGCAAAATTTGTCAAAAGAAATCTTTCTCACCTTCCAGTATCTCCCTCACTTTCTTCTTTCCCCCTTATAGCGTCAATACTCAACTCCGGCTAACCGGGGGGTGAAAATAACATTTTTTGTCTCACCCAAAAAGGTTAGCTCTACACCTCTTATACTCAGGGGATTGTTCGTGACAGAGAGTCTTCCGGATTTCTTTTAATGATTATTCATTCAGCCTCATTTTGCCCGAATTAATTTAATAAACCAAAAGAAAAGATAATTCAAGTCTTTTTTTGTCACTTTTTCAATTTATGGGCGGCTCAGGCGACTAATTCTCTGAACGGACGAGTGGAGGTATCTATTCATGACCGTTGAAGATATTCAGAGCAGCAATCAGGAAATCATTAAGACTATTATCGATCACACCCGGGAAGGGATTTATGTCACTTCCCCGGCCGGTTTTGAGTTTATTAACCCCGCCTTTGAAAAGCTGACTGGTTATAAAAAAGAAGAGATTTACTCTAAGAATTTTAACTTCCTTCGCCTGGTTCACCCTGATGACCGTCATCTTTTTTCAGCGAGTACCAACTCCTTTTCCAAACCAAATCTGCCCTGGGGAACCGGGCTGGTCGAGTTCAGATTAATTAATCTTAAAGGCGAAGTAAGATATGTGGAAGCCAGTACTTCTCCTCTGGAAACAAGACCCGGTTACACTCTGGTTATTTTAAGGGACATTACCTCCAGAAAAAAGACCGAAAATGAACTGATCGACACTCTGGCCAAGTTAAGAAAAACCATGCAGGCCACCATTCAGGCTATCTCCCTGACGATTGAGTCGCGGGATCCTTATACGGCCGGACACCAGCGGCGGGTATCAGACCTGGCCCGGTCAATTGCCACCAGATTAGCCTATCCAGCTGAGGAAATTGACGAAATAAGGCTGGCCGCCCAGGTTCACGATCTGGGGAAGATTTCCATCCCGGCCGAAATCCTCAATAAACCAGGTTCGCTTAATGCCAACGAATTTGAAATGATTAAGGACCATCCGCGAGTCGGCTATGAAATTTTAAAGACCATAGAATTCCCCTGGCCGGTAGCTGATATAGTCTATCAGCACCATGAAAGACTCGATGGTAGCGGTTATCCTATGGGAATAAAGGATAGCCAGATTCACCCGATGGCTAAGATTCTGGCTGTGGCGGATGTGGTTGAAGCTATGCTGTCGCACCGGCCTTACCGTTCAGCCATTTCGCCCGACAAGGTCCTCCTGGAGATAAATAATAACGCCGGTTCACTTTATGATCCGTCAGCGGTCAGGGCCTGTACCGGCATCATCGAGGAACGCTACAACCTGCCTGTTTAATGGGGTCGGGCCAGACTTTTCCTCCCCAAAAGCCAAATAACGCTTTAATTGACTAATATTGTCACTTGCTGTGGTCTGATGGGGTCGGGCCAGAAATCAATGCCCGTCTAATCTTGGTCAGGCCAGAAAAAGAAAAACGCGCCTGGAGGGATTCGAACCCCCGGCCCGCTGCTTAGAAGGCAGCTGCTCTATCCTACTGAGCTACAGGCGCATCAGTTTCTCAGGTGAGGAAATCGGGGAGATCGGATTTGAACCGACGACCTCCTGCTCCCAAGGCAGGCGCGCTAACCAGGCTGCGCCACTCCCCGTTTTCTTAATTTAAATCCAAAGAACAGGAGTCTGTTTGGGATTAAAATCTTAACAGAAAGCCCGGCAAATTGTCAATTTAATCCCTCTCCCGCTCGGCATAGCTTGAATTTAACATTTCATGTTGAGATTAAATTAAGTACTGGCCTTTAAAATATATATATAACTATCAAAGGGGTTTTATTTTTATCTCCACATTAGATTCGGCCTTCAGTCGCAGGAAAACAAGCAGGTCGTTACCCGTAAGCGTTCTGTTGATTCCAATGTAGCTATCATTATCTTCTTTATTATCCAAATATACCTTGGCCCCATTTCCACCCCAGTCTTTTATCTGGAAAGCTGGGTTGAATATTGGTGAACTTTTGGAACCCTTCAGATTAATAACAAGAGTATCTGCATTTCCTTTGAGATTCTCAATTTTATAGCAGCGCTCGCTTTTATCATACCCATGAGACTTAAAATCTCCACTGTTAATAACAAGATTGGCGGGATAAGCCCATGATCTGCCGAATTCTATCAGGCTTTCAATTTCCATTTCATTCATACCATATAAGCCAAACCAGAACTCCCGGTCATCAGTTTCATGAACAACAGGCTCAGAAATCGGAAATCCTATCGTGTGTGATGGCCTATCAGCCACTACAGTCGTCCTACCGTCGCAACGTGCCTGGCCAACTGGCCAATGATTGCAACCAGTCGCCAGTTCGTAGCTCTTTAGGCTTTCATAGCGGATCCACATCTTATTATCGGGCTCAAAACAGATAAAAGGTTTATTTTTTGCCCTAAAATTAAATCGCTGAACCGTATAATCATAAGTTTTATCCCAGTTAAAAGGACCGAAGGGCGGTTTATTAGGATCCTCAACAAAAGAAACTTTCTTAATCCGGCCATTGTAATCAGCCACTAAGACAAAATCTTTCTCCACAACGTCACAAACCTTCTGTTCAGGTTGCAACAAGACTTCTGATTCCTGAAATTGCCGGGGAAACTCCAGCGTCCCTTTTTTCCATGAGACCTTTCTGATGGCCGTTCGGTCGGGATAGATATAATAGTACTCGTCAACCCAGCACTCCCAGCCTGTTTTGGGGTCTCTCTTCCAGGTATTCTCATTTACGCTAACCGGAGCATATCTCCAGTGAACCACAACCCGAGCAGGACTATTTTCAATGATTCTGACCTGGGAAAACCGGCAGTGCCTGTCCTGCATATGCTCAAAGCATCCTTCTTCGTCATTCCAGGCTTCGACACTCTGGTCAGCCATCCAGAGCTCATTTTCTGAAACCCAAACCGGACTGTACCTGGTCCCTCTCCAGAAAACCATTTTGACAAGAGAATTATCAAAAGTAACAACAACATCGGGATCTTCGCCTACTGGCCAGAGATTATCCCATCCTGAGTAGTATTTTAGTTTTGTATAAAAGGCCCCGAATTTCTGCGGATTTTTTTCAATGGTCGGTAGCCTTCTTGGCTTAATTTCTGGCAGAATTATTTTATTCTGGAGGTAGTCACTCTTTATCCTATCAGGGGAAAGGGCAACGTCATATATTTTTATCTCGTCGATTATTCCCTCTAGGCCGTAATAATCTTTTAACGTGCCAAATGTCCGGTGAATGTCGCTCGGTTTACGAGGTGATGCAACCATTCCAACTAAAAAATCAGCAGCGATCGGTTTCAATTTACCTTTTATCTCTGAAAAAGCCTTTCTTTCTCCGTCTATATAGAGTTCTATCATTTGGTTGGCTTTATAAATCCCCACTAGTTGTGTCCATTTCCTTAAAGGAAGAGCTCCTCTTTCTGTCGTACAGGACTTCCATTGTTCATCTATACAGGTCTCCATCGAAACCTGGCCGTATGGCCCTATGGTCAAGCGATAGCCACTGGTATCTCCTTCTTCAGTTGTCAACGCCGGACACCAGTTCCACGGATATTCTCCTAGGGCTAACCACAACTCCACTGTCAGTTCTTGTCCTACTTTTGGCGTTTTCGTCTCATTTCCTTTAAGACAGGCTGTAAAACCATCGAGTCTTAAACCCTTACCGACCATTCCAGTTGCTTCGGTATAATTTCCCTCGAGCAGATCCCACTTCCCGTTGATAACTTCAAGGACTTTACCTTTTTGAATCTTTTCGAAATCCCAGTAAACCTTAGGACTTTGAGCAAATAGCCGAAGCACGCCGACGATAAGAAGCATAACCAAAAACATCTCAGTTTTTCTTTTCATCCCGGGTCTCCTAATTTTAAAAACTCAATTGATAGGTACTACTTCCCCCTCGTTGATCTTACCATTGATTCACTTATCTTCAATTCTGCCCAGATCTTCTTCCGCTCCTTTTATCATCAGCTTTAGCTCAACTTCAGAGCTGAAGGACAGACTGCCAGCCCGCCACGAGATGTGCACCTCAGTTCAGATGGCATCATCTTACCGACAGCATAGACCGCATCTATTGTCTCATCCAAGTTAATTGGATTCTCATATCCGCCCATAATTAGGCCCGCACAAAGAAAAGCGTTAGCTGCTCCAAGTGCATTTCGAGTATGACATGGAATCTCAACCTTGCCCTGAACTAAGTCACAGACAGAACCCATAATGTTCTGAAAAGCAATGGCCGCGGCATCGGCTGCCTGTCCGGCATTTCCCCCAAAAGCTTCGACCACGGCTGCCGCCGCCATGGCTCCGGCAGCACCTATTTCCACCTGGCAGCCGGCGATCTCCGCCGCAAAAGTAGCCTTCTGAGCAACTATCGTGCCGATCGCTCCGGCAGCCAGCAAGGATAGAAGAATCTTTTCATGACCTATTCTCTCATCTTCTAACAGAGTCACAAGAACACCAGGCAGTGTTCCAGCCGACCCTCCCGTCGGGGCTGCACAGACTACTCCGCATTTTCCATTTATGTGCATGACGGCCAGAGCCCTGGCTCCTGCTCGAAGATAAGAGCTTCCTATAGGCAAACGTCCCTCTTTTTCCAGCCGCAATATTTTACCAGCTGAGGGCTTTAGAAACTGAATCCTTTCTGCTTCTAATTCTAAGCCCTGACCAACAGAGCTTTGCATGATCCGAAATCGTCTATCTGCCTCCACTAATATTTCTTTTCTGGGTAACCCCAGAATTTCCGACTCATATTCTAGAGCCAGCTGCCCCAAAGATACGCTTTGCTTTTGGGCCAATTTAATCATTTGCTGGGCGCTCTGAAAAAGAGGTTGTTTTTTTACAACAGGGCAAACCGGCTCTACTAACCATATCCTTCTAAGGCCATGCATCTTCTCCAGCTTGCTCAAAACTCCTTGACCAAAAGGAGACCTGCTTCTGGTAGAGACCAGCACTAAACTTTCTTTAACTTTTAATGAAGGCTCTTCAACGAGATCCTCTGATTGTCTTAATAAGCGAGTAATCACTGGTCCGGATTCAGCCTCGGCCTCTATAGCTATTTCATAAAAAGTGCCGTTAAAATCTACTTCCCAGCCTTCCAACCGGACAATTTCAACCGAGCCTCCCCCTGTAGAAATAGCTCTTAAACTCAGTCGCTGTCCTTTCTCAGAAACCATCTTAATGTCCATAGTGTTGGGATGGTTAGCCTGCTCAAGTTTTTTCACTGCAAACTTTATCTCAACCGCCGCTCTTCGGGCAATATCGAAAACGTCAAAAAAACGCTCATCAGTAAGCTCTATATCAATAATTCCGCAAGCAAAAGCCAGGTCAGCTGCTTGCTCGTGGTAAGTCCGAGCATAAGACCCATCGGGATCAAAAGTAACCTCAACTCTTTTCACCATATCACCCAGTAAAGACCTGGCTATTCTAGCTATAAAAAAGGCCCCAGCAGTGTGAGAACTTGAAGGTCCTCTCATTACCGGTCCAATGACTTGATTAAAAATGCTTATATTTTTCATTTCCAGCTGCCATCCTTTTTTTATATTTAAAGCCTTAATGGATGCTCGCTTGCCTGCTTCCCATTATGAAACTCTGAGTTTCAATGACGGTTAGATCATTTTTCTTCCACTATAAGAGTTTAAGTCCTGAATTCAACCTTATGGCCTTTAGATAAACACCCTTAGCCACTACTGCATCCTGGACAGCCAGTCCAACTGACTTGAACACTGTTATCTCCTGCGCATTCTCCCTGCCTTTTTTATCATCAGCTATTACTTCTCCGATCTCAGCAGCTACTTTCTCCCAAGTTATAATTCCTTCCTGGATAGGAATGATTAAATCACCGGCCTCTTCTTTGGCTGCAGGAAGATTATCAACAAAGACCTTGCTCCTTTTAATAGTTTCGCTATCAAGTTCCCGCACTTCCGGCTTAAAAGACCCAATAGCCGTGATATGGGTACCTGGCTGCAGCCAGCTTCCATCAAAAAGGGGAACCCGGGAAGTAGTAGCTGCCAGTATTAAGTCAGAGCTTTCAATAGCAGTTTTCTTGTCTTCTGTAATAACAATATTTAGGCCCAATCTTTCAGCCATTTCCTGGGCAAAGTTGTCCTCTCGCGGATCCTGGTTACTGATGACAAAACATTTTTCCAGATTTAGAACAGTGCAGGCAGCTTCAAGCTGCATTCTGCCTTGAGGTCCAACCCCAAAGAGAGTCGCCACACGGGAATCATTCCTAGCTAAATACTTAAGAGCCACGCCCCCAGCTGCTCCCGTCCTGATGGCCGTCAAAAAGGAAGCTTCCATAATGGCCAAAGGAAGCCCGTTTTCCGCATCAAATAGGGCAAGAAAACCGTTAAGGGCTGCTTGCCCGAATAATTCTTGATTCCTTGGATAAACAGTGATGATTTTTGTCACAAAAAGCGGAGGGTCATCTTTAATCAGGACGGGCATATAAAGAAGCGAGCCATCATAAAAAGGGCTAGATAGAACTGACCTTGCTGGCATCTCTACTTTTTTCTGATAAAGCTGTAGAAAGCCCTTTTCAACAAGCTGTATAGCCTCGCCCATATTTAAAAGCTCTTTCAGGTCATCTTTTCCTAAATAGATCATGGGCTCCTCAATTCTCATATTTGCCGGGTTAAACTAATTTTGCAGCTTTCGCCAGGTTCTATCTCGAAAGAGAACTGATTATCACCCTCTCTCGTTATTGAAACTTCTGGAAAAGTCTGTTTGATCTTCACAGGATATGGCGTCCTGATCCGACAGGTTTTACTCAGGCTTGACTTGATACCCAGGATTATGTTCTGCTTTCCATCCCAGCTAAGATTTATTTCAAAGCCACCACGCGCTCTCAAACCACTTACCTCGCCTTCTCTCCAGGATGGTGGGATAGAGGGCAGGACAAATATCTCACCATCTTGAGATTGCAGAAGCATCTCAGCTACAGCCGCTGAGACTCCCAGAGAGCCATCTACCTGAAGGGCTTTGGCACAAATTGAAAAAAGGTTATCATAAGTATAATTGTGAATGGCATAAGCAAAATTATCCATGGCTTTTTCCGTTTCCAGCAGGCGAGCCCAGCAAGCCATTTTCCAGGCAGAAGACCAACCATTCCCTTCGAGGCCGCGCTGTTCAAGGACAGCTCTGGCTCCATTCACCAGTTCGGGAGTTCGTTCAAGTGAAATCTGGTTTCCCGGGAAAAGACCATAAAGCGAAGAAATATGGCGGTGACTCTTTTCTTTTTGTCCCCAATCTTCGAGCCATTCCTGAAGCTGACCATTACTGCCGATCTGCAACGGAGCCAGCTTTTTTCTGGCTTCCAAAACCCTTTCTCTTAAGGGTTCATCCACACCCAGTATTTCCGAGGCTTTAGCCACATAGCCAAACAGATCATTCAATATTTCCATATCGATAGTAGAACCAGCACAGATAGTAGTGCCTGGGCTTATTGATCCTGTAACCTCGTCAAAAAAAGGACCATTCCCCTCCCGGTCTGGAAAATTCTCAGGAGAGGTAGAGGGATTAGTAACCAGCCATCCATGTTCTGGATGTTCCTTTAAGAAATCCAGAAAAAATTCCACGCTACCCTTCATCACTGGATAAACTTCTTTCAAAAAATTAACATCGCCCGAAAAAAGATAGTGTTCCCAGAGATGAGTACACAGCCAGGCTCCGCCCGTGGTAAAAGTTCCCCAATCAGGCCCATCCATTGGAGCTGCTACTCTCCACTGGTCAGTATTCTGATGAAAAACCCAGCCCCTAGCTCCATAGTGCTCTCTAGCCACCTCACTTCCCTGATCAGTCAGCTCTTTTATCATCCTGAATAATGGCTCGGTACATTCAGACAGATTGGCCACTTCGGCTGGCCAGTAGTTCATTTCAAGATTTATGTTGGTAGTATATTTTGAATCCCAAGGAGGATTCATGTATTGATTCCAGATACCTTGTAAATTGGCTGGCTGTGTCCCCGGTCGCGATGATGAAATAAGGAGATAGCGCCCGAATTGAAAACAGAGAGCTGCCAGATTCGGGTCATTTTCACCATCAAATTTTTTAAGTCTGTCATCAGTCGGTAAAAATGACTCGGCCGTCGAACCAAGGTTTATGGACACCCGGCCAAACAACCTTTGATGTTCTCTCAGGTGGTCTTGCCTGATGTCATCAAAAGATTTCCCCTCTATCTTCTTCAACACAGCCTCAACTCTTTGGTGAGGGTCTCCACTAACATCCTTATAATTCACAAAATTAGTAGCCGCAGCCAGAAAAAGAGTGACCGAATTTGCTCCAGAGATGACAAGGTCTGTATCGTTGATCGTCAACGTTCCACCCTCAGTAATAGCTTTCAATTGAGCTTCATAGCGAATCTGGCCTTTAACCCCTAAATAATCAGCCGATTTCCCTCTAAGAATTAGGCCATTTGGTCCATATCCATCCATCCTAAAATAATCTGTAGCATAATTCGAATGAGCCTGATTCCGGCAGCCCTGTAGATTTGCTACTAACGACAGGCTAGATGGCCTATCAGCCGTCAGCCTAATAACAATAACTTGGTCAACCGGACTGCAAAATATTTCGCGTTTGAAATTTGTTCCGTCTTTCTGATAAGTCAAATTGACGATAGCCTCTCTAAGGTCGAGTCCCAGCCGGTAATTTTCAACTTCTGGCCCATGATTAAATTTCAATATCAAGTCTCCCATAGACTGATATTTTTGCTGTTCTACCGGATAGCCCATCAAGTATCGCCCAAATAGTTTATGAGCTTTTAAGTATTCGCCCTTAAAAATCAAAGACTGTATTTCTGGCAACATTTTGTATCCCGACATAACCGTTTGAGAATAAGGACCGCCGCTCCAGTAAGTTTCCTCATTAAACTGAATTCTCTCTGTATCGACTTTCCCGAACACCATGGCTCCCAGCCGTCCGTTGCCCACGGGGAGGGCATTTTCCCATTTTTCTGCCGGATGCCGGTACCACAGATTTGTAGTTGGATCAATTTTGACTTCATCCAGGCCTTGGGCCGGCTGACGGCTGCAGCCGGTGTTTAAGAATAATAGGATTATTAGCCCCAGAAAAAAGACGATAATTTGCCATCTTTTCATTTATTTATCTCCCATTTGCCTTTCAACGTTTTTGTATCTCTCAATAGCTTATCCTATTGGTTTCTTGTCTAGCTTTTGAGGTTCTGCTTATCAATATCCATTTCTGCTTTTTCATTTGGGCTGGTTGTCAGAATTAACTGGCAGGTTTTTCAGGAAAAAATTCTGCATAGTTCTGTAGAGATGCAGAGTGGTGTTTTTACCTTCATATATACCATGAGAACGATTGGGGTAAATCATCATTGAAAAGAGCTTATTATTTGCAATTAACTCATTGGTCAATCTTTCAAAACTCTGGTAATGGACATTATCATCACCAGTGCCATGGATTATCATCAAATTCCCTCTGAGATTATGAGCAAAATTTATCGGTGAACCATCCCTGTAACCTTCTTTATTATCTTCCGGCAAACCCATGTATCGCTCTTGATAGATGGTATCATAAAGTAATTGATCACTTACAAAAGCTACAGCAATCCCTGTTCTATAGACCTCAGGATATTTGAACATGGCATTGAGGGTCATTTGGCCACCACCGCTCCAACCCCAGATACCTATCCTGGAGCTGTCTATCCAGGGCCACTTCTTTATCAAAGCTTGAACTGCTGCCGCCTGATCAGCCGGAGCCAGTATTCCTACTTTCCGATAGACACATTTCCGCCATTCTCTCCCTCGTGGAGCAGGGGTTCCGCGGTTATCGATGCTTATCACCACATAACCTTTTTGAGTCAAGAAAAGATGCCAGAGGTAGGTGTTCCCGCCCCAATTGTCAACAACAGTTTGAGCTGCCGGCTCGCCATAAACATAGACGATAACAGGATAACGTTTTTTTTCATCAAAATTAGAAGGCTTGAGACACCAACCATCAAGAGTTGCCTGTCCGATATCAACCTTGAAGAACTCTGCCGGCCGGCTGTCTAAGGCTTCGACCTTAGCTTTCAAAAGTTCATTTTTAACCAGCGGCCGAATTACTCTATGTTGAGGAATGGTTACTAAGTCAACGGACGGTGGGGTATTGAAATCTGAATAATAATGGAAGGCCAGGCTTGCTCCCGGAGATATCTGATAAGAATGAGAGCCGTTTTGAGCAGTAGGAGTAACTCTTTCGGGCCTGGATTTTCCGGTCAATTTGACCCGATAGAGATATCTCTGAGTGGCATTTTCTGGTGAGGCGAGAAAATATAACCAGCCTTTTCTTTCGTCGACCCCGGTCAGGCTAATAACATCAAAATTGCCCTGAGTAACCAGCCGGGCTGGCTGCCCGTCACAGGAAATGAGATAAACATGTTTCCAGCCATCCATTTCAGACAGCCAGAGCAGGTTATTACCTTTATTAACCCAGATAAAGTCATCCATTATCTCAACCCAGGCTTCATCTTTGTCGGTAAAAATAGTCTTCAGCTCTCCGCTTAAGATATTGTAAAGCATTATCTGGTTAGTGTTCTGAAGCCGGTTTAAATGCTGAAAAACAACTTCTCGGGAATTTTGCGCCCAGTCTATTAAAGGAAGATAGTAATCAGTTCTGGAGTCTCCCGGAAGGTTTATCCATATTGTTTGGCCCGTCTCAACGTTGACTACCCCTATCTTGCACTCGGCATTTTTAGTTCCCACTTTGGGATATTTAATTGGGGTAATCTTTGGATAAAGATAGTCTGTATTATTAATTAGATAAAAATCCTGGATCGAACTTGTATCAAACCGCAAGAAGGCTATGTTCCGGCCATCAGGACTCCAGCGGAAGCCGTCTCTCAACCCAAATTCTTCTTCGTAAACCCAATCGGCAGTCCCATTGATAACCGTGCTTGAACCGTCAAAAGTAAGCTGAGTAATCTTATCGCCATCAACCTCTTCCACATAAAGATTGTTCTTATAAACATAGGCCAATTTTCTCGAGGAAGGTGCAAACTTAGCAAACATTAGACTAGAGGGCTCAAATTTCCGACCGAGCTTCTTCAAGCGGCCATTTGTCCTATCCAGAACCCAGTAATCTCCTCTGGTGTTTTGACGCCAGACGCGCTGGCTATTGGTGAAAACCAACAGCAGGCTGTTATCTTTTGACCAGCTATATGCTTCTACTCGTAAAGACTTCGATTGCTCTGGATCGGAAAGGGAAGCGGCTGAAACCAGAATTTGGCGCCTTCCAGTCTTAGCGTCGTAAACAACTATATCTTGAGCTCCTTCAATTTCTGCAGACTTCTCAAGAGTGGTATAGCTCTGGCCATCAGCCAGCCATTGAGCTGGACCGAAGCTTTCCTGAACAAATTCACGGTCGCTGAAGATTCTCTCTAAAGTCAGGTAAGGGTTAAAGTCTTTTTCCTGACTTAGCAAAAAAGTAAAAGATGATAAGAGAAGGGAAATGGCCACTAAAAAATAAAAAACAGTTTTCCTAATTGTCTTTTTTTTCATTTTGTCCCCTTAGATTTTTATGAAAACCTTCATAACCTTATCTCTGGATTTCTCTATAAATTTATAGGCTTCGTCATAGTCACGAAAGCTAAAGGTTCTGGACATTAAGGGCAAGAGTCTGATTTTTTTAGATTGAATTAATTTAATTGCTTGAGTATAATCCTCCCTTTTATACATCAGGCTTCCAATCAATCTGAGTTCTCTATCTTGAACAAGGCCTACATCTAATCTTGGTTTTTCGTCAAATACTCCAACTATGATGATATCGCTACCCTTTCTGGCCAGGTTTACAGCCTGGTTTATTGTTTCTGCTTCTCCCACACATTCAAAGATATAGTCTGCCTTATTTTTACCGAAACTCTTTTCTAAAAAAGAAGCTAAATCGACCTGCCTTACATTTATAGTGTGATCTATTCCACATTCTTTACCTACTTTTAGACGATAATCACTCAGGTCAGTAATCGCAACCGACTTTGCCCCGAGGGCTTTTGCGGCCTGAGCGGTCAAGTTACCGATTGTTCCCGCTCCCAGCACTAAGACCTTCCGGCCTCGGACCCGGCCCGCCCTGCTCAGGGCATGGACAGCTACAGCCACCGGCTCGACCATCGCCCCTTCTTCATAACCTATTCCCTCTGGAAGTTTTACTACCAAGGTCTCATCCACTTTAATATATTCCTGGGCAGCTCCTTCCGCCTGACAACCGATCACTTTTAACTCGTTACAGATATGATAATCACCGTGCTGGCAAAGATAGCATTGACCGCAGACTATTTGCGGTCTTACAGTTACCCTGTCTTTTAAGTGTAAGCTTCTAACCGCTTTACCTTTGTCTACTATTAGACCGGAAAATTCATGACCCTGAACGATCGGGCATTTTATGTAAGGATGTTTCCCATAATAAGCTTTGATGTCTGACCCGCAGATTCCTATTCTCTTTACTTTTATCAGAACATCGTTATCAGAAACAACAGGTTTCTTAACCTCTCTGAAAATGATTTTTTCTGGACGCTCTAGAACCGCTTGCCACATTAATTTCTCCGTTAATCATCTAATTTGGTTTTATTTCAATATTCACCGGAATGATAGATTTTTTCTCTATCCAGACCAGAAGATCGCTTCCATCAATTTTATTTATCTTTCCGAGTCTGATATTCTCACCTTCTTTCTGGACTTGCCCATCAATCATCACCGAGGCTCCTGCCTCTCCCCAGCTTTTTATGACAAAGCAGAGGTTGACCAATGGAGATTCCTTGCTGGCAAAAATCTTAGTTTCCAAGGTTGAAGACTTGTTAGGCTGCTTGTTTTCCAAGACATAAGCCCTCTGCGAAATATCATAGCCATTATATTGGTAATCTCCAGATTCAATTGTTAAAAGTGGCGGGTTCAACCAGCTCCTGGCCAGCACAGCCAATTCTTGAGGCTTACTGGTGGTCGTCCCATAAATCCAAGTCCCCCAGTATGCTAAGCCTTCTCCTTTATGGATCGGGGGGCCTCCCCAGGCTAATGAAAAATGAGAGGCTCTATCAGGAGCTTGGACATACCGTCCATCAGAAGGAATCTGAGCAACCGGCCAATGATTCCACCAGGGGAAGGGGGAAACATTGCCACGGACTTCTATTCCAAAAACTCTCATCCGGCAACCTTGTTCAAAAATCAGAAAGGGTTTAGCTTGTGATTTAAGATTCACCACCTGAATAACTGGATGTTCAGGCTTTTTAGGGTCAAGCTGCGGGGGCCCTTCAGCCCAGGAATAAACCTGGCTCTCCCCTTTTATGTTTACCAAAGTTATAGCATCGAGGTTCACATTATCTTCGGGCCGAGTGCCAGGCTGGCACAGGACTATGGTTTCCTGCGGTCCCAGAGGTTTTCCTGACGTATACATTACGACTTTTCTCACTCCAATTCCATCTGGATAAAAACTATAGTATTCGTCCACAGCATCAGGCCATCCTGTGAGCTCATTTACCTGAGAAAATTTTTGCCGAACGCTAACTGGAATATAGCGCCAGTGGATAACGACTCTAGCTCTGGTATTTTCTATAATCCTTACGTTGGAATAAAGGCACTTAGCATCTAACATATGCTCAAAGCAGCCATCTTCTTCAGTAAAATATTCTGCGCTTTGGTCAGCCATCCACTGTCCATTTTCCATGACCCAGGCTGGCGAATATCTTGTTCCGCGCCAGAAAACTACTCTTATAGGTGAATTATCAAATTCCACCACGATATCGGCATAGTCTCCCGCTCTCCACAGAGCGTCCCACTCTTCATAATACTTTAGCTTGGCGTAATAGGCGCCAAATCGCCCCGGCCCGCTTCTTCCTGAAGGCAGAATTCGCGGGGGAATCTCGGGTTCAGGAAATGGCCGTGCTGACTCATAGGCTTTGACTATTTCTTCTCCTTTGATTGTCCGGCTGCAGATTTTTATCTCATCTACCAACCCATCAAAAGAATACCAGGCAGGGAGTGTTGCTTGAGGTCTAACGGGATTAGATGGTGTAATTTTTTCATAATTCATCCCGATAATTAGGTCTTTGTCTTTGGCCTGAATAAACTCACCGGTGATAGCAGACTCCTTCACCAGTTGGCCATTTATATAAAGCCTGGCTCCGCTTTTCTGGTCATAAACAGCAGCGATATGACTCCATTTTTTAAGGGGAATCTTATTCTCGGAAACTACCATTTCCCAGCGTCCATTTATAGCCAGGCCCAGGCCGACTTCTCCTTTCGGCCCGATTCCAAAATAGAACCCGGCATTTTTATCCTTGTGCTGCGCTGCTACTGGACACCAATTCCAGGGATAAGCGGCTGGCGCCACCCAGGCTTCGATAGAAAACTGGCCACCTATATTAGGTAGATCTGAAGCTCTTCTGGTAACAAGCGTAGTGAAGCCATCGAATCTCAATCCTTCTCCTAAGATCCCTTTGACCTGTTTATAATTTCCTGTTATCTGATCCTCTTTTTTTGTAACTGCATCTGTTACTTTCCCATCATGAACCTTTTCGAATTTCCACCAGGCAATTAAATTTTTCTCGCCGAGCTCTTTGTCTTGTGAAAAAGCTAATAGATTAACCCCTAGAATCAATAAAAAAATGGAAAATAGACAAAGCTTATTTTTCATCCAATTACCTCCAGACGAATGAGAAGCTTTCTTTAAGCCAGGAACTTGATTCATTATAATTCATAGCTCTCATTAAGAAGCTCCTCGACTTCGCTAATTGAAACAATATAGGGATGATTTGTATAGTCAGGAAGAACAAGTGAGGTTTTGGCCAGAAGAAGCAACTCTGATTTTATTACTCCGATTTCCTTTAAAGATTTCCTTATTCCTAAACTTTCTATGAATTCTTCAAGTTGATCAAGAAACTTTTCTCCCGCTTCTTCATCATTGAGAGTTTCCAAGGCAGGATTCAATACACGGCCTACCCTGGCAAATTTTTCAGCAGCATATTTCCGGGTAAATCTCATAATGGTTAGATAGATCGAAGCCAGGGCCTGACCGTGAGCTGCCTGCGGATACATTCCGCTTAGCGCCATAGCAATACCATGAGGTAATGTTACGGCCGAATTGGCTATGCATAGCCCGGCCAGAGTATCAGCCCAGGCCATTTTTTCCCGGGCCTCAAGGTCTTGGCCATCCCTGACAGCTACATCCAGATACCGGAAAATCAGCTTGATACTTTCCAGGGCCAGAATTTCTGTATAGGGGGAGCATTTCGGAGTGATATAGCTTTCGAAAGCGTGAGAGAAAGCATCAAACCCGGTAACCGCAGTCATATAAGGTGGTAGAGTCAACATCAACTCGGGGTCTACTATGGAAACTTGCGGAAAAAGTCTTGGGCTGGAAAGAGCAGATTTACTTCTTTCTAAGGGATTGGTAACTACCGCCACGGCGGTTACATTTGAACCTGTGCCTGAAGTAGTCGGAATACCAATTATCGGGAGGGTCCTCTCAGTAGGTTGTGTTTGTCTAAAATAGAGATAATCCCAGCAACTGCCTTGATGAGTGGCTTCAACAGCAATAGCCTTAGCAGTATCTATACTGGACCCTCCGCCTAACCCGATTACAAATTCCACTTTTGTTTCCCTGGCCAGTTTGGCACCAGCCGAGACAATCTCAGTTGTCGGATTAGGAATAACCTTGTCGAAATGTACTACTTCAATTCCGTTTTCTTTTAAAACTGATTTTATCAATTCAAGGGCTGGCTTAATTTCTCGGAAAGCCGGAACTGTAACAAGTAAACACCGGCCTCCAAATTTCCTGGCAACTTTACCAGCTTCTTTAAGCCTACTTTTCCCAAATAGAATCTCCGTTGGTTGATAATAGTTGAAAGAGTCCATACTATCCTCCAGATTGGTTTGATTTTTTTATCCCTGTTTTTTTGTTCAATAAATCTCTTTTGATGCAGTAAGGTCTGTTATTTCCACCCAGGCCCCTTTTTTAGTACAAACAAAGCTGGCTAACTTATTAGCGAAATCATTTATTTCCTCAAGTTCCAGGCCAGATAAAAGGCCATGAACTAGAGCTGCCGTAAAGGCATCTCCTGCACCAACTGTATCAATTGCAGTAACACGATACCCGGGATGCCGGAATTCTTTCACCTGCGACAGGAGAGTGCTTCCATTTTCACCAGTAGTGAGGGCAACCAGCTGTAAAGAAAATTTTGCTAATATAGTTCTTAATAATTCAGTTTCTGTCCCGGTTAAAGAAAAAAGCTCGGCCACGACCGCCAATTCATCTGAATTAAGCTTCAAAACATCGGCTATTCTAAGAGATGACTCTATCAGCTCTTTATCAAAATAAGGAAACCTGAGGTTAAGATCTAAAACCTTTAAACAGTTAGCTCCCGCCGCCTCCAGTAATCTCCCAATAGTCCTCCTACTTTTTTCGTGGCGCTGAGCCAATGTGCCAAAGCATATAGCTTTGGCTTCGGTTATCACCGACAAAAGAGCCCGACTCCTTTCTATAAAATCCCAGGCAACGTAATCCTGAATCTCAAAACGCGGTATCCCCCGGTTATCTAATTGAACATTTACTTTTCCCGTGCAATGTACTTCATCCTTTTGGATAAAATCGGTTTTAAGACCGCAGTTCTGGCAAACGTTTAGAGCTTCTTCTCCCAAAGAGTCTCTGCCGACCCTGCTAATTAAAATTGGGTACTCACCAAGCCTGGAAAGATAAAAAGCGAAATTAGCTGGAGCCCCGCCAATTTTCTTTCCTTCGGGGAAAATATCCCATAAAATCTCCCCAAGGCTGAAAATCGCTTTAGCGCTTTCTTTCATTTACAACTCTTTTTCTCATGATAGTTCAAGGAGACTTTACTTATCTAAAAATAAAATAAAGAACCAACATCAAAGCGAAAAGAAATGCAGCTAACAACCTAGGATCTGTGATTCCCGTTATTCTTTTGCCGATTAATATTTCTTTGGGCCTTCCCCAGGTTAAACCTTCCACCTTGGAGGGCTCTGGTTTCGGCGTCAGGAGGCTAACAGTTACATAGATCACACTGCAAATAACAAACATCCACCAGGCTTGCATCAAGAAGTGAATACCGAGGCCCTCAGTAATAACTTTTTTTGTTCCAAACACTGGTAGGTCAAGAATAAAAGCTGTTATCCCCATCAAGAAACCTGAAATAAGGGTAGCCATAGCCGCCTGTTTTGTTCCCCTTTTCCAGAGGACACCCCAGAGAAAAACCGTCGTAATTGGGGGAGCCAGATCGGAACCGATGGCATTGATGGCCTCAAAAATGCTCGAATATCTTCCACCCTGGGTTGACCAGGCTATAGCCAGGATCATGATGACGACCGCGCTTATTCGGCCGATGTTTACCTGAGCTTTATCACGTAGGTTTGGTTTAATACTTTTAGCTATATCAATGGCCACCAGTGTGGCTGCACTGTTCAAAGCAGCTGAGATGGTGCTCATGAGAGCAGCTAGCAGAGCAGCAGCTATTATTCCTCTGATTCCTACCGGAATTAAATTCATGATAATAACTGGAAGGGTCTCGTTGGCATTGTTTCCAATGATATCTCTAAAAAGAACATAGCTAAGAACACCGGGCAGAACCATTATAAAAACGGGTGTTATCTTTAGCAGGCCAGCAAAAAGTGCTCCATGCTGGGCATCAGACTCACTTCTGGAGCCCAGGACCCTCTGAACTATCGTCTGGTCAGTACACCAGTACCAGATTCCCAGGATAGGATATCCCAGAAAGATGGCATACCAGTTTAATCCAGCCCTGCTGTTAGTTTGGAGCATGCTCAATTGCTCTGGTCTTATGGCTCCTTTTAGCTGGGCCAGGCTGGTAATTCCATGAGCCGGAAGGCCCAGAATGCACAAAACAGTTACAGTCACAGCTCCCAAAATAAGGATGACCGTTTGGATGGTCTCAGTCACTACAACTGCTTTGAGACCACCGAAAACTGTATAAATAGCTGTAACGATTGAAATTATGATGATTGAGACTACAACATCTGTACCAAAGAACTTTTTAAAGGCTATGGCGCCAGCATAAATGCTCATACCTATATGAATGAATAAAGCCGCAATAATAGCCATGAAAGCTAATATCAATCTGGCCCCACGGTTGTACCTTTTTTCTAAGAATTCAGGCAGAGTTGAAATTCTGGTTCGGAAATAAAATGGGGCGAAGATCAAGGCTAAGATTATCAGGCAGAAAGTCGCCATCCATTCAAAGTTTCCCCAGACAAGACCCTCATTATATCCTGAGGCAGCCAGGCCAATTAAATGAATCGTAGAGATATTGGCAGAAAAAAGACCGGCTCCCACCATCGCCCAAGGAAGAGACTTTCCCGCCAGAAAATATTGCTCGCTCGATAACTTAGTTTTTCTTGTTGAGAGAAGCCCTATGCCTAAGACTAACACTATATAAGCTAAAATAACAATCAGGTCTAACAGCGGCATCATAGGTTTATCCCCATTCATTTATAATTGAATCATACCTTTTGGCCCTCTCGGCTAAGGCACACAATACTAATAATTTTTGGAAGGAACAAGCTTCGCTTAAGATCTTCAAAATCAGGCAATAAGAAAGAAAAGAAAAGCGAGTTTTCCGAAGATAATTAAACTTTAAAAAAAACTTTAATACAAGGGTTACAGGCAAAAGCGGGGTGCGATTATTAAAATGAATCATTAAATAAAACTTTCTTTCTTAATGTTATTAACATTAATAATTATTATTTTCAATGTCAAGTTTTTTCTAATAAATTTTGTGTATTTTTTAAAGACTGAAATAATTCATAAAAATATGAGATTTTAACCGGCTTCTCTAAAGGCTTTTATTTTTAGTTAGAAAATCTTCTAATTCTAGGTCAAGAAGCTTGTTCATGACCAATGCAACTGCTCCGATTGCCGCGACTTTTAACCCGAACGTGGGCGCTAATACAGGGACACCTCTTGAACTTCTATTTAAAGACCTGGCATTGATTGTTTTGCGTACGTTGTCAAAAAGAATTTCCCCAGCCTGAATAACACCGCCTCCTATTATGATCGCTTCTGGATTGAACAGGTTGATAAGGGAAGAAATCCCTATCCCAATATATTCCGCTGCCTGCTGGAAGACATTCCAAGCTAACGCATCCCCTTTCTTGGCAGCAGTGGCTACCATTTCAGCTGAGACTGTTTGAATATTTCCTTTACACATTTTAGCCAAGATACTATCGGCCCCTTTTTCTAATGCATTCTGCGCAGCTCTGGCAATTCCTCGGCCCGAGGCCAATGCCTCTAAGCAGCCGAAATTGCCACAGTCACATTGTATTTTGCTATCCTTTTCGATGGTGATATGGCCGAATTCACCTGCCATTCCATTGGCCCCAAGCAAGGGGCTGCCGTTCAGAATTATCCCGGCTCCTATCCCATACCCGATATTAACAAAAATAAAGTCTTGATATTGTTTGCCTACACCGTAGCATAGCTCCCCTAAGGCCATAACCCGTGTTACATTGTCGAAAAAAATGGGCATGTCAAATCTTTTCCCCAGATTTCCAATTATATCCACGTCATGCCAATGAAAATTCGGAGAGAACTCGACTATATTCCTTTGCTTATTGATAAGCCCAGCTACAGCCATTCCGATTCCACAAAGCCGCTTGTTTCTGTCTTTGGCTTGATTGATCAAAGTTTCAATGACCTCAGCCGTTTGATCCATAATCTTGTAGAAACCTTCGCCTAGTTTCGTTGGCCGCTTTTCCTCATAAATAATCTTAGCGTTCAGGTCAGCTAAGATGCCATAAATGTTGGTTGTCCCTAGATCTATTCCGATTATATAATTTTCTGTGTCAGCCATTTTTAGCATTCGTGGGCAGCGCCCCCCAGTCGATTTACCCGTTCCTATCTCCTGAACCAATCCCTCCTTTATCAGGCTGTCAACAATCCTGGAAACAGTTGGAGCACTTATCCCGCTTTTCTTTGTTGCTTCTGCCCTTGAAATTGGCTGGCCATTATAGATAAGATTCAAAATTTTCTTTTTATTAACTCTTAGGATGTATTTAGAATTTCCTACTGGCATCATTGAAAGTTCCTTTCTCTATCAAATATTCATTATTATTTTCCGTTTTATCATCGCGATTTATATAAAAAAGTCTACCAAGCCTTCCGTTTACCTGTAAACATATTCTGGCTATTAACAATAAGCTTTATTAAGATCCTTAATAAAGCTTATTAAGTATAATAACTATATCAAAATGCTGTCAAGCTATCACGATGTTCAATGAATTTAATAATATAATAGATTAAAAGATCTTCTGACCACTCCTTAAATCAGAGACTGAGTCTAACAAGTTTATTATGGATCAGCGGCTTTAACGCAGCCGTAAGCTTATTTTGGAACCTTATAAAAGACAGATGGGGGAGGACACAAGCCTCCCCCCACTAAAATGTCTCTTCTCCTTGAGTCTCAAAACCTGTACAAAACTGAGAACCTTATCTGCCGGAAGCCAGAAAATCCTCTCAAACCGAGTGAACCCGTTGTAAAGCTACCTTCAGAATTTCCTTCTTCAAGTGGCCGCCATGTTCCTCCTGGATTTTTATTAATAGTCAGCGTATAGGCACCGAGGAGGTTAAAGATATCAACATAAAAGCCCATCTTTCCTGGCCCCAGGTGGAAATCCTTTTGAAATCTGATATCAAGGTTGTCATAGGGCTCATTCCATCTGGTTCCAGGAGTCTCCACATTAATGGTATAACCCACCGTGCTAACATTATGATCTGCTGCCCATTGTTCAGGAGGCAGTACTTTCACGGTCCTTCCCCATGGAGACCCATCTACATGCTGGAAAATAAAAGAGAACATAATTTGGTGTGGTAAATTGAATGTTCCATATAATTTTATGATTGTTGGACGGCTGTAGGGCATTTCACCATATCTATTAACGAAACTGTTGGCATTGGAAAATACCCCGAATGAACTCGAGCTTTGCCAGCTTATTGGATAGTTGCCGGGATTCTTGGAAAAATTCACTGAACCACCGAGTTGCCATCCATTAGACATCCTTTTGTTAAAGGCAATTTCTAAGGAACTGAATTTCCAGCTAGCCTCAGGAACATTGGTCAGACGGTAGAACTGCTCAGGGGCATCATCAGAAAGAAAATACATGGTTACTTCTTGTTCTGGGAAACTTCCATAAGCCGGGACTACTGTCGTAAATGGTATCCACCATTCAGGTGCTAATTCATGACTATACCAATAGCGGTCGGATTCCTCATCCCATAGGACGCTTCCCAATAAATTGCCTCTCTTCTTAATTATATAGTGAACACTCAGTTGAAAGTCCCTAAATAATTCATGTTCCGCTCCGAAGCTAAATTCATCTACGTAAGGGACCTTGACGTCGGGATCGATTGCCTTTAGATAGGCATCTGAAATCATTGCTAACGGAGTTTCTCCATAGGCTTCTTCATAGGCATCAGTTCCTGGTACATCAGGCTGACCATTATCGTTAAGATCCCACCAGTTGAAGGTAAAGGATCTCCAGGTCAATGGATACATAGCTGAAAAAGTCCCTGTTGGAAAGGGTTCGGCCTGATGAGCAAAGGAGGCCTTAAGAGCCGTTTTGTGATTCCCAAATAAGTCATAGGTTAACCCGATTCGAGGAGATAAAAAGACTCCGTAAGGGAAAGCATTATCCCAAGTATCATAGGCAACTTCATCATAGGGGTTTAAGCCGTAGATAGGCTTAAAATAGGTCTCACCGATTGCCAGAGCTACAGGATCAGTAGCAGCACTTTTTACCCGTCCAGGACTCCAGGCTTTAATATGATCCAGCCTGAAACCCAGATTGACTGTCAGCCTTTTTATTTTATATGAATCCTGAAGAAAGCCCCCTATTCTCGAAGTTATTCCGCTCTCGAATCCAGAACCATAAGTGTCTCCCATTGCCAGATACTCAAGCTGGCCATCTCCATAGATAGGATCAGTCACTCCACCATTCTGTGCTCTCCAGTAATAAGGGTCACCATCATAATAATACCAGAACAGGGGTTGTTTCATATAAAAGCCCCAGTCACCCCTATTTCTTTCCCATTCGATCCCTGCTTTAAACTCATGATCCCCACCGAGAAAATTGTCAACGTATTTGGTCAGGCTCAGAACAATATTGACTTTAGGTTTCCAGGTATACTCTTCAGGGCCAGTATTTCCCCAGGCGTACCCGGTGTAAGAATCGATAAAATGAGGTCCGTTTGGATCAGCTTCTTTAGTGTTTGTCCCCGTCCACTTAAAATACAGCCCGCCAGCTCTCAGGTTGAGGACTGTATTGCTATCTATAAACCAGGAAAGTGTTCCGGAATAATTGAAACGTATTGGTTTATTATGCTTATTAGCTTCTGCCGTCAGATTCCAGCCATAATAGTAATATGGAACATCCTGCATGCTGTAGTGCCCCATGAGGCTACCCCTGACATTTTTTGCCAACTGGAAGGTTAACTTCAGATAACCAATATAATTGGGAAAACTCCGGTCATAATTATCATATTGTCTACCATTAATAACGGTTGGTCTAAAATCTCCAGTATATTTTGAGTTCATATAACGGAATTCGGCCATATACCAGACTTTATCTTTGATTATCGCACCGCCTATTGCTGCCGAACCATCATAGGAATAGATCGGAATCGAAGGCTGGGCCAAGTTTAGTGTGGCTAAATCCTCTTTTGGTAAGTGGACCTGCACCAAGCTATCATTGGTATAATAAAAAGAAAACTCCCCTGTTAATTTATTCCCGCCGGATTTCATTACCATTATTGTTTGGCCTAATGATGAGCCATAATACTCTGCTGAGGCTCCTGATGTAATCAATTCAGCTTCCTCCACCATATCCCAGGCCATCCCTACGTCGGTTCCTATGCCGACAGCATTTTGGTCAGCATCATTAGCCTGAATCCCTTCGATAACAGCTCCGGTTTCGCCTCTTCCACTGCCATAGACGCTTAAACCCGTTGTCCCGGGGGCAATTGCCAATATAGAACTAAAAGTGCGGCTAAGAGGTAACGAAGATAGAGCTTCGGTGCTAATCAAAGTCGATTTTGTGGAACTGACCACATCAATTGTAGGAGAGGCAGCAATAACTGTAACCTCTTCTTCCAAGGTTGCGGGTTTCATTTGAATGTCGATGGTAACAACCATGCCCACTCTTACTACGATGCCTTTTCTAACTACCGTGTCAAACCCAGGTAGTTCGGCCCTGACTTCATAATCTGAACCTGGAGGCAAACCAGGGGCACGGTACATTCCCTCTTGGTTGGTAACGCTTGTTATTTTGCCCAGCAAAGCAGGCCCGGTAATAGTAACTGTTACACCGGGAAGGGGTATATCCTTATCGTCCAGTACTTTGCCTCGTATGGACCCAGTCTGCATTTCCTGGGAATAACTCAGAACTGAAATGACAACCATTAGTCCCAAAAACAAGCCTAATACCTTTTTTGTTTTCATTTTAATCCTCCTTGCTTAACGATTACTCTCATAAACCAAACAACTTTATAAATATGGACTTACACTGGAATTTATCGCTCTCACCTCCTTTTTTCCGACTCCTTATTTCGCCAAAAAGTGAATAATGCTTTCTTATTAATCTTTACTAAGTAACGATAAAACATCTCCGATCTCCTTACATTTTCGTTCTCAGACAGGAAATAATATATTCTTTATTTGATTCTTATCAGCACATTTTAAAATTAGGAGCAGTGAAAGCAAAAGTTTGGCTTTCATCCTTAAGTTTTGTGCCAATTTTGCATCGTCAAAAGAATTTGACCTGGTTCTAAACACAAGAGCCTCGCCAGCCCGTCGCCAAAATCGTCTTACTTTGTTTCATTCAGTAAATAAGTTATTTGAATGTAAATGTCAAGTATTTTTTTCTTTACGCATCGATACCTTTACTATCAATCAACCTTCCGGCAATGTGAAATTCTTTAATTTATAGAAAACTAAAAAACTATCAAAATAAATGACATCCCTTTTTTTACCGATGAGATATTTTTAAATAAGACTATTATTTAATATGTTAAAGGTGTTGTCTGCGTGCTTATTATAAGCATGATTTCCAATTCATTTGTCTTAATTTTTAAGCTTTTTTATTTGGTCTCGTTTCAGTTGGCTAACAAGGCAAAAATAGTCTGGTTATGAGTTAATCAGGTTTTCCTGGTTGGCGCCCGATGGTTCGTTCAATTTTCTCTCTGGAAATTTCAACTATGACCGGACGGCCATGAGGGCAAACCCCGGGCTGTCTGGTCTGGAACAGCTCCCTGGCTAAAAATTCCATTTCGGCCTGATTCAAAGGCTGACCGGCCTTAATGGCCGCTTTACAGGCCATGGTAGCCAGCATCCTGTCCCTTTTATCCTTAAGCCGCTCTGGCCCGACCCCATTCAGCAGGCCGCGAAGAATTTCCGTCGCCCTTACCTCATCAAAAACGTCGGGAAAGGCCCGCAGGGCATAACTTCTCTCTCCCATGGGTTCGAGTTCAAAACCCAGGGTAGCCAGTTCCTCTTGAAGCTCTTCCAGCCGCAAAACTTCCTCCGGACTGAGTTCCAGCACTTGAGGGAAGAGCATCTGCCGGCTGGCCCAGCCATTTTCGGCGTCAAGTCTTTTGAACTTCTCAAACAGAATCCGTTCATGGGCATTATGCTGATCAATAATCATCAGCCCTTCTTCTGAGACGACGACCAGATAAGCATTTAGATACTGTCCCAGAACGCGGCGCCCGGGCCGCTCGCCGGCTGGCATTTCGGCCACCTGCTGAGTTCCATCCGGCTGCTGCCACTTCTGGCCGGACTTCCACGCCCGACTTTCCCGGGCCTGGGCTTGAATCGCCTCGTCCCGCTCTTTCCCCTCTTTCTCTTCTCCGGCTTCTTTCTCTCTAAGATTAAGCTCCAGCTCGCTTGTTTCTTTTTCCGTCCCTTTTTCTTTTTTCCTCGAGGACTCACCTATCATCACCGGCTTGATCAGACTTTCGCTTCTGGCCGCCAGTTCGACTCCGCGCAAGATCAGCCTGAAGACCTCCTGCGGCTCTTTAAATCTGATCTCGGCCTTGGCTGGATGAACATTGACATCAACCAGCTCATAGGGTAGATCAAGGAAAAGAAAACATTCCGGGTTTTTCTGTCTGTCAAGCATACCCAGATAAGCCTGGGTCAGAGCGGCGCTGAGGACTCTGTCTTTTACCGGCCGGCGATTGACGAAGAATAGCTGATGCTGGCGGTCAGGCCGCCCGGTAAAAGGACGAGAGGCTAAACCACTCAACCGGTAACCGTTTTCTTCATAGCCAACCGCCATTAAGCCGTCAAGGGCCTGACGGCCATAAAGCTGATAGACCCTTTCTTCCAGATTGGAGACACCCGGACAATTTATGACCTGCCGGTTATTGTGAACCAGAACAAACTTGACCCCCGGGAAAGCTAAAGCTGCCTGAGTGACATAACCTGTAATGAGATTTAACTCTGACCTTTCTCCCCGTAAAAATTTGCGCCGGGCCGGGAGATTAAAGAACAGATCCCTGACCTCAACCATTGTTCCCCGGG
>Ga0208695_1000914_pt1 | contig 27500 bp, 23 predicted proteins | sample AD_UKC111_MetaG_FD_184449 | JGI IMG/M metagenome (GOLD analysis project Ga0208695, IMG submission 184449) | Active sludge microbial communities of municipal wastewater-treating anaerobic digesters from Hong Kong - AD_UKC111_MetaG (SPAdes)... | ecosystem: Engineered > Bioreactor > Anaerobic >...
AGGTAACAACCTGTCTAAGATTTCATCTTCAATAAAAGCGACAACCGTTTCTCCCTGGCCCATACCTGGCCGGCGCTGCAGCACGGGTCGGTACGGATTGGGGAAAGGCACATGCACAACCCCGTTCATCAAAGGGAAAAAACCGTTCTTATAATGCGCTTTGCTGGCGGTAAAAGATATAGCTCCCATCGTGCGCCCATGAAAGGCGCCCAAAAATCCGATAAACTGTGTGCTGCCCGTGTGATAACGCGCAAGTTTGATCGCTGATTCAACGCTTTCGGTGCCTGAGTTGGTCATAAAGCATGCTGAAGGCCCGCTCCACGGGGCAATTTCAGCCAGCTTTTCGGCTAAGGTGATCCATTTTTCATGGTAAAAATCAGAGGAGATGTGGATAAACTTTTCGGTTTGATCCTGAATGGCTTTGACCACCTGGGGGTGACTATGACCGGTGGAAGCCACTGCAATGCCGGCTTCAAAATCTAAAAAGCGGTTGCCATCTACGTCCCAGACCTCGGTACCCCGCCCGTGATCCATCACGAAGGGGTATCCACGCGGGTAAGAAGGGGAAATGACAGCATTGTCACGCGCAATCAGGGCTTGCGCTTTTGGCCCTGGTAAGTTGAGGGGTTGCATCGGTTCACTCCTTTTTGGAAAAGATTAAATTAAAAGGACCAACCGCAGGTGAGCTTAGGTAGGTCCTTAGTAAGTCATGCAAATATTATAACACGCTCATCGGTTAAAAACGATTCGTATTCTCAGATGTAAGAGCAAAGTGATTATGTCCTAAAGAAGCAAAATAGAAATGTCCTATTGAAATTAGGAACAATGAAATGAACACACGAGGTGTACTGCGTAATTGAAATGAACGTAAGGAATTAGGTAAAAAAAGGACGTATCGCATTTCTGGATTATTGGTCCTTAAATCGCTTAGTTTATAACGATCTCAAGACATGTTTGCAATCCCCACCCCTTTGATTCCCCTCCCCAGCAGATTGACGCTAAAAAACGAACGGGATTCGGAGCTGGGAGAGGGCAGGGTGAGGGCAGATTAATATTCTTAACTTTGAAAAATTTGGGTGTAATCGATTAACCAATGTTTTTCAACACCCTCAAATCTACTCGAAAAAAAATGGGTTTATTAGAGAAACTGGTAGGTAAAACCTTGGGGGTGTCTAAATTTTCTGGATGAAAACAAGATAATGGGAATTGAAAATCTTGAGTGATTCGAGCATCATTGCAAGCGGCCACGAAAAGGGCACAATCCTGCGGGCCAGCGGAGGAGCTAAGGTAATCTTATGGAATTCCAAAACACAGTGGGGGAATAAGGCTGAAATTTCTTTAGGCGGGATGCCTTTTGTCTGCGGATTGGTGGGGTTCAACCAGAAATCATACCAGAGCAATATGCCGCGTGACTTCAATACCCGCAGGATATTAGCTGCCATGGTCTGCTTTACTTGCGGGCTGAGGATTGAAGAAAAAGCCGTAAATTGCAACACGAGGTCAAATGAATTGGAGGGAAAAGGTAGCATCTGCCCATCGGCGCAGACAAACCCAGACCGTGGCAACCTGTACTTTGCCTCGGTCAGGCGTGGATAAAGTAAATCTATACCAAACAGCTTTTCTGGATCTCCGCCAAAGGAGAGAAATTCCTGAAGAACGCCTCCGCTTCCGCAGCCTATCTCGCAGATGGATAGGTTACTGAGATCTGTGATGCCATGTTTTCTCAAAAGATGGAGCAGGGTTCTTTCTCGGCTCTGCAGCAGAAAAAGCTGAACTGGATTGAAACGGCTGTACTTTGCTTTGGAGAGACCGTCTTCTTCCCGCCGAGCGTATTCGGTCCGCAAGCGTTTAATCTCATCTTGATCATTTCTCGCCATGATATCCTCTCCTGCAAGCAGGCTTCGCTGGCTGCAGTTATGCCTCACGGGCGGATGTACGCCCAACCCTCAGCCTGCCGGCGCACGAGCTCGCTCACCCCAGCAGGGACGATCTGACGCTCTTCCACCAACTCTTCCTCGGGGATCTCATAGAGATGTATGGCATTCCGGCACAGCATCACGTTGACGCCGCGAGCGGCAAGTTGACGCACGCGCTCAGCGACAAGCTGGTTATCTTTGCGGAAAGCCTGAATAGCCGGTCCATTGACCAGCAGTTCAACTTCTAACTCCTCATAACGCATGTCGTCCATCAGGTTAACGATGTTGTTGAAAGCCAGCGTGATGCGCTTTTCGTCAAAATCATCCAGATGAAAGATTACCTGATATTTCTTTTTCTCTTCAGCCATTGTCTGATCCTTTTCGGTAAGTATCTTCTGCTTACGCAAAACCCTTCAGAGTTTTACTGACTGCGTAACACCGCCCCAAATTCGCGTTCCAAAGCACGTACAATGCGATTACGAATGGTCGCTGCATCCTTATCGGTTAGCGTGCGGTCAAAAGCCTGATAAGTCAACTGGTAAGCCATACTCTTCTTCCCTAGCCCAAGTTTTTCACCGCGATAAACATCGAACAAGCGCACATTTACCAGTAGTTTCCCGCCAGCCTGGCGGATAGCTGCTTCCAGCGCAGCAGCTGAAACTTCCTCTGGTACGATCACGGCAATATCTTCGACCATTGCCGGGTAATTTGAAAGCGGCTGGTGCTCGAACTCCACCCGGCTGAGGGCTACGAGCAGGTCAGCATCCAACTCCGCAGCTAAAACCGGAAGAGCCTCAAATTCATAATGCTCCTGCACCATAGGGTGCAACTCTCCGAAAACGCCTAAGACCTGCTCGCCAGAGAGCACTTGGGCGCATTTACCTGGGTGAAAAGTAGGGTGCTCAGCCGGCTGAAAACTCACTTCAGGGAGATGCAAACTCCTGAGAAATGCTTCTAGCAAACCTTTGAGGTCGAAGAAGTCTCGCTTTTCTGCTGTTTTGGTCTGCCAGGTAGGCATTTCCCGCAAGCCCGCCATCCCCACGGTCAGCCTCAATGCTTCACGGGGTAAAAGCTGCCCTTCTACTGGTAGGAACACCGGCCCAATCTCAAATAGTGCCAAGCTTGGGCGAAACTTGCTGTTATATTCCAGCAGCTCCAGCATCGTGGCAAGCCCACTGCGCCGCATGACCGTGCGGTCAGGTGAGATCGGGTTCTTGATGCGCACATAAGCAAGGTTAGGATCCATTGCCTGGTTAGGGAGGATACGCGCCTCTCGCTGTGGCGAGGTTTGACGGTAAGCCACTGTATCCTGAAGCCCTAAGCTCACCAGGATATCGCGGATGCGCTCTTCTGTCTCTAGTTTCGTATCAAATACCGGCGCTGGCAGTTCAACGGCTAAGCGCTTAGAGGGGATGCGCTCGTAGCCATAGATGCGGGCAATTTCTTCCATTAGGCTGGCTTTCCCAATCAAGCCTTCATCAATATCCAAGCGAATCGGTGGGGTTTTAGCGGTGAGCTGACCGTTTTGTAAGGTGCAGGTAAAACCTAATCGCGTGAGTATGTTCGCTGCTTCTTCCAAGGAGATCTCTGCTCCTAAGCGGCTGATGATTTCCTCTTCTGTCAGGGTGACCACCGGGTCTTGCGGTGGGAGTGGATAGGCATCCAGAACCCCATCAACAAGCTTTCCGCCACCCCAGGCGAGTAAACGCTGGAGGCATAGGCGCAATGCTTGCTCTGCCAGTGCCGGGTGCACGCCGCGGCTAAAGCGCCAGCCAGCTTCGCTAGGAATCTTTAGTTTACTTAAAGTCTGGCGGATGTTGATGAAATTCCAGGAGGCTGCTTCCAGCAACACATGCTGGGTTTGCGCGCTAATGCCTGAGTCCATCCCGCCCATGATCCCTGCCAAGGAGAGTGGTCCAACACTATCTGCGACGACTTCCATGCTTTCGTCTAATGGCTGGGTCGTGCCATCCAGGAGGGTCAGCGTTTCTCTCTGCTTGGCAGTGCGCGTGATGATGCTCGGCGGGTTGCCGCCGGCACGTTTGCACAGCAATTCGTAGTCAAAAGCGTGCAGCGGCTCGCCTGTTTCCAACATGGTGTAGTTAGTAGCATCCACCAAAGCATCGATAGGGCGCATGCCCGCCAGGTTCAGCCGTCGTTGCACCCAATAAGGGCTGGATTGCGCTTGCACATTCTCCACCATCGCAAGCATAAAGCGCGGGTTGAGCTCCGGGTTGCGTACTTCTAAGCTGACGCGTTTGCTTAGCGCATCTCCGTGGGGTAAGGGAATACCTTCAGGTAAGTGCAGCTCTCGGCGAGTAACCGCAGCTAACTCGCGGGCAATCCCAATCATAGAAGCATCGCGCACCATATTGGGTAGGATAGAAATATCAAAAACCGAATCACCCATATAGTCTACGAGCGGCGTTCCCACCGGTGCATCCGCATCCAGTATGATCACACCTTCGTGTTCATCCGAGATGCCGAGCTCTTTTTCGGAACAAATCATGGAAAAGGACTCCACCCCGCGGATAACAGCCCGCTTGAGTTTGGTTAGCACTTGCCCGGGCTGGTGTCCATCGTAGAGCGTGGCACCTTCGCGGGCATAAGCTACTTTGAGGGGCTGGGCGAGAGGTCCCTGCCCATTATAGGTGTAGAGGTTAGGCGCACCGGTGAGGATAACCAACTCTTGCATGCCATCATTAAGCCGGCAGAGAACCAAGCGGTCGGCATTGGGGTGCGGCAGTACTTCCAACACCTCAGCCACCACAAATTTTTCGCGGTCCCAAGAGATACCTTCATAATTAAATTCATGCCGTTCAGCTTCAGGCTTCGGCAAACCCACCAGCCGAATGCCTTCCACCTCCAAACCAATCATGGTTAGGTAGTGAGCGATTTGCTCAATATTCAAGTCATCTAAGTCTATATAATCTTTGATCCAGCTTAAAGGTGCTTTCATCAGGTCCTCTCCAGCCTCTAAAATTGTTCCAAGAAGCGTACATCGTTATTGCGTAAGTGGCGGATATCATCCACGCGGTAACGCATAAGCGTGGAGCGGTCTATGCCCATGCCAGCGGCAAAGCCCGAAAATTCTTGCGGGTCATATCCGCCGTATTCGAGCACCGTGGGGTGCACCATTCCACAGCCAAGGATCTCCAACCATCCGGTACCTTTGCACACATTGCAACCCTCTCCTCCACACACAAAGCACTCCACGTCCATCTCAGCGCTCGGTTCCGTAAATGGGAAGTAAGAGGGGCGCAAACGCGTGCGGGCGTCTTTGCCAAAAGCCCGCGCCGCAAAATCAGTCAGCGTACCTTTCATATCGGCAAAAGTAATGCCCTTGCCGACCACCAGTACTTCCACCTGAATGAACTCAATCTCAGAGCGCGCCGTCAGCTGCTCATAGCGCATCGTTGTGCCGGGCAGGATGGCGCGAATATGTTCCGGCGCGCGCTCGCGCATGATATGAATCTGCCCTGGGGATGTGTGCGTGCGCAAGAGTACGCCGTCTTTATCGGTGTAAAAGGTGTCCCACATATCACGGGCAGGGTGGTATGGCGGCATATTGAGGTAGGTAAAATTGAAGTCATCTGTTTCCACTTCGGGCGAGCGGTAGATCTGAAAGCCCATATCACGGAAAATCTGGCAGACTTCGCGCAAGGTTTGGTTGAGGGGATGCAGCCGCCCACGCTGCACGGCTCTACCTGGCAAAGTAACATCAATGCGTTCACTGGCTAAGGTGCGATCCAGCTCTTCCTGGCGCAGCTGCTCGCTTTTGACGGCGTAAGCGCTCTCCAGCGCTTGCTTGACCGTGTTTGCAGCCCGCCCAACCAGCGGACGCTCTTCCGCAGGCAGCTTACCCAGATCGGAGAAGGCTTGCATCACGGGTGAGGATTTGCCTAAATGTGCAATGCGCCAGGCTTCTAATCCTTCAGGAGTTCTAACATCATCCAGAGCGGCGAGCGCCTCTTTTTTTTCATTTTCCAGCTGTGTTTCTCTATCTGTCATTTTTACCTCATCGCAACCTTATAATAACAGGCAATAAAAAAACCCGTCCGTTCAAGGGACGGGCAAATCTGCCGTGGTACCACCCTTGTTGGCTGCCTATGCAGCCCACTCAAGGTATTCTATAACGGGAAACCCCGGTGCGGACTACCGATATTTCACCCGCACAACTCCCGAGGGAACTTCCTCCAGTGTTTGCCTGGCGTTGCTTTCAGTCTGGGGCAGCGCCTCCCTGATGGATCCCACTGGGCTACTTTCCTCGTTCACGGTTGATAACGTAATTATAGGAATTTGAAGGTGCTTGTCAAGGCAGCCCTTAACGCGAGTTTAGTGTAATCTTGGGAGTAAGGCGCCAGTTTTCTGAGCATATTCCTGGTATTCAACGCCGAACTTGGCGAGCAAAGCTTTTTCCTCCGCATTAATGCGAACAACGAATGCGATTAATGCAAGTATAAAGAGAGCCAATCCCCACAGGCTGTTAGTGATCAGGGCAAGGCCGAGCGAAAGAAGGAGTGCAGAAGTATAAATAGGATGCCGAATGTGGGCATAAATCCCGGTGGTGATCAGGCTTTGCTCCGTGTTCGTGCCAGCTAAGGGCGACCAATTCCGAGCAAGTTCCTGCCTCGCCATTAGGTTGATGACGATGCTCAAGAGAATCACCACAAAGCCGGCAATGGTGAGCGGTAATCGATATTCTTCTCTGAGGATCACCAAGACTCCAGCAATCAATAATGCTAAATAAGAGCCATAAATTAGGTAATAGGTATAGTCTTTACCTTTAATGATGCTTGACCAAAAAGGGATACTCGCGCCAGATTTTCGAGAAACATATAACCCGCTGTAGTTATAGAGCAAAATAGCCAAGATATAAATAACCAAGACAATTTCAGTTGTTTCCATAGTTAATCCTCGACTTTTCACAATTTAACTTTGTAATATCTTAGCCCAATGCCAAATCTCGCTAATCTTAATGCAATTTTAATGAGAAAGGAGCAAAAACTACACTTTTAAGTCGGTCTCTCCGACCGAGATAAGCGCAATAAGCAGCCAATTAGCCTTCGGGCACATCCTTGGGTGCTGTTCCGGGCTGGTTCTCAGTAGCATGCGCGGGGGCGCAATCCGTAAGCGGCGCACTGGCAGCCTGATTAGGCAGATCGGGGCTGATCATTGTTCGGTTCAGCGCGTCGATTTCTTTCATCGTTTCCTCTAGCTCAGCGTCTTTGATGATCTTCTGAGGGAGCTCTTGGATCTCTTTCGTGGTGCCCACAATCTCTTGCCAGAGCTCGGACTTGCGCAGGTTGTAAATCCAACGGCCGGCTTTGTGCGCAAAATTAACGATGTCCTCCGGTCCAAACATCAACACTGCCAATACAAGGATAACCAGCAGCTCTAGAGGACCAATATTGAGAATTTCCATAGGCCATCAAAATAGAAAGAAAAGTGCAGATTTAGATTTGTACGTTTGTATCGTTATCCTTATTTTCTTCCTTTTTGTCGCCTTCTTCTTTCGGCTCATCTTCTCCGCTCAAGCCTTTACGAAAAGAGCGCACGCTCTTGCCAAGCTCCTCGGAAACTTTGGAAATGCGCCCCACGCCAAACACCAAGAGCACAATTACCAAAACAATGATAATTTCAGGAAGGCCAAATCTGCCACCAAACATAAAAACCTCCAGTTCTTTATTGCGCAAAGACGGACATCAATACGCTTAATAAGTATAATCCAAGCATCGGCGCCATTAGCAGCCCCATGTTGACAGGGTCAACCGTGGGAGTAATCATCGCCGCCAAGATAGATGAGGCTACTATAGCTACCCGCCAGCCCCTAAGTAACAGCTTGGGCGTGACGATATGCAGCTTAGTCAATAAAAACATCACCAACGGGGTTTCAAAAATCAATCCGATCCAAAACATCAAGTTGGTCACAAATCCAATATAGTTGGAAAGGCGCGGGACGGTTTCCACGCCCAGGAACTGCACTAAGAAAGGTATTGCCACTGGCAACATGACCAGGTAAGCGAAAGCTACGCCAGCCACGAACATGATGAAGAAAGCGGGGATTGCAATGAACAACCATTTGTGCTCTTCCGGCTTTAAAGCAGGCATCACAAATGCCACGATTTCGTAAAGCGTCAGCGGGAGAGAAAGGATAAAACCCGAGAGCAGCGAGACGCGCATAAACACGCCCATATTCTCGGTGACTTCAATCGATTGCAGGCTCTGCAAGCCGCCGATAGGCTGGGCTAGAAACTGAAGAGCCCGTTCGGCAAAAGAAAAGCTAACGGCCACCCCCACCGCCAGCCCGATCACGATGACGAGCAAGTGCTTGCGCAGCTCATTGAAATGCTCAATGAAGGTTAGCTCCTTTTTGCTTTCCTCACTGGCTGGTTGTTCTAAGCTCTTTTGGGACGCAGCTTCTGCCATTTGGCACCATCAACAAAATTCATTATAACATGCGGAAATAGCAACCCAAAAGTCCATATATCCTCAAGTTCATTGCGATTGTCCTTAACTTCTCCTTAAAAAGCTCTTGACAAAATATATTTTACTACTTAAAATAAGACTTGTAATAAGTCATTTGCAAACAGAAGGCTAGTTTCATTGAATCAGCTTCGCAATACCATAGACCTGCGCCAGGCAAATACCCAACTCGTTTTACGGCATCTATGTTTTAACGGCCCGATGAGCCGCATCGACTTAAGCCAGCAAACAAAGCTCAGCCCCAGCACTCTAACCAACGTAACAAGTGAATTACTACAAAATGGTATCCTGATCGAAACAGATTTGGAAAAATCCGCTGGTGGCCGTCCGCGGGCGATCTTAGACTTCAACCCCAACTATGGATATTTTATTGGGATAGACCTAGGCGAAACGCAGGTAGCACTCGAGCTTTTTGATCTCAAGTTGAACAGGCTTTGTTCAATGCAGGAACCCATCACAGAAGACCAGAATATATTAGACAACTATATTTGCATTATCCAACGAGGTTGTGAGCACTTAATTGAAAATTGTGGCATCTCACCTGACCCGATTTTAGGGGTCGGAATTGGCGTGCCGGGCATTGTCGAACACAGCGGTCAAGTGAGTGTGGCGGCTCCCATGTGGGGTTGGCAATCGCTGCCAGCCCTGGAGCGTATTGAACAGGCGATCAACTTGCCTGTGTATATTGACAATGGCGCCAAAGCTATGGCTCTGGCAGAATCCTGGTTTGGTGCCGGGCGTGGTGTGCAAGATATGGCGGTGATCCTCATCGGCACTGGCATTGGAGCTGGCATCATCACGAAAGGTGTGCTTTACCGCGGTGCAACCAACAGCGCTGGAGAATGGGGCCACACCAAGGTCACATTGCACGGCAGAGTTTGCCGTTGTGGTAGCCAAGGATGCTTAGAAGCTTACGTAGGAGCCCCTGGAATTATGGCTAGCTTGCGGGAGCTGGGAATGCAGCTTCCAGATGACCAATTTGAGGCTATTGATTCATTTCTCGCAGCTTATCGCACTAACGAACCTGCGGCTTTGCAGGTCATGGATGAAACATTGGAGATTTTAGGTTTAGGTCTGGTCAACCTGGTAAATTTGTTCAATCCAGAACGGATTGCAATTGGTGGATGGGCAGGCCTGAAGATTGCTGAAGCTGGTTTGGAACCGCTCACAGATTATGTAAAAAGGAATGCGCTGCCTCCTTCAGCCAAGGACTTAGTCATCGAAAAATGCCAGTTTGGTGAGGATGCTATCTGTACGGGTGCAGCATGCCTGGTGCTTGGGCAATTTCTCTCCGGTAACAGCAAATTCTATGGCGGTGCGTATAAACGACAACCACTATCAATGACAACACTTGACTAAGGAAAAGATATGGGCAAACAATTTTTACCCTTACCAATCCAAAATGGCGTAGTGCTTTTCGATGGCAAACCTGGTGTTTTTATTACCGCAGATTATCCTTATTATCGTGATGACCCTCACAACTGGGAAGATCGATTGGCTAGCCTCAAAAGATTAAGCATCCAGGCTGTCACAGCTTATATCCCCTGGCGGCATCATCAGCCTGCTCCTGACGCTTTGCCAGATTTCACAGGAAAGACGCAAGCCAACCGGGATGTGATTGGCTTTTTCCATCTATGCAGCGCGCTCGACCTGCCTGTAATTGCTAAGCCAGGTCCGTTCATTCACGGTGAGGTGAATTATGGCGGTTTACCTGACTGGGTGTGTCCAACCTTCAATCCCGCAATTGAAGCCCTCTTGAATTCCCGCGGAGAGCCGGAGCTCTGGTCCGGCAGCCAGTTGAAAGAAGATGGCATGGCAATCGAAAACTGGCCTCTGCCTGCGCCATTCTCAGTTGAGTTTCAGCGCTTCGTCCATATTTGGATGCAGCAGGTGGCAGAAGAGGTCATTCATCCTCTACAGGCACCTCATGGACCCATTATCGCCTTACAAATTGCCAACGAAGGGATTTACTCCAATGGTCAGCATGCTCCCTGGGCGTATGATTACAGCCCCTCAGCGCTCAGCTTATTTCACAAGTTCTTAGCGGAGAAATACCAGAATATAGCTTTACTCAATCAGCTCTACCAAAGTCATTTTCCCGATTGGGATGCAGTGCCTGCACCCCGCAGATGGGAGCCTCTCCAGCCAGCTCAAAGTTATATTGACTGGGGTGAGTTCTCTGCATTCTATATGGATAAGGTCTTCTGCACCTGGGCTGAGCCGCTCGCAAGCCCCCTGCCTATCTTGATAAACCAAAATCCTCCTTTGAAAGAACCTTACGGATTGGATGCCTGGCTCTCGCGCGTAGAACCCGAGCGCTGGGGTAGCGTCCATTATGGCTTCACCAACTGGGTGGGGGATATTTCGGCTGATGCTTCTGCTTTCACGCGCTATGTGCTCACAGCAAAAAGAGCCCCTGGCCTCAATATGGAGGAAAATTGGGGCTTTGCCAGGCTCTATGCACCCTCTTATGCTGATGCTTCCACCAGCTTTTATCAGACTTTGGTTATCCTAAATAGTGGAGCTACTGGTTTTAACATTTACACTGGTGCCTCCACCCACTTTGCCGACCCCAACTTAGAGGTGCTCCCCCAGCTGCCTTATCCAGATGCCGCTCCCATCACAGCGCAGGGCAAATGGACTCCAAAAGCTGAAATCGTGCGCTGGTTAGATGAGTTCTTCCACCTGTACGGAGCTGAATTTCTGGAATGCCGCTCTTGGCAGCCAGCTGCCTGGGCTTATTCGCTATCTGCAGCGCGGATAGGTGCCTGGCAGCCGGAAAGTAATGATGGCGAGACGCAGCACGGCAAGTACTTGGGTGAATTTCAACGCCAGATGCGCGCCCTGCACCTAGACTATGGCCTGATCAACTTGGAAAATGCTGCTGCTTCAGACTTATTAGCTTATCCTTATCTATATACGGCTGCCGGTGAGCGCATGCCGGCAGCTGCACAACGGGCGCTGGCTGAATATGCCCGCCAAGGTGGTAAGCTTACGCTGTTAGGCACTTTGCCAAGCTTTGATGAGCTTGGCCAGCCTTGTACTGAGCTTCATGAAGCGAAGTCATTTCTCCGGAACGAATTGGATGTGGATGCTGAAAGCGCCCTGGCCGCCCTGCAGCGCGTTTCTGTGCTAGAAGGCGAAGCTGATGTATGGCTGCGTTCGCATCCCCATCGCGACCTTCATTACTTGACTATTCTCCTGCCCGCAAATGCTAACGGGCATGTTGTGCTCTCTTTCATGCTCAACGAAATCCCTCACCAGTTAAAACTCAGCGCAGCCCCTTCAGCCGGAGCAATCCTCCGCTTGGAAAATGGGCAAATCACCGCTGCTTTGATCAAAGGCAACAACACCTACTTAGGCTATGCGCTCGGTCCGATGTGTCAGCTCGATGACCAACTCATTGGGACTAATGAGCTAGGTGACTTTGCGCAGTGGGAAGGTTTTAACGCCAGCATACCTGCTGGAAAAACACTGGCAAAGGAGGTGCTTTGAATAAACCCATCGCCCTCACTTTGCTCATATTTCTATTAGCTGCCTGCTCAGCTGTTCCTACCCTTACAGATTCAAAGGCTATTATGAACACCCCTATTGCAACGCGAACTGATATTCCCACACCCGACCAGGTTGAAGTCTGGTTGACTTTGGGCGACGCAAGTAAGAAACTCAGCCAGGAGCCATCACTTACTTTCGTGCCAGCTCCGACCCCTGATAGCCCGGTGATTAAAATTGATAGTGAAACCCGCTACCAGCAATTTGAAGGCGCTGGCGCTTCCCTGACGGAATCCTCCGCGTTTCTAATCATGAGCATACTGGATAGCCACACCAGAGACATTCTCATGCATAACCTCTTCACGCGTAAAGGCCAGGGCATCGGCCTCAGCTACCTGCGCCAGCCGATGGGCGCTTCGGATTTCGCCCTAAGCGATTACACCTATGATGATCAGCCCTCCGGCCATTCAGATCCTGACTTGAGCGACTTCTCGATTGATCGAGACAGAAAATATGTTATTCCAGCGCTGCGCATGGCTTTGGAACTTAACCCCCAGTTGCATATCATGGGCTCACCCTGGAGCCCACCAGCTTGGATGAAGAAAAACGCTCAGCTGCATGGCTCCGAGTTGCTTCCGGAGTATTATCAAGCCTTTGCAGATTATCACGTGAAGTTCGTTCAGGCTTATGCATCAGAGGAGATCCACATCGATGCTATAACCATCCAGAACGAACCTAACTATGCCACTAGCGGTTACCCTAGCATGTTTATGCCAGCCAGCGCCCAACAAACATTTGTGCGCGACTATTTAGGCCCAGCCTTCAAGAAAGCCGGCCTGGAAACACGCATTCTCATCTTTGACCACAATTGGGATATCGTGGACTACCCTATTGAGGTGCTCTCTGACCCTGCTGCCGCAGCCTATGTGGATGGCGTTGCCTTTCATTGCTATGGCGGCGATGTGAGCGCCCAAGCCCAATTTCATGAACGATTTCCTCAGGTGGGCATCTGGTTCACGGAGTGCTCAGGCGGCCAATGGGCGCAAGGTTTTGGCAGTAACCTGAGCTGGATGACTCGCAATCTCGTCATCGATAACTACCGCTATTGGGGTAAAAGCACTATCCTTTGGAACCTAGCGCTGGATGAAAACGCTGGACCTCAAAACGGCGGCTGCAATAACTGCCGAGGAGTCGTGACGATCAACCAAAATAATGGAGAAATCACCTATAACGAGGAGTTTTACATCCTTGGGCATGTGACCAAGTTTGTTGACCCCGGCGCTTACCGTATCGATTCTGGGCCTTCAGATTATCGCCTACCGCGACAAGTAGCCTTCCTTAACCCTGATGGCTCGCTCGTGTTGATTGTTCAGGCTGATTCTCCTGTGGACTTTACCGTCACATGGCAAGGGAAAACATTCAGTTATCAGTTGCCTTCGGCCGGTGTGGTTACTTTCAAGTGGAACATAATGCATTAGTCAGATCTGAAAGGAGGATTCTTGTTGCGATTGAACATTATGTATTCAGCTTTAATCAAAAATACTAATCAAAAATTAAATTCTAAATATAGAGGATAAAATGATAATTTATAATAAAACCAATCAAGTTTGGAAATGGGCTGCCATCATGCTGATCTTAGCCCTTGGTTTGGCTGCCTGCACGTCAGCCACGCCCACTGTAGCTCCCACCAATACCCAAGCCCCAACATTGGCGCCTACCAACACGCCTACAGAGGTTCCTACGCCCATGCCGGCAGTCACGACGGTCATTCAAGACTTCGAGACGAATGCCACACCCTATGATGTCTATCAGGCAGCGGCTAGCTTAGCGACCGACGTCGTCTTTAGCGGCAAGCAATCGCTCAAGAGCGAAAGTACGGAAGGAGAATGGCATACGGTCGGCGTCAATCTGAGCACAGAGCCCGTGGATCTGACACCTTTTGCTAAGTTGTGCTTTTACGTCTATGACACCACCACCGCCAATAATGGCGACGCCAAGAACACTGTCGGCGTCAAGCTAATTGATTCCACCGGTGCGAGTGTGGAACGCTACACCGATAACGAAGGCGTAGGCGCCAACTTTAAGACTAGCCTGAACCAGTGGACACTGATGTGCATGAACCTCATCACCTTCACCGGTATTGATCAGACCAAGGTCGAGAAGATTGAATTCACCATGTTTAACCCTGGTGTGTACTACTTCGATGACATCACTTTGCTGCCAGCTGGTGAGGAGCTTGCTCAGCCCGAGCCTGTAGCTGCTGCAGAAGTTTTGACGGATCTGCAAACCTTCGAAGAGGATGGTACCTTCTATAGCGACTACCAAGCCGATGTAAGCTTAGCTACCGATATTGTCCATGGCGGCGCTTCTTCGCTCATGGCAACCAGCGCCAGCGGCGAATGGCATGCCTTTGGAGCCTACCCGGACCCGCGCCCGATTGATATCTCGAAGGCAAATAAGCTGTGCTTCTGGATTTACGACACCACCGCTAATAACGATGGCAAAGCCGATAATACTGTGGGCGTCAAGCTCTTTGATGCAGCTGGAACCAACGAGGAAGTCTGGACTGATAGTGAACTGGCCGGTACAAACCCCAAAACGGTTCAGAACGAGTGGACTCAGATGTGCATCAATTTGGCAGCCTACAGCACCGTTGACCTGACCCAGATTGATAAGATCCAGTTTGCGCTCTACTGGGCTGGTACATATTACATTGATGACATTCAAATCGTAAGTGGTGGTGCTCCGCAAGCCAAGACCAAAGTCGTACAGGATTTTGAAAAGCCCGATACCTTTTATAGCGACTACCAAGCTGATGTAAGCTTAGCTACCGATATTGTCCATGGCGGCGCTTCTTCGCTCATGGCAACCAGCGCCAGCGGCGAATGGCATGCCTTTGGCGCCTACCCTGACCCGCGCCCGATTGATATCTCGAAGGCAAATAAGCTGTGCTTCTGGATTTATGACACCACCGCTAATAACGATGGCAAAGCCGATAATACTGTGGGCGTCAAGCTCTTTGATGCAGCCGGAACCAACGAGGAAGTCTGGACCGATAGTGAACTGGCCGGTACAAACCCCAAAACAGTTCAGAACGAGTGGACTCAGATGTGCATCAACCTGGCAGCTTATAGCACCGTTGACCTGACCCAGATTGATAAGATCCAATTTGCGCTCTACTGGGCTGGTACATACTATATTGACGATATTACATTGGAATAAAAGTTATTGAACTCCTGAGGGGCTGGAGTGTACCAGCGCCAGCCCCTCCTTATCAAAGAAAAGAGGTTCCTCATGAAACAACCTTATCGTATAAGCCGACGACAGTTTTTAGGCATGTTAGCTGCAGGCTCGGGTGCCTTGGCTTTGGCTGCCTGCGGTGTAAAAGTGACCGAAACCCCCGGCGGTGTCACTCCCCTTGGTAGCCCGGTCTCCAATGTCAAGTTACTGACCGCTGGTTGGCCAGTGGATATACCCTTTACTAACCCCACACCAGGCTTTCAGGTGGGTTATAACAAGGCCTTCCAAGCCTGGCTGGATATGAACCCTGGCGTCTCGGTCGAAAGGATCGAATTCAACGTCTGGGATGCTGCCGGCCTGCGCACAGCCGTTGCTGGCGGCACAGCGCCATTTCATTACCCCATCGGAGTGCTGGGCAATTGGAATGTACCAGGCATACAGGCGTCGTATGCCGAGGGCTTGTTTGCTGATATCACTGACGCTTTCGAAAAAAATAAAGTATTGGACTTGCTGGACCCGAAAGTGGCAGCTAATAGCTCCCGCTGGAAAACCCAAGATGGAACAATTTTCGGCATCCCCTATGAAGTTGTTTCGAGTGAAGGATTTTTCTTCAACCGCGAACACCTGGCTGAGATCGGCATGGATGATCTCCCCTTCAATTGGAAGTGGACTGATATGCGCGAAATCGCCTTGAAATTGACCAAGGGCGATCGCAAAGGCCTGGCAATGGCTGCTTATGCCCTGGATTGGATCCTGCCAACCTACGGGATCGATTTCGATGGCCTGCTCAGCCATTATCCTGTGCCAGGAAAAAGCTTTAACTGGCGCTGGGACTTCACCACATTTGTGGATGACATCGTCGAGGGAGTCAACCTATGGCGTGCCATGAACTTTGAGGACCAGTCTGTCTATACCGATCCAAACTTCTGGGATTTTTCACAAAATGGGCAATTAGCTACCGCGTTTTACGATAGGCGTGCATCAATGACCCCTGGTATACACCTGTTCTTCTCCGATATGGCTACTAAGATGAATATGTCCATCAAAGAAGCGGATGATTTTATGGGCTTCCAACGCCAGCCATTAGGGCCGATGGGTTACACCTATCAATTGCCCTTTGCCGATAGCGCCTGGGGTTTTAACCCCGACTTAAAACCAGAAGAATTGGATAAAGCCATCTCGCTATTTGCCTATCTATTGCTGGGCGAGGGCTTTGTCACGACCGCACAAGAAATTTACAATGTCAACAAGGATCCCAGCGATATCATTCGCGCTATCCGCTGGCCCTTTGCCAATAAATTCTCTGAAACGGTGCCGGGCGTAGAAGGCTCCCTTAGCGAAGCGACAGGTAAACGCTACTCAGCCTCCATAAATAGGATCTTCTCGCTGCCTAAACTGCCTGAGGTGGGCGAATATGTGCCAGCGGAGGTCAACCGCGGACCTGGGGATACCCCTTGGTACGATAAACTGACGCGTTGGGCTTATTCCAAAGACCCCTTTGATGTTAAAACGGATGCCGCTGAGCTCGAGAATATACTCAATCAACAGGCCAAAACCTTCCCCTCCAGTGTAGATCCTGACGCTTTTGCTGCAGGATTAAACAAATACTATGCCGATGTTGCAACATATTTGCAGGCAAATGCACCGGAGTTTTACGAAAAACGCTTTGTTCCGTTCTATGATCTCCATATTAAGCCGGAATTCGGATAATCTGGTTTGGGTGCAACACCTTCCTGCAGTAGGTTTTCTGCTTCAAGAAGGTATATTCAAAGAATAGGAGTACCTTATGACCGTTGGCACAGAAGTTATAGAGCCTAAAACAGAAGTCCAGACAGTCGAGGAAGGCCGTACCCGCAAGGGTTGGATCAATTGGATTTTTGTGGCTCCAGCCATTTTATTCCAATTCTTCTGGGGCTGGTATCCCAGCATAGTGGCAATCTTTCTCAGCCTGACCAATGCACCTATTCGTGGTCCGCTCACTTATCGAGGGATTGAAAATTATGTACGTTTAGCCTCGGACCCATTGGTGCCGATGGCTTTTCGTGTCACGTTGATTTACGGCATCGCCTCCATTGTTCTGACTTTCTTTATCCCGATCTTCACAGCCATCTTACTTATGGAAATGCCACCCAAAACTATGCGTGTGATGATGATTTTGTGGTTCCTCCCCTTAAGCGGCATTGCCAGCACCCTCTTCTGGCAGTACTTGTATAACGAAAATTTTGGTCTTTTCCAGTTCATCGCCACCTCAGTTTTGGGCCTGCCTCCGCAAGCCTTTTTGAGCAGCGAGCGCTGGGTATTGCTTTGGCTGATAGTGCCTGGCATTATCATGTATGGACCTGGGTTGTATTATATTACCGGGCTGCAAGCCATCCCCAAATCGTATTTCGAAGCTGCCGAAGTGGAAGGAGCCGGGTTCTGGCGCAAAATTTGGACGATTTCCCTGCCGCGCCTGCGCCCCATTATTTTCATGTCCATGCTGTTTTCGATCATCGGCAGTCTGCAAGAATTTACTTTTCCCGACCTAATGACGCGTGGCGGACCAAATGGCGCCAGCCGTACTGTGGTCATGTATATGTTTAACTTGCTCAATAACGGCCGTATCGGCGATTCCACAGCCTTAGCCGTGATGCTTTTCGCTTTGATAATGATACTCGTGCTTATTTTCCGACTGCTCGTAAAGTCGGATCCAGATGTCTAAAAGGAGGTACCAAATGAGCCTATTTCCTACCGTTGGACGTAAGCAAGCAAGTGTCCGCATTTCCTGGTGGTTGGTCGTGGCATTCCTCGTGCTGGGTATTTTCCTCCACCTGGTGCCGTTCTATATCATGATTAGCACCTCCATCAAACCTGCCTCGGAAGCTATGGCTATGCCTCCTACTCTGTGGCCCAAGGAGCCCACTTTCGTCGCTTGGAAGTTGGTGTTTAATCTTTCAGATATAGCAAAATCGGTGTTGCCCCAACCCTTGAGCCGATACTTCCTTAACTCAGTTATTATGACCTTCGGCACCATGTTGCTGTCCATTCCGGTTACTTCTATGGCTGCCTATGCTGTTAGCAAGCTTCTGAAAGGAAGGACTGCGAACAATCTGTTTGTGTTCTTTATTGGGACGCTAATGTTGCCAGGGATTGTCAGCTTGATCCCTTCATTCTTATTAACCCGCAATTTTCCTTTCCCGCTGCCAGTGGCGCCGAATATTCCAGGTACCGCTACGCCCTTCCCAACCTTGCGCATTTGGAATACCTATTGGGCAGTGATTCTCCCAGCAGGTTTTAGCGCTGGCAACTTCCTGCTTTTTAAGGGCTATTTTGATAGCATTCCTGATTCCATTATCAATGCGGCGCGCGTGGATGGTGGCTCGGAGTTCAATATTTTCCGCCGGATCATTCTACCTATGTCTGTTCCAGTCTATGCGGTGGTGGCATATTTCACCTTTGGAGGCACATGGGATAGCTACTTGTGGCCCTTGGTGGTGATTCAAGATAGCAGTATTGCCCCGCTTACTTTGGCGATCAGGCGTATAACTGACGCCTTTGGTGCGGCTGGGACCACAAACCCACTCACCGCCATCGGAGCCTCAGCGGGTATAACCGATCTAGTCAATCAAGGGCTTTCTTGGAATGGCTTGATGGTGCTTGGATTGCTGCAAGCTCTGCCCACCTTTATATTCTTTATCATCACTCGCGAATACCTGCTGAAGGGTGTGAAGATTCAGGGGCTAAAATGAGCAGCGTAACACTTGAGCATGTCGTCAAATTTTATTACCCTGGAATCGCTACCGCAGATACCAAGCCAATCAAGGGATTGAACGATATAAACTTGCACATCCCAGATGGCGAAACACTGAGCGTCGTTGGGCCTTCCGGCTGTGGCAAAAGCACCTTACTCAAGGTAATTGCCGGCTTGGAATATCCCGATGAAGGGCGTGTGCTCTACAATGACCTTGACGTCTCCAAGATCACACCGCAAGACCGCGGGGTCGGAATGGTATTTCAGGATTATGCCCTCTACCCCACCAAAGAGGGTAAAAATAATATGAGCTACTACTTCGAGGTACATCATCGCAGCCAGGAAGAAAAAGAACAGCGTCTGCGCGAGACAGCAGAACTCATGGGCATCGGCTTTGAGATGCTGATGGGCCGCCAGGTAGATACACTTTCTGGCGGCGAAAAACAACGAGTAGGCATTGCCCGTTGCATCGTGCGCGAACCAAATGTCTTTCTTATGGATGAGCCTATCTCAAACCTGGACGCCAAACTGCGAGAACGGACCCGCACTGAAATCCGCCGCTTGCTAAAGAAGTTTGGTATCACCACCCTCTATGTGACCCATGATCAGCAGGAGGCGATTTTTATGGGCGATCGCATCGCCGTGATGCGCACTGGCAGCCTGGAGCAGCTTGGCACCTTTGATGAGCTGTATTATTCGCCTGCCAATCTGTTCGTTGCTTCACTGATCGGTTCACCGCCGATTAGTGTGCTGCCAGTTGTGCTTGACCAAAATATGGTGCGCGTGGGCGAACACGCATCTTTGACGCTCCCCGACCATCTGGCGCAAAGCTTGCCCCAGGGTAAACTGCGCCTGGCGGTTCGTCCAGAGGGCTGGCTCGTGGCACGTGAACCTCAGCCAGAAAGCCTGGAAATGAATGTGAGCCGCATCGAGAGGCTATTTACCGAACGGGCAGCATTTGCGCACGGTGAGATCGCCGGTGCTCCAGTCAGCGCAGTCGTTCCATTAGACTTTCCTGAAGCCAAGAAAGTTTACCTGACCCCCGATTGGCAACGTGCTTACTTTTTTGCCGCTGATGCCGAAACTGCCCTGTTTGTGCCGGGTGTACCCGAATTATTCTAAGAGGAAAGCATGACAGATATCCGCGTTTCTCACTTAGTAAAACAATATGAAGAAAAAACCGCCGTCAATGATATTAACTTTACCGTTGGCGAGCATGAGTTTTTAGTGTTGGTTGGCCCTTCAGGCTGTGGCAAGACGACCACCTTACGCATGCTGGCGGGCCTTGAGAAGATTACTAGCGGCGATGTCTACTTTGGCGAATGGCGCGTGAATGATATCCGCCCGAGCGATCGCAACGTTGCTATGGTTTTTCAGGATTATGCTGTTTTTCCACACATGACCGTGTTCGAAAACATTGCCTATGGATTACGTTCGCGGCATGCTCCCACCAAATTAATTAATGAACGCGTGGAAAAAGCTGCCAAATCCTTCCGTATCGACCATTTGCTATATCGTAAGCCGCGCCAACTGAGCGGTGGTGAGCGTCAACGGGTAGCACTCTCGCGAGCAATGGTACGCGATGCGGACCTTTATCTCTACGATGAACCTCTCGCCAACCTGGATGCCCAACTGCGCCACCAGGCGCGGGAAGATATTATGGCTTTGCATCACGAAAAGCTGCGGCCTAGTGTGTATGTGACCCATGACCAATCCGAAGCTATGGCAATGGGTGACCGCATCGCGGTAATGCGGGATGGCAGGATTGAACAGATCGGCACTGGTGCACAGCTTTATGAACACCCGCTCAATCTATTTGTAGCTTACTTTATTGGCACGCCCAGTATAAATTTGTTCGATGTCACACTTGAACTTACACCGAAAGGGCTGCGAGCGCGCAGCCAGGCCTTTGATCTCCTGCTGCCGGTAGAAATTGCCCAGAAACTGGAGAGCTTCACAGGCAAAAACGTGAAAATGGGCGTCCGCCCGGAAGACCTGCACGTACCGCGCTTGGCACCTTTCCAAGTGACGGCTGATAACCAGTTTAATGGCATCGTCAATGTGATTGAGCCCTCATCCACCGGCGCTTCAGTCTACCTGAGCACGACGGATGAGAAGGCGCAGGATTTCACTGCTACTTTCCGCACGCGCATCCCTTCTGCGTATCTCGGCCGTGAAATTCCACTGGCCGTAAACTTAGAGAAGGCACATTTCTTTGACGCTGAGACCGAGCAGTCCATTCTGTTGGAGTAAACATGCCTTTTTTTGACGATTCTGGTCCAAAGCCAGAAGAAGCGACTAATCCAATTGCACGCTCCTTTGCATTGGTCAAAGACCAGCTGGAACGCTTAATCGTGATCAATCTCCTTTGGACGCTGCAATGCGTGCCGTTGATTTTAGCTTGGGCATTAACAATGCCCTTCTGGCTGCGGATTTTGCTCATGGCTTATACTGTGATAGCGCTGGTTCCGGCCACTGGGTTACTCTTTTCGCTCACAGAACAAGTAAACCAGGGGGTCCCCCTGGAGAAAGATTTAGTGTTGCAATGTTTGAAGCGAACCTGGAGACCGAGCCTCATGCGATTGTTGCCGCTCTATAGCTTGTTTGGCTTGCTGGGGTGGGCTGCCTACGAAGCCGGATTGCAAGGCTGGCTGCTGCCCGGCACTTTGGCGCAGCTCCTGCTCTTACTCTTAGCGGTCATATCCTTATATTGGGGCGGGCTTTTTGTGGAGCGCGAAGAGCTCAATCCTCTAGATATGTTGCGAGAATCGGCAAACTTATTCTGGAGGAAACCAGGGCTAACACTCTTGATTGCCCTTGTCAGCTTACTCGTAGCAATCATAGGGTTTGCCTCGATTGCTGGATTCTTTCTGATTATGCCGGTTCTTCTGGCACTTTTTCAAGTACAACTTTTTCATTCAGTAGTGAAAGGATAACTTATGGGAGCTTTGGAAGTTAGAGGCTTGACGAAACACTATGGTAATCATGTCGTTCTGGACCAGATCAACTTTTCAGTTGAAGAGGGCGAATTTTTCGTGCTCTTAGGCCCTTCAGGGGGTGGGAAGAGCACCATCTTGCGCCTGATCTGCGGCATTGAGGCTACGGATGGCGGCCAGGTTACACTCTCTGGCCGGGATATCACCAAACTGCCGCCACGTGATCGCAATATTGGTATGGTCTTTCAGGACTATGGCCTTTACCCCCATATGAACGTCTTCGAAAACATTGCCTATGGTTTGGAGGCGCGTGGTATGCCTAAAGACGAAGTTAGGCAGCGGGTGGAAGAGGCAGCCAGCCGTTTAGGGCTCACCCCCATGATAGATCGCATTATCGTCGATCTTTCCGGTGGGGAACAGCAACGTGTGGCTTTAGCCCGAGCCTTGGCTAAAAACGCTGACCTATATTTATTCGATGAACCTCTTTCCAACTTAGACCCTAAGCTGCGCGCTCAGGCTCGTCGCGATATCGTTATGGTGCACCGCATCAAACAAAAGCCCACCATTTACGTGACCCACGATCAAACGGAAGCCCTGGCAATCGGAGACCGTATTGCGGTCATCGCCAGCGGCCGCCTACAGCAGGTGGGCACAGCGACTGACCTGATTGAACATCCGGCGAATCTGTTTGTGGCTGGTTTCATCGGCTCCCCGCCTATGAACCTGATCCCAGCGACTGTGGAACGGGAAACTTGCCAGGTGCGCCTGGAAAACGGCGCTCTTTTGCAGCTCCCAGAAAAATGGCGCGGCGTAGTGAAGGACTATCCCAACTCCAGCGTGATTGTAGGCATCCCCCCATCGGCCATTTTGCCCCCCCACCTGGAGCAAGATGCGGCTGATTCCTTGAGCCCATTGAAAGTTAACGTTGAGAGCGTGGAGCCCTTGGTGGCAGAGTTGATTGTGCTTCTCCGACTTGAAGGCGATTTACATGTTTCCGCGATCTTTCAAGGCATAAATGAGGAGGAATACCTGCCCGGCCGTTCCATGATATTACAAGTGGATGGCCGGCAGTTATGCCTCTTTGACCCGCAGACTCAAGCGGCATTACAGCCTGAATCATGAAAAAGCTGGTGTTGAGTGCTATCCTTTGTTTACTGCTGCTCTCAGCTTGTGGAAACCCGACAATGGTGACAACGCCGGAAATTACCTCACCCGAAACGGCAACACCTGGCGCAGACTTACCAGGCTGGAAACTTGTTTGGAGGGATGAGTTTGATGGCCCAGCCGGGACGGGACCCGACACTCAAAAATGGCAGTTTGATCTTGGCGGCCAAGGCTGGGGTAATAACGAGTGGGAGTTGTATACTAAATTGCCAGAAAACGCAGCTTTAACTGGTGAGGGGGCACTGGCGATCACTGCACGCGCAATCGAAGAGCCTTTGGCAGATTCAGAGTGTTGGTATGGACCGTGCCTTTATACTTCTGCGCGCCTAAAAACCCAGGGACTGTTCGAATTTACTTATGGCCGCGTGGAAGCCCGTCTGAAACTGCCCTATGGACAAGGCGTTTGGCCGGCCTTTTGGATGCTGGGTGCCAATATAGCAGATGTAGGCTGGCCGGATTGTGGCGAGATTGACATCATGGAAAACATCGGGCGGGAACCGGCGACGGTTTACGGAACTGTTCACGGTCCTGGTTATTCCGGCGCCGGCGGGATTTCTACCGCAGTAAACTTGGAAGGCGGTACCGCGCTTAAGGATGATTTTCACGTTTTTGCGTTAGAATGGGAGCCAGATAAGCTGCAGTGGTACATGGATGACCAGCTTTATGCTATTGTGCATAAAAGCCAATTTCCAACTGAAAAGCACTGGGTTTTTGACCATGATTTCTTTATTATCTTGAATCTGGCTATTGGCGGCAACTGGCCTGGGTATCCAGACTCAAGCACCAGCTTTCCACAAACTCTGCTCGTCGATTTCGTGCGCGTCTACCAGAGGCCTTAGCATGTCTGACTGTGATGTTCTGATTTTGGCGGATTATTTTTGCGATATTATCATCACCGGGCTGCCCGAACCTCCCCGCATCGGCGCGGATATATTTGGGGATGGGATGGATATCATGCCGGGCGGTGCCTATATCCTGGCAACTGCCCTGCACCGCTTGGGTGTGAAATCCCGCTGGCTGGGGCAGTTTGGCAACGATATTTTAAGCCGCTTCGTGCTCGAAGAGGCTAAGCGCGAAGGGATAGATACTTCCCTGTTCCGAATTTACGACTTTCCTTTGCGCAGCCTCAGCGTGGCATTCTCCTTTGTTCATGACCGCGGCTTCATCAGTTATACAGACCCTTTCCCCGAGTATCAGGTAAAAGATGTCATTGTTGAGCAAAAGCCGCAATGGGTTGTTAATATCCCTTTCAACGGCTCGCCTGAAGCCAGTGCGTTCATTGATTTTATTCACGCTTATGGCGCCAAAGTCTTCGTCGATTGCCAATACACCACGACAACGCTTGCCGCCGAACCAGGCCTCATCGATACCCTACGTAAAGTGGATGTTTTTGCGCCCAATCGCAGCGAGGCACAGCAGCTGACCGGTGAGTCAGATCCAGCCCAGGCAGCCGCTCTCTTAGCGCAATATTGCCCGCTCGTCATTGTTAAAGCCGGCCAGCAGGGCGCTTATGCCCAGGCTGGCCAGCAAAGCTGGCACTCCTCGGCCTTGAACGTGGAAGTCGTCGATACCACCGGTGCCGGTGATGCTTTCAACGCTGGCTTTTTAGCAGCCCTGCTGCGGGATCTGCCGCTCGAAACCTGCTTGCGCTATGGCAATATCTGCGGAGGCCTCTCCACTACTAAACGGGGCGGCACAACAGCCGTCCCAACGCTGGAGGAGCTAGAGAAATATCTCTAGAGTAGTTTCACTGGCAACAATGACCCCTTTTGCATACACCTATGATGGAAAGTTAAAAGTGCAATTCCATTTATTCCGCCCATTTACAAGTAAATTGTTTCTTGAAATTGCTAAATCGATCTCAGGAGTTATCAGATGAAATTAACCTTAATTGGCGGCGGGGGCGTACGCGCACCACTCTTTGTAATGACTCTTTTGCGCTGGCAAGAGCGCATTGGGGCAACTGAACTCTGCCTGATGGACATCGACGAGCGCAAGTTAGGGCTGATAGGCGCGATTTGCCGCGAGCTGGCTCATCGCGCGGGAGACCCGTTCACCATCAGGACTACTACCGATGCGCAGGAGGCACTCACCGGTGCTGACCATGTGGTCACAACCATTCGCGCCGGCTTTGAGCAGGCACGCGCCACAGACGAACGCATCGCCCTGCGCCATGGCGTGCTAGGGCAGGAAACCACCGGCCCGGGCGGATTTGCTATGGCTTTGCGCAGTATCCCAGCTATTCTCGGCTATGCGCAGCTTATGCAGGAGGTGAGCCCCACCGCTTGGATGTATAACTTCACCAACCCCGCTGGCCTGGTAACCCAGGCTCTGCGAGACGCCGGTTTTACCCGCACCATCGGAATTTGCGATGGCGCTAACGGCGGGCAGGCAGCCGTCGCCTCGTGGGCTGGCGTGGAGATGCGCCAGGTGCGCAGCGAAGTGTTTGGTCTCAACCACCTTTCGTGGTGCCGGCAGGCTTGGATTGAAGGGCAAGACGTGCTGCCCCTTGCGTTGGGAGATGAGCGCTTCTTGCGGGAGCATCAGCGCTTGTTCGCCCCAGAGCTGGTTCGCATGATTGGCATGCACTTAAACGAATACCTGTACTACTATTATTACGCCGAACAAGCATTAGCTGCCATCAGCGGCGAAGGCATGACTCGCGGAGAGGAAATTGTTGAGCTCAATCATCGGTTGCTTGAGCAGCTGGAGGTGATTGGCGTGGAGCGCGATCCGGAACGGGCACTGCGCACCTTCTTTGGCTATGAGAAGCGCCGTGGGGCTACCTATATGCACTATGCCTACGGCGGGCAACGTATCGAAGAAGCCAACCGTAAGCAGATTTTTGACGCCGATATCCCCACTGAGGCTGGTGAAGGTTACGCCGGCGTGGCACTTTCCATCATCGAAGCTTTGGAAAGCGGCAAACCGCTTTATACCGCCTTGAATATCCCCAATGAAGGGTCGATCAGCGGTATGGCAGCCGATGATGTGGTGGAAGTGAGCAGCTGCGTGGATAGCAGCGGCGTCCACCCCCTCGAGATTGGCACAGTGCCGGCTCCTCAGCTGCGCCTAATGCAAGCGGTAAAGCTTTACGAGAGATTAACAGTGCAGTCCGTCCGCGAACACTCGCGCGCTCTAGCAATTGAAGCGCTCATGGCACACCCGCTGGTGCTCTCCTACTCCCGCGCCAAGCTTCTGGTGGATGAGTTCTTAGCAGCTCATCGAGCGTATGTGGGCGAATGGAAGGATTAACACTTAATATTATCAGCCTAGCGAACCAAAACAAGCAATCTATATTTACCACTAAAAGACCTGCCTGGAGTGCATCAGGCAGGTCTTAAATGGATGTCTTTCTCTTATTATAGCGCGGCTTTGACAATCGCCGCAAATGAGTCAGCCTTAAGGCTGGCGCCGCCAATCAAACCCCCATCGATATCGGATTGAGCGAAGAGCTCAGCCGCATTGGCGGCTGTTACCGAGCCGCCATATAGAATGCGCATGGCATTTCCCTTTTCCTCGCCGAATAGCTCGCGTAGCACTGGGCGAATAACATCACGCTGGACAGCGTTTGCACCTTCCGGCGTAGCAGCCAAACCTGTGCCAATTGCCCACACAGGTTCATAAGCAATTACCAGGTTTTCTGCTTCGGCGGGGTCCACACCTTTCAAGCCCTCACGCACCATACCCTCCACCACGAATGCCGTCTTACCAGCTTGATTTTCTTCCAAAGTCTCCCCCACGCACATAATCGGTTTGAGGCTAGCTTGGAGTGCGGCATGGATTTTCTTATTCACCGTCTCGTTAGTCTCCCCAAACATAGCGCGGCGCTCAGAATGACCAATGATGACGTATTGGCACAAGTCAACGAGCATTGCTGCGGAAATTTCGCCCGTGAAAGCACCTTTGGCTTCCCAATGCATATTTTGCGCACCTACCTTGATGTTGCTGCCTTCGGTCTCTTTCTTGGCAGCCTCTAAGCAAACGAATGGCGGGCAAACGATGATTTCGACAGCATCGATCTGTTGGACCTCAGGCAAGATGCCCTGGATAAGCTCACGGGCTTCTTTAATATTTTTATTCATTTTCCAATTACCAGCGACAATAGGTTTTCGTGTGGACATTTTTGATTCCTTTCTTTATTTGTGACTCGAATTGCTTCATTTTACCACTCCACATGCAAAGATTTGCCTATTCTTCGATTATGTAATGGCAAAGTGATAATGTCCTAAAGTAGCAAAATAGAAATGTCCTAATTATGATTAGGAGCTATGAAATGGACAATCGAAATGACAAGTAAAGAATTAGCTCGGAAAACTGAAGTAGAACGGGCGTTGGATCACCGGATTACCCAAAAGGAGGCAGCAGAGAGGTTAGGGATAAGTGAACGGCAATTTCGGCGCATTTTACGCAGATATCGCCAGGAAGGAGATGGTGGATTAGTATCGCAGAAGCGCGGGAAGCCCAGCAACCGAAAAACAGACGAGAGAACCCGAGAGTTGGCGAGAGAATTTATTTGTGACCCCATGATGAAAG
>Ga0208695_1000916_pt1 | contig 27481 bp, 19 predicted proteins | sample AD_UKC111_MetaG_FD_184449 | JGI IMG/M metagenome (GOLD analysis project Ga0208695, IMG submission 184449) | Active sludge microbial communities of municipal wastewater-treating anaerobic digesters from Hong Kong - AD_UKC111_MetaG (SPAdes)... | ecosystem: Engineered > Bioreactor > Anaerobic >...
GCAGACTTCTATGAACCAGTGACGCAGCGAGCATATGCTTCTTTTGCTTCACACTACGGTTTCTGGGCACAACCTTGCCGTGTATATACTCCTACAGATAAAGGCAAGGTAGAATCTAATATAAAATTTTTATTGACATTTACAATACTTGAAAAGGCATTCCGATTACAATAGATATCTTGTATCTTATGAAAATGGGTGTGTTATATCCTGTCAAATTACCGTTACAAGATACCAATGTTCATCTTGCGGACATACTCATGCAGTACTTCCTGTCTGGTCGAAAAACAGACATGTTCAAATCAATTCAGGATAGAGTCCGTTATTTGATTAAGGATAAGCATAAAACAATTATTATAGCTGCTGATGAATGTCAATATCTTAACACTGAAATACTCCGAGATTTCAAACTTATTATGAACCAGGATTATGATTCTATGGATTGCTTTGCCCTTGTTATGGTTGGTCTTCCTCACATGAATAGTATTTTGGAAAAGCCAATTCATGAAGCATTAAAACAACGTATTGTCGTTCATTACAATTATACAGGTCTATCAACTGATAAGACAGCAGAATACATTTATTCCCGCATTGAAGCTGCTGGAGGATCCCGGTCCATAATTGATGAATCAGCCATTCATGCAATTGCAGGCTATTGACAGTGAACACCACGTATCATCAATTCTGTTATGACAAATGCACTCATACTTGGTGCACAACTGAAAAAACAAAACATTGACTCGGAACTTATTCTTGCTGCAACTAACAGTCTTGTTTTAGGATAGGAGAATAATTTTATGAATAATATTTTTACTGACAATGACCATAAAAACAGGTACTTGGAACTCATTAAAAAAGCCCAGGTTAATATATATGACTTGGAAAGGCAATCGCTATTTTACATTGCTTCCAGTAGTGAAGATTTATACAAAAAGAAGTACGATATCTATGACTTCTATGAAAATGCCATTTTAAGTGATTGCATTACATCTGGTAAAGTAGACTTTTGTTCCTCTTCTAAAGCTTTGATTCATCTTGCGTATAACCTCTATAATGGCTATAGGGACGATTGTACAAGTCCACTTTCAATTTTAGGTGGACTTGATTCAAAAAATCTTTTTCTCGCATATCAAGCTATTCTGATAAGGCTGAAATCTGTAAAGATTTCAAGTATTACACAAATTATTTCAGAAGCTTGATCTTACAAATTTGAACTGAGGCCTGGCTCTGTGATGATAAAACGCTCTGCAGGAATGCAATGTCTAACTCCACAACCAGGCTAAAGGATATATCCTTTAAGGATACAGTACAAAAATTCTATATTTGATTTATTTTATTCTATATGAAAGGGTTTTATATGTTAAATTTAGTGCTAACAATATGATTTTGGTCTCAAAAACCAATTATGATAAATGTAATTCTATTATACTTAAAGATAGAGACACCAAACGCTGCTACAGAATCTATGATTACTCAAAAACTGCCACGTTATTTACCCCTTATTCATACATGCTCTTTCTAAGAGCTGCAATCTCTTCACTTTCAAGGTATTCATCATAAGTCATTTGCCTGTCAATGAGGCCCTTAGGAGTAATTTCCATAATCCTGTTGGCTACAGTCTGCACAAACTGATGGTCATGGGATGCAAATAAAACCGTTCCTTTATAGTTTATAAGTCCATTGTTAAGTGCAGTAATTGATTCTAAGTCCAGATGGTTGGTAGGCTCATCCAATATCAGAACATTAGCACCCGAAAGCATCATTTTTGCAAGCATGCAGCGAACCTTTTCTCCTCCCGAAAGTACAGAAGCCTTCTTCAATGCTTCTTCGCCCGAGAAAAGCATCCTTCCAAGCCATCCTCTAAGGAATGTTTCGGTCTGATCCTTGGAAAACTGCCTTAACCAATCAACCAGAGTAAGATCCACACCATCAAAATATGATGAGTTATCCTTTGGAAAATATGCTTGAGAAGTAGTTACTCCCCATTTAAATTCTCCGCTGTCCGCTTTAAGTTCATCAGTCAATATTTTAAACAGGGTAGTTTTTGCAAGTCCATTAGGACCGACAAATGCTATTTTATCACCTTTATTTACAATAAAGCTGATATCGTTCAATAACTTTTCACCATCAATAGTTTTGCATAATCCCGATACCATAAGAAGATCGTTGCCTGCTTCCCTATCCGGCTTAAAATCCACAAAGGGGTACTTACGTGAAGATGGCTTTATATCCTCGAGTGTAAGCTTTTCTAAAAGTTTCTTTCTTGATGTAGCCTGTTTTGACTTAGATGCATTTGCACTAAATCGTTGGATAAATTCCTGTAACTCCTTAATTTTGGCCTCTATCTTTTTATTTGCATCTCTTGCCTGCTGCAATGCAAGCTGGCTGGATTCATACCAAAAGTCATAGTTTCCCACATACAACTGTATCTTGCCATAATCTATATCAGCAATATGAGTACAAACCTTGTTTAGAAAATGCCTGTCATGGGATACTACAATGACAGTATTTTCAAAATTATACAAAAAATTCTCAAGCCATGTGATTGATTCAATATCTAAATGGTTTGTAGGCTCGTCAAGAAGCAGAATATCAGGATTCCCAAAAAGTGCCTGTGCTAAAAGAACCCTGACCTTTTGGTTTCCATCAATATCCTTCATTTTTTTATAATGAAATTCTTCTCCAATTCCAAGGCCATTCAATAAAGTAGCCGCCTCCGACTCTGCCTCCCATCCGTTAAGCTCTGCAAACTCGGCCTCAAGTTCAGATATTCTGATACCGTCCTCTTCCGAAAACTCCGATTTTGAATACAGAGCTTCTTTTTCATCCATAATTTCACACAATCTCTTGTGTCCCATTATTACTGTTTTTAAAACATCATACTCATCAAACTCGTAATGGTTCTGTTTTAAAACAGCCAGCCTCTCGCCGGGGGTTATTATAACCTCACCTTTATTGGGCTCAATTTCTCCCGAAAGTATTTTTAAGAAAGTCGATTTGCCCGAGCCATTAGCACCGATAAGCCCATAGCAATTACCAGCTGTAAATTTAATGTCAACGTTTTCAAATAAGGCACGCCCTCCATACCTCAGAGATATGCCGCTTGCATGTATCATTTTGTTTGTAAACCTGCCTTCCTTTAAATTACTGCATATTATATGCATACCTCCATATTAGGAGAAGGTATGCAGCAATACACTCATTTATAATTAAAATTATATATTATAAATTTTTATTTTTAACTTTATCTCTATAAACCCACAGCTTATAACCCAGATAATTCACCACCTGTGCTGTAACAATACCGTACAGACTGTTTATCCAATTCATATTTTCTGTGGAGAATATTATTGCACCGAGGTTCTTAGCTCCTAATGACGTTAAATATGAGAGTATATTAATGACAAAAAATTTCAACATCTTGTCTTTAGCTCTTTTAAAATCCGATTTGCTGTTGAATGTGAATATGCTGTTAAGTATGTATGAATTCACCATACCCGCAAAATAGCCAAGTGAATAAGAAATATTTCCATTAACACTAAAAAGGCCGTTTAATATTTCATCTACGGCCCATGTGATAAGCGAATTGAGCACACCAATAATGGAAAAACTTGCAATTCTTTTTATTTCTTCCAGCAATCCCTTGTTAAAAATTTTCAACATTAACTACTCCATTATAAATATAATTGATTAAAATCAATTAATCTCATGTTTGCCAAGCCCTTTATTAATTATAATCGCAATAGTATAAAAAGTCAAAAACTCTAATTGCTTTTGCCAAAATTGCTGTTGGAGGCACTGCAATGAGGACAATACTTATAATCATTTCTAACCTTTTTCCCGCAGTGCTCACATGGGCTTGCCTTTGGTATAGCTCGTGTAACAATGAGGTATACAATAAGATTCGAGGGTATATTCAACAATCCGAAAAATCCCCATAACCATTTATTGTGGCCTCTTTTGGAAGCGTCATTAAAAATCCAGGCTCCCTGAATAAAAAGTGCAATGAACAAAGGAATCAAAAGCCAATAGGAAAATGAATCATTCACTTTACATACCCTCCTTTAAACGTCTTTCCTTAAAAAATGCAATCAAGCTAAAGGGGGCTAAAAAGAAGATGGCTATCTGTGCATAAAGCAGATATTTGCCATATCCTTTATATGCAAGAACAAATATAACAAAGAATATCCCAATGGCCATTAACATAAAAATTATCATGTCGATTATATTTCTCTTTTTCTCTTCTTTTTGCTCTATAGAAGCGAAAGCACTCTCGACAAGCGAATAATCTATTGGAATATCGGCATCAAGAAGTGCCAACTGGTCCCCAAGCTCCTCCATTTCATTAAAGAACTCACGGCAATTGTTGCAGCTTTCAAGATGGCTCTTTATTTCGGCACTCATTACCGCTTCTCCATAATATATATCTATAAGAATATCTTCATATTCTTCACAACACTTACTCATCAGAAATACCTCCGTCCAAAACCGATTTTAGCTTTTTTATAGAGTAGTGAATCCTTGATCTCACAGTCCCTATGGGGCAGTTCAATATCCCAGCTATCTCTTCATAGCTGTAATTGTAATAATGCTTTAGTATAAATGCCTGCCTCATTTCTGTCGGAATCGATGCCAATGCTTTCTTTAAACTCGCAAGCCTTTCCCTTGTAAGAACGGCTTCCTCAACATCCTCTTCTGCCTCAAGGTCCACTATTTCATCTATATCATCATGGTTTTGCCCCTTTTTCTTTACAGCATCCTTAAAAAGGTTTGATGCAATGGAAATAAGCCAGGTAGAAATTTTAGACTCGCCCTTAAACTTATTTATATTGACAATAGCTCTGGTCATGGTCTCCTGGGTCAAATCCCTTGTAAAATCCTCGTTCATGGTCAGCTTTAAAAGGTAACCGTAAACCACCTTGTAATTGGCTTCGAGAAGTTTTTTGAGAGCGTTTTTGTCACCTGATTTAGCCAATCCAAGCAGTTCAGCCTCAAGCAAATAATATTACCCCTTTCTATACACTTTCTCAGCCATTACTAAGTTCAGTCCTCTTTAACTTCAATACCGCAAACAGATTTAGTGCCACAATGGCCAAAAGGGCAACTGTTATGGAAACAATTGTGTCAGATTGGAGACCTGATTCAAACGCACTGGCATCTCCTAATATATATGTCGGGAAAAACATTTTAAAATTAACGAATCCTTCAACTGCACGCATTAAGTAAATTGTAACAAGCGACATAATCCCCGCCATAAATGCCTTACTAAAGAAACTGCTGTAAAAATTCACAATACTTAAAACAAACAGGAAATACAACCCGAAAAGCACACCGGCCTTTAAAGCCGGAATAATATCAAAGCTGTTTCCAAATATTATGCCCGAATAGTAATATGCTGTCAACATACCAACCATAGAAGAAATACTCAAGAATATTCCATATAATAGAAATTTCCCTCCAACTATTCCATATACATCACAGCCCATTGAAACAGGTATAGTCAATGTCTTATTGCTCTTCTCTCCTGCTATTAGCCCCGATAAAGCCAGAATTATAACGAAGGTGCTTATTTGAAAAAGATCCTTTGTGTAATTTGCCATGGCAGCATATTGATCAAATTTCATCTTGCTGATATCAATCATTTCCATCTGACTTTTTAATATTTGAGGCAAAAGTTTTAACATGGCAGGATCCGCTACTGCAAAAAACATTATTGCTGCAATGATAATTACAAACTTATGAGTCCTTATCCCTTCAATCAGCTCTTTTCTAAAAAAAGCATTCAAACTTTTCACTTCATTTCACCACCTTCAAAAATATTTCTTCAAGGCTGTTCCTTCTTAAATTAATCGAAGCAATATACACATCGGATTCTGCTATTTCCCTAAGGAGCTTCTGTGAATCCTTTTCAACGCTTTTTATCGTTATACTTGCCTTATTGTCCTGCAAATAAACATTTTCCACATAATCCAGTTTCAAAAGCCTTTCGGTTATATCTTTATCCGGCGTCTTCATAAATTCGATGTCATATACAGGCTGTACAAATTTACCTATGAGAGAATCAAGCTTATCTTCAACAACAATCTTACCGTCATGTATGATTCCAACTCTGTCGCAAACCCTCTCGATATCATTTAAAATATGAGTGGATAAAAAAACAGTTTTACCCTGACCCTTTAAATCCTCAATAATATTTAGCATATCCAGCCTGCCTTCGGGGTCAAGTGCAGAGGATGGTTCATCCAAAAGATATAAAGATGGATCATGATACATTGCAACAGCAAGTCCAAGCCTCTGCTTCATTCCTCTCGAATATCCGCCTATAGGTCTTTTTGCCGATTTTTCAAGCTTTACCACTTCAAGAAGCCTCATTGCCTTTTGTTTAATCACATTACCGCTTTCCCCGCCTATTCGACCAATAAATTCCAAATACTCCCATCCGCTCATATAGGGATAAAATTTAGGATCTTCAGGCAAATAGCCAACGTCTTTATTCTTAGGTCCTCTGTATGAGATATCCCTTCCGTTGATAATGCATCTGCCTGTTTGAAATTCAATAAGCCCGGCAAGAATGTTCATTGTTGTGGATTTTCCGACACCGTTATGACCTATAAATCCGTATACTTCTCCTGTCTGCACCTCTATGTTCAGTCCTTTAAGGACCTTATGTCCCTTATAGCTTTTGTGAAGATTCTCAATTTTAATCATCATCCCACCTCTTCTTTCCAACCAGCAGATATGCAATTATGCCAACAGTACCGGTTATTGTAATCAATATCCAAATACCTTTATTCAAATTCCTTGTACCTTTTCTTAAAATATTGACCAGGCAGTATACAAACAATGATTCCTGAATTATAATCAAAGGCATTAATAATTTTATAATTTCCAAAGTGCTCATATCGCCCATTAAAACCACTCCTTTTGTTTATTTGTTAATGTGACGATTGAGTAGCAAAATAGTTCAAATAATTTTCAAAAAAAATAATAGCCATCCAAAAACGGATAGCTACTTTTGTTCTTGTTTGCTTTCAGCTTATTTTGCTAAATTTGCTGACAATATGTTTTTATCTTCACTAATCTCACTAATTAATTTCACATTATCTCCAACCTGCAAAAGGATTATTTCTTCATTGTCAAGAATACTCAAAGAATAGTACTTTTCATTGTTTTCAAGCTTTATATAATAATATGTAGTACCCTGTTTAATAGCCTCTTTTATGTTCTCTATTTTACCCTCTACAAAGTCTTTCTTTGACTCAGACACCTCTGCACCATTGCTCACTAACAGATCTCTATACTTGCTCCGGCAGCTCTTTATAGTGTCTCCGATAGCAACTATATGGTACTTCTCCACATTTATCATAGCATACATTTTTACAAGCCCGGCTGCATCCTTTAGTGCCACAAAATATGTGGGCTGGCCTTCTATTTTAAGAAGCAATGGGAAGGTTGATATATATCCTAGATCCTGTACCATACCTTCGGCACTGCTCATTGCAGAATATTCTTCTGCACCGGATTGAGGGTAATAAATAACTTCTTTTGTTCTTTTATTTGCTACAATAAATCCAATATTGGATTCGTCTTTACCGGCGGATGTAACACCTGTATAGATATAATTGTCATTACCTTGAGGAATATAATTATAGCCCTCTGTCGTTACTTTTACGCCTCTTTGACCAATTATGGAATTCCAGTATCCATTTTGGAATTTACCGTAATAATCATATTGCTTCATAATCAAATCGGAGCCGAATACATTGTCCAACCACTCGGGGATTTCACCGATATTGTATTTTCCCACATCTCCAGTTACTGCATCTACTGTTACTGCTCCTGAGATGTCCTTACCGTCAAACAAGCCTATTGTGTGATCAATGATTGGTGCTATCCAATAAGGATGCCCGTTTTCGTCAAGCTCTAATGTTGGACGTTCGAACATTAAAGTAGGGAATTTATTTCTTAAATATCTTTTTAAGTCCCTTCCAAAATACTCGCTCGGCGAATACTTTATGCCATTGTCTACTCGTACCAACTCCGCATCCTGTGTTGTCATATCTACCATAATATAGCCGGGTGTACCGGAAGACTTATTATTTATCCATTTGAAAAAACCGGAATAGGCTAAAACAGATACTCTTACAGGTTTACCTTTAACCGTTATCTGTTCGCTGCCTTCTATTTCAAACTGTGATACAACGTCCATCAAAGTACCCAACTTTCTATTGGCTAATAACATGGCACTATCTTTATCAAGCAGCGGTACATTATCAATTGTAGCATTGTAATCCTTTATATCACCTTCTTTAATATGGGATTCCAGCAAGGATGCATAATCTTTTGAATTAACCAATCTACTGCTGAAAAATCCTGCCCCAATTAAAAATATGATAAGTAAACCGACGACTCCGAAAATCAAAATTATTGGTTTAGGTAACTCGTTACTATTATAATTAAGAGTACATAATGCTGTGGCGAAAATTATTAAAGTTATAATTACAAATATCCACATTCCGATAGACTCAATATTCCATGCAGGTAAACAAAAATAGTTTAAAATCCATGAAAGAATACCTGTTATTATCACTGAAATAATAATGTTTTTTATATTTTTCAAAAAAATTCTCCCTTTCTTGTTTCTTACATTAATATAATTATATGCTCCATTATTTTCTAGATACATCACCTATATTATAAATTTCAATAGCTGTAGCATCAAGTTTAAAAAAATATAGAAGCAGCCATTATATCTCCATATGCCCAATGATTCTTGTCTACATCTGCAAATCCACGTATTGAATCGTTTATAGGTTTTATTCCCAAAGCTCTATTTATCAGAGCAACACATTCAGAACGTTTCACATTATTGTCCGGCTTAAAAGTGCCATCAGGATAACCTTTGATATATCCATCTGTCACAAGTTTATTTATATAGTTAATTGCCCAATGATTCTTTATATCCGGCAATATATTGTTATTTTTTTCGTTAGTTTCCAAGTGCAGATAATTACATAGTACAACAGAAAGCTCTGCTCTGGTAATATTCTTGCTCGGTCTATATGTACCATCACCGTATCCCTTGAAATACCCTTTCTTAGTCACATATGCTATCGCCCATGCTGCCCAATGTTCTTTCGGAACATCTGTAAATTCCGTGCCTTCAAAATCACCTTTTACCACCCCATCAAGGTTGGCAAGTATAACAGCCATTTCAGCACGGGTCAGGTTACGTTCAGGTCTAAATGTGTTATCCTCATATCCCTTTATATATGCTTTCATCTTACCAGACACAGGCATCTTGGATGGCGTAGGTTCTTCAGTCATATGTATTTGTGTAGATGTCGGCGTCATAGTTGATGTTGCACTCGGTGTTGGTGTTGCACTTGGTGTCGGCGTCGTTGTATACGCTGGTGATACATCATGAGCGTTAATAGGTATTGCTCCTCCGCTACCGGAAGTATTTCCTCCTCCATCTGGTTGTGTACTCGGTGCAGGCGTTGTGGTCGGAGTCGGCGTTGGTGTTGATGTTGATGTTGGTGTTGGCGTTGCTGTTGCTGTCGGTGTCGGTGTTGTTGTTGATGGCGTTGGTGTAGGTGTTACTGTTGGTGTCGACGTTGGTGTTACCGTCACACTTGAATTCTCTGATGGTCTTACCACTGTAAAATCAACATTATTGGCATAGCTAACTTCATTTTGATCAACTTCAACTTTTGCGTAGATTCTTGACCTAGCTAATGCAAATTCATCGCCAGCATCAAAATTCAATATCACTCTTTTCTCCTCAAGCGGCTGTATATTTTTAACCTCTTTGGTATTGATAATATTTTTGAATTCCTTATCTGTTGCGATACTTACCTTTGCACTTTCAACACTGCTAAATCCAACATTCTTAACATAAACATAAGCAAAACCTTTGTTTTCATCAAAAATATCATTATATACCCTTGTAATTTCTAAATCTGTATACAATATAACCAGTTCAGAAACGTTATTTGAAATATTACTGTCACTTGCCACTTCTAAAACCGCTTTTAATTTTAACTCTTTGCATTCTTCAGGAACAACCCAACTAAAGCTTGTCAACATTTCACTTGACGGTACTAAGCAAGCATTATGTACTTCTTTTACATCAATTAAATCATCTTCATAATATAATGCTACTTTTATATCATTTACTGTTACATCTCCAACATTTTTAATTGCAACTAAAATATTTGTTTCTTCACCAGGAAGAGGTGCAGCATTCTGGAAATAAACTCCATCCTCTTTTATAGCAACATCAGTTTTTCTTACATAACTTGAAGAAGTTAGTGAAGTATTACTTTTATAAAAGATACCTTTTTCTTCATCCAACTGATAAACCGATTTATTATATACTGATACGATAGTATCATTAAAACCTGATAAAGTAAGATTCTTAGGAATCTCCATTGAATTCAATTCTATTTCAGAACCCTGTGTCCATGTAGAACTCTCTTCTTCATAAGTACTGATATACAGCTTTCGTTCTCCACCCATTGCCTTAATCCATGCTAAAGCAATGTTATCATTTATGTTTGTAGCTTTCAGTTCCTGAATATTTTCCGCCTGCTCTGAGTTTATTATTATTTGTACTTAGTATGCTTTATCTTCATGCAGTAATAAATCACAATCATATATATTTGCAGCATCTTTAATAAATACTTGAGGCTCCGTCCATCCAGTACCATCATTGTATACATAATAGACATTATCCGGCTTAACATTATTACCGATAGAAGTCATTCCCGTATTGTTAACCCATGTTGATATAACCCTGCCATTTTTTGTTGCTATTTTGGGAAGTTTTTTCAAGCCCTCAGTCTTTTCGAACAATACATTATGCCATTTATTTTTTATTGCATCGTATTTAGCTATTGAAACTCCCATTTCCCCAAGTATATTTTTGTTAAAATCCTCCATTGTTATGGTTGTTATTTCTCCTATTGGTTTTGACATATCAAGCCAAGCTGCATATATATCCTTCCCATCAGCACTCAAACTCGGGAATGCATCTCCAGTACCATCATTCTCTATTTGTACTGGCTGAGACCATTTTCCATCACAGAATACTGAAGAATAGACAGAAGTTCTATTGCTGTCACTTCTCTCTTTATCATCACCTACATAAACCATAATCAGATCGCCTATTTCATTATCTATTCCTGCTATTTGAGCATCAGAGTTGGGGTATGCATATTGCATTATTTCTTCTTTACCTATCCACCTTTGATTTTTCAAGTAGTCACGCGGAGCATTAACAAAAACTACTTCTTTGTCTTCATTATTCATACTGTAAAACACCTCATGCTCCTCCGATATACTCTGAGCCTTAACATCCCCTTCTCCTTCTTCATCGTTTTCTTTCTTTCCAATATCGCCGGCCTCAACCTCATCGCCAATGAGTCCCCATACAAATGTGTAATCTAATCCATAGGTTAGATAAAAGTCAGCCTCCCAAGAAGGGACATCTACACAAAAATTCCCCTTGATAAATAAATCTGCCCCAACTAAACCCTTTAGTGCCTCTATTCCGATTGCTCCTTTTACGTATACGAAAATGTGAGATTTTATCCGGGCTACTAAATCTCCAATACCATCCAATTCTGAAATATTTGGAATACTTACCTCTGAAAATACGTTAATCTCTCCTCCAAATTCAACAAGTATGTATCCTGAAAAACCATATTTTAACGGAATAGGGAACTTAACAGGAACATTTCCGATAACTCCAAACTCATTTTCAATATTAATTGATTCTAGTCCCCATTTAAGGTCAGCATCATCATACACTATCACCAGATTTAGTTTTGCCTGAATAGTTGACTCAACTTCAAAATTTACTTCTTGTCCATTTTTTATGTGAAATATAGTCTTTTTACTATTTCTCCCAATTTCTTCTGCATATCCTGCACTTTCTTTACCTGCAATAGCAGTAATCGTTGCTTTTGCATTATAAAAATCATAATCAATAATAAAATCAAACTCACGATTAGCTGATTCAATCCAATAATACTTAAATATTTCAATTTCTTTAGGAAAATCTATCTTTTCGCCTTTTTTATCTTCACGATATTTTATAAATCCAGTAATACTATCTCTAATGTTTTTAATATAATTACCAGGACGATATTCTTCAACTTCTTTCATAATATCAACTACCCAGTTAATTCCATTTAAGAGTTTTAATTCCTTTGCCATGACTAATTTGGAATCCACATATTTTGTTATATAATCTCCATAGTAATCACTCTTTGTTTGTACTGGAAACAGCAATCTATCACCTGGCAACATTAAATTCTTAATATTCTTAATATCTACAAAATTCCATTCACTTTCTCCATGATATTTAACATTACCATTTCTATCTTATATCTTATAAAGATACTTTATAACTTCTCCATCACCTTTTAAATCTGTTTCTATAAAGAAATAAATGGTATCTGGAATAATATTTACAGGTATAATAGAAGACCTCTTATTTTTGCTGCTGGAATAATGCGACCGAACCTCTGTTATCTCAGGTAATATGCTTAAGTCTATTTTTACAAAACTACCATCACTCAATTCTACCTTTTCAACCTTTTCTGGAAAACCGTTTGCTCTAACTGTTATTTTATCACTATCCAGCATAATGTCTTTGAATTCAAATAATCCTTTTTCCCCCGTTAAAGTTGTAGCAGAACCTATAATAACTTCAGCTCCTATAACAGGTTGATTGTTATCTTTGTTCCATACATATCCGGAAACATTACCAAAAACCTCCTTTGGCAAAAGGTTCTGATCAATTATTCGTACCTTTCGATAGTCGGTAATCCCCATGTCAGCTGATACCTCAATTGTGTATGTTTCGACTCCTGGATATTCTATTTTAACATTGTCAATACTTCCACCTTTGTAGATATATTCCCCATTTGCATCTGTCAATACTATTTTGGTAACATTAAAAACCCTGTCAACTATTTTTATTTCACAAACTTCCTGTACTTCTACTCCATCAGATATGCCCCTACTTGTCTTAATTTTAAGATCAGGCATTATATCATTTTCTTTCGATCTATACCTTATAAGATCCAAGGAAATGCATTCATACTCTATTCCTGTAACAGGATCAATTACATATATCCTAGGTTTTATCCTCCCGAATGTACCATATTCAACTGGTCTAATCTCTATAGGCAAATCCTCATTTCCTAGTGCCTCAGCTGCATACTCTACCAATTGGAGTGATTTATTATTCAAGCCATTAAAAACATTTGGATTTACATAAAACTCACTCCAGATTATTTCCTTGCTTTTTAATACCTCAAGAGAAGTATTTTTCAGTGACATATCTTCTGTTGTTTTGTACCTTCTAATAAGTGTAGAGTTTTGCATTGATATATTGGGCATATTTACATCTGATTTTCTTTCATTCTTAAGCCCAACTCTGTAAAGCAGTTTATCGTTGACATACTTCTGGCTTTCCACTTCGATTATTACCCTAAGTCCAGATTCTTCCTCTACCACTATAGGATTTTTAGAAGTAAATGTGGCAGAAATCTGCTCATCAAAAGGCTGCAACACTCCACTGAAATCTGCAGATAAGTTATAACTTCCCTTCTTGTCTCCACGTACTATCCATGATGAATTGCCCTTGCTGCCTCCGGGTATGTCTTTCGGTGTGAGGTTTTGCTCTGCATTTCCTTTTACTATAGTAAGCCCTGAAGGTACATTCAGCTTTGCTTTAGCATCCTCTATTACAAATTCCTTATCCTCCGCAAGGTTCTTAACCCTGAGATTAACCATAAAGAATTCCTTTAACATACTGACATCGCCCGGTAATTCTATATACACTATTGTTGGAGGTCTTTTAACGTCCTTAGACGGTATGGCATTTACATATACATTCGTAGTCTTATTTGAATTTGTAGTCGAATCATATTCCCTAATAGTATAAGTAGAATTATTCGCAATTTGACCAAAGCTATTACATACTACAGTATATCCAAGATGAATATTGAAGCTGTAAACATACTGGTTTTCAGGAGCCTTGATATCAAGACCGGCAGCCTTGACTTCATCGAGGGTCATTCTCCTAAATGTTAGCTCTCCTTCAACAAGTTTATCTTTTACAATTCTTATGACTACATTATTGGAAACACCTGCTGAGACCTGAATCTCTTTTTTAGCAGGCCTGTATCCGGTTGTAAAGGCATATACCGTCAAATTCCCAATGTCTTGTTCATTTGTAAAAGGAATCAATAAATATATAAAACCACTTTCATCTGTAATAAAGCTCTCCTCGGAGCCATCAGGCATCTTAACAATCACATCGGCATTACTCAAACCCAAAGCTGTCGAATCATCGATAACCTGAATATTTACTTTACTCGTCAGAGCACTATCATATATCCGGATGACATGCTGTGTTGTAGAATAATTTCTCGCAGAGTCATATACAGCAAGACTAACCGTGTAGTCTCCAGGTTCGGAATACTTATGATATGCTTTCCATTCGGTTGATTGCGTACCGTCCCCAAAATCCCATAAAACATCTTCAACTTTATGGTTATCTATTGAAGCGGTTGAATCAAATAAAATATAAGTATTTGTTGTGGAAAATCTGTCTGCCTTAATAACTGCTACCGGTTTTTCATCATCATCTTCAGTCGGAATCCCGCTGACAATATTACTTCTTGATTTATTCAAATATTTGTCCACTGACTCTACAACATAATAGTAGGTAGTGCCCGCCTCAACTTTCGTATCTATATATGAAGTATTAGTGGTCTTGCCAATAAGAACAAATTCTCCGTCATATGCATTTCCTCTCAATATATGATATCCAGCTAAATCAGGCTCTGTATTTTTATCCCACTGAAGTTCTATTTTCCAGCCTGAAGGTACAGCCTTTAATACAGTGGCTTTAGGAGGCATAATATTAAGATTGTAAGTTACTTTGTATTCATCACTTTCAAGCCCGTTGATATCTTTTGCAATGAATACAACTTCATAGTTGCCATCAGTTAGCTCATCAGTGTTCCAGAGAAATTCAACAACACTGCTGTATGAATTTATTCCTTTAATAATATCTCCAACAATCCACTCCTCCGAAGAATCAGCCCTTCTATATTTCATTCTGACACTTTCTAGCAGATAGTTATCCTCAGCAAGCACAGAAATCTTTGGATTTGCCGGAAGTGTTGAATTATTTTTGTAGGAAACACTATGTATCTGAGGCTTAGTACTATCCTTAGGCAATATCACAGTTGATGTTTCATATGCTTCACTTTCATTACCTGAAATATCAACTGCAGTTATTCTGTATTTATACGACAAGTTTGCTTGTACATTTCTATCAGTATAATCCAAATATCCATATCCTGTTTGTATCACTGAATATGGTCCATTGTTAACAGACCTATATATTTTATAGTTTTTAAGATCCGATTCATTCCCTCGTGTCCATCTCAAGTTAATATAACCGGCATCTGTTGTCACTTGTACATTTGACGGTTTTGCAGGAGCAGTATGATCTATGATATATTCATTAACAGGGCTACCTGAAGATTCATTACCTTTGGTATCTCTCGCCAAACATCTTATATAGATCTTCCCTTCCGGTAATTTCGAGACATCATAATTCCAGGAAAAACTGGAATTATTTCCAGAATTCTCGATATAGTGAATATCGGTCCAATTTACATTGTCGGTAGATACTTGAAACAATACAGATGCAATAGATGTATCGTCATATATATTGGCACTGAGCATAATACTTTGGCTATATCTGTCGGATGCAGGGCCAAGGTATCTAACAACAGGTATAGAAACATCTTCAGAAGTTCTGACACATATCTCATCGGATACCTGACCTCTGTTGCCGTAAATATCATAAGCACAGACTCTGTATGTATATGAAGTATTCGGCTTTAAACCGTCTAATACTATTCCCCTCCTGTTACTGACTCTACCAACAAGGTTAAATATACCTTTATCATCCAAGCATTCCACTTCGAAGTAAGAAAAATCTGCATCAGGCACGTCATCCCAGTTAAGAATTATACTGGTAGATGACGGAATTGCTTTCAGTCCTGTTACCTTTGATGGCCCCTTACGATCAATTATATAAGTCCTTACAGGTTCCCCATCACTTTCATTACCTGCACGGTCTACCGCGATGGCTCTTACCATGATTTCACCGTTTATTTCAGGTGTAGTCCAATTAAATTGAGCCTTATTCGTCCCTTGTATTACTCCAATAGAAGCATCAACCCATGTTTGTCCTTTATCCAGTGAATACTGCAGCTTTATGGTTGAAACCATATTATTATCAGTTGCTTCAACTGTTATTGTTGCACTTTTAGCAATCACAGAACCGTTTGGCGGATTTATCTGTTTTACAACAGGCTTTATAATATCACTGCCCACAACTTTTGCATACACTACATTTGAAGGTAATCCTTCCTGTCCGAATTTATCAATAGCCATAACCTTGTAGTAGTATGTTACTCCATCGGTAACAGCAAAATCGGTATAGTAACATGTTATACGTCCCGATATTTCTTGCATTGGAAGATATCGGCCTGTTTCGCTATCGGAACGATAAATTATGTAGCCGGACACATCCGAATCAATAGGAACTTCCCATGACAACTGTACTTCTCCATATACCGAAACAACTTTCAGATTCTTCGGTGCAGAAGGTGCGTCCTTATCAATCTCATATGTTACAATTTTGCTTTCACAAGCACCTGCATCATCATATGCAGTATATCTAACCTTGTACTCTCCTGTTTTAAGAGGCCTTATATCCCAATAATACGTGAATAGAAAGTACTGTGTATCCTCTAGAGTTGCTTCAGATCCTTGCATGTTTCCAATAGTTGTCCAGTTAATATTATCTGTTGAATACTCAACCGTCGCTTTTTTAACCGACCTTTCACTACTCATTGTGCAATATATTCTTAGCTGCTGATCTACAGCACCACCAAATAATGACATATCTACAGGGTCCACTTTTGCAATTTCCGGCTTTAATGGAACGCCATTGATTGCAATACTAGCTTTGGAAATGTTTCCGGAAGCATCAAAGGCTTTAACTGTATAGGAATAAGTTTTACCTGTTGTCAAACCGGTATCGGTATAATATGTAATCGATGTTGTTCCAACTTTGACTTCATTCCTATATATTTCATATCCTGCCACCCCTGTATTGTCTGTTGATGGATTCCATGAAATTGTTATTGTATATCCGGTCCTTGATGATATTTTTAAGCCATTAGGTGCGGAAGGTTCTTCTGTATCAATAGTTGTAGATTCTTCAATGCTTTCACTTATTTCGGATGTATTCTTAAAAGCATCACATGCCTTTACCGCATAACTATAAGTATTATTCAGCTCAAGTCCATTATCGGTATAAATTGTATCCTTAGTGGTACCTACTTTTTTACCGTCACGATACACTTCATATTCAGTTACCTCTACATTGTCTGTAGATGCCGTCCATGAAATTGTAATCGTAGATGCACTCTTTGATACTACCATCAGACCTTCAGGCTTTGTCGGAGCAATTCTGTCCAAAACAACAGCCTTGCTATCCTCTGAAACATTTCCTGAAGTGTCAAACGACCGTACCGTATATACATAATTTTTACCTTCCTCCAATCCGCTGTCCGTATAAGTAGTATCTACCGTTGAACCCACTTTTTCTCCATCCCGGTAAATATAGTACCCTGCCACTTTAATATCATCTATTGAAGCAGTCCATACAAGGGTAACACTTGTTCCTGAATTGGGTAAAATGTTCATATTCACCGGTACGGAAGGTGCATTAGTATCTTTTTCTGTTATGACAATGTATGAAACAGGCTCTGAAGCATTTCCTGCAAAATCGTATGCAATTAGTTCATACGTATATTGTGTATCAGGCTTCAGCAATATATCTGTAAATCTTGTATCGGTAACAGTACCTGCTTTGCTGCCGTTTCTAATGATTTCATAGTATTTTACTCCTACATTATCTTCTGGCATTGTCCAGCTTAAATTAACCGATGAAGAAGTTTTTGATATAATTTTAATATCTTTAACGCCTTCGGGAGGTGTGTTATCACATATCAGTGTCTCACTCTCATTCGATATGTTACCTGAAACGTCATAAGCCTTTACTGTATATTTGTAACTTGTTGTTGTAGAATCAAAATTATGGGTATAAGAAGTTAGTTCTGTCGTATCAATTTTTATTCCATCCCTATAAATTTCATATCCTTTTACCCACGCATTGTCAGTAGACTTCTCCCATTCAAAAGAGAAAGATGTAGCAGTCTTACCTGTTTCTCTCAAGCTTTGAGGCACAGATGGTGCAATTACATCCTGCTCAGTCTTCACTGTTACCTCATTACTTGCAGGAGATATATTTCCTGCTGAGTCAAAAGCCTTTACCGTATATTTGTATGTTTTTCCAGGTATCAGGTAAGTATCCGTATATCTTGCTTCAGAATCAGTTTTACTTATAATTCCTACCTTAACACCATCTCTAAAAATCTCATACCCCGAAACACATAAATTATCCGTTGACTCTGTCCATTCAAGAGTAATGGAAGCCACTGATTTTGACAATACTTTTAGATCCGTTGGTGTTGTAGGACTCTCCTTGTCCGACAACAAAGTCACCTTTATAGAATAAGCTGTGGCTTTTATGCTGTCAGATACTCTGATATAGTAAGTCTCTCCCCCCGACAATTTCTTTTCTATCTTTAATACTCTGTTATCATTATAGCTATTATCCGAATATATTTTATTCCCTTCACTATCATATAAATCCAAATACTTGTTATCATAGCTACGTGTATTAATATGTAATGTAATCGTATAAATACCTTCATCAGGTGCAACAAAACAGAAAAAGTCTTGATCGCCATCATATTCTATAGCACTTTGTATATCTGTGCCAAGTTGTATAACCTCAGCAGTTTTAATGCTGTTACCGTATTCTGTTACAACCAGAGGAATGCTCTCCATTGATATATTATCAGATGAATCAAATGCTCTCACGGTATAAGAATAGGTTGTCCCAAATTTTACTCCAGCGTCAGAAAATTTATTATTTTGTGAAGTACCTATTTTGACTCCGTCCCGGTATATCTCATACCCTGCAACCCTTACATCATCATAGGAACTATTCCATTTAAGTTCAAAAGATGTATCATTGCTACTACCTAAAGATATTCCGCTTGGTGTCGAAGGTGCTGTAGTATCTTTATAGGTAATTTCATGCAAATATTGTGATTGGAGCGAATAATTACCAGATATATCAAAAGCCTTTATATAATATTTGTAGGAGGTATCGGGATTCAAACCCGTATCAGTATAGCTTGTAGTGTACGTTTCTCCCACTTTTGTATCGTTACGGAAAACTTCATATCCCTTGACAGCCACATTATCAGTGGAAGCTGTCCACGAAAGTGTAATCTTAGATGCAGTTTTTGAAACCACCACCAACTCTGTGGGAGGTGTAGGTGCCTCAGTATCGTTTATAACTGAATTACTGTACTCAGATTCGTATCCATATACATCAAAAGCTGTAACTGTATAGACATATGTTTTTCCCTGAGTTATATCAGTGTCCTCATATTTTGTTTCTGTAACAGTAGCTATTTTTACACCATCCCTATATACATTGTATCCTTCTACTCCTGATCCATCAAATGAAGCTTCCCATGACAAAGATACTGTAGTATCGGTAGACAATGAAACAAGATTTTTCGGTACCGATGGTGGATTTGTATCAACAGATATAACAGGCTTACTTCTGTTGATATTTGTACCGTCTCCAAGCTGCCCTTGGTTGTTATATCCCCATGCCCACATTACTCCGTCATTTCTTAATGCTAGGCTATGATTAGCTCCCGCTGCTATTGCTATAACATGGCTTAATTCCTTAACCTGAACAGGTTTGTTACTGTTTATTGTTGTTTCATTGCCAAGCTGTCCATGGTTGTTATGCCCCCATGTCCATACTGTTCCATCGCTTTTTAATGCTATATTATGATTTCCTCCTGCTGCTATTGCTATAACATCGCTTAATCCTTTTACCTGAATAGGATTGTAGCTCCTTGCAGCAGTATCACTGCCAATCTGCCAATAATTGTTATATCCCCATGCCCATACTGTTCCATCGCTTTTTATTGCTATTTTATGGGACCTACTCGCAGTTATAAATGTAACATCACATAGATCCGGTACTTCTGTTATAATACCATTACTGTCAATTTCCCATACTGTACCATCGTCCTTTAATGCAACAGTATTATTTCCTCCCGCCACAGCTACTGTTTTCTGTATCTCTATAGTTTTATCATGTCCATATCCCCATGCTTTAATTGTTCCATCTTTTTGGACTTGAAAACTGTAATTTCCTCCTGCTGCTAAAGGAATTGTTTTAAAGCCCCCGTTGTTATACTGACAGAATTGCTTTCTTCCGATAAGTTGTGGAACTTATCATAAGCTTTTACTGTATATACATGGGATGAATTGTGAGGTACTTTCATATCAGTAAAGCTTGTCTCCCTCGAATCTCCAACCTTAACTCCATTTCTATATATTTCATATCCTTCAACCCATAAATTATCTTCAGAAGCAGTCCATTCCAATGAAACCGTTGTAATGGTATTTGAAGATATTTTCAAGTTTGTAGGAGTTGATGGAACTTCATTGTCGTTTAATACAACACTTGCTGCTTCAGATATATTACCTGATGCATCGTACGCTCTAACCTTATACACATATATTTTATCCTCAGATATTCCTGTATCTGAAAAAGTAGTATCAGTTACTGTTACTATTCTAACATCATTACGGAACACCTCATATCCAGCTATACCACCTTCGTCAGTTGATGCACTCCAGCTTAGAATTACACTGCCATCCTCAATGACAGCAGTTAAATTTGTAGGAATTGTCGGTGCAGTAATATCCTTTGAAAGGGTAGGTATAAATCTATTAATTTTTGTTCCATCTCCAAGCTGACCTTTGGTATTAGCCCCCCACGCCCATACTGTTCCATCAGTTTTTATCGCAAGGCTATGATAATTCCCCGCTACTATAGCTGAAACATCACTTAATACCTTTACCTGCTCCGGTATAGTTCTGCATGTGCCTGCTGTTCCATTTCCAAGCTGCCCTTCGTTATTATATCCCCATGCCCATATCGTTCCGTTATTTTTCAAAACAAGGCTATAATATCTTCCTGCTGTTATAGATTTAACATCTTTCAAACCTTCTACCTGCACTGGTGTATAACTTGTTTTAGTTGTCCCGTCTCCAAGTTGACCTTCACTATTAGCTCCCATGCCCAGACCGTTCCGTCATTTCTTAACGCAATGCTATGATATCCTCCTGCTGCTATTGCTTTAACATCCTTCAATTCCCCTACCTGTACAGGTTTAGTACTGTTTGTAGACATTCCATCACTAAGCTGTCTAGCAGCATATCCCCATACCCATACTGTTCCGTCATTTCTTAACGCAATGCTATGATATTCTCCTGCTGCTATTGCTTTAACATCTTTCAATTCCTCTACCTGCACTGGAGTATAACTTGTTTTAGTTGTTCCGTCTCCAAGTTGTCCATAACCATTACTTCCCCATGCCCATACTGTTCCATCATTCTTTAATGCAAGGTTATGACTTCTTCCAACTGCTATTGATTTTATATCACTTAAACCCTTTATCTGTACATTTTGGGATGTCCATACTGTTCCGTCATTTTTTAACACAAGACTACTATCTTCTCCTGCTGCCACAGCAACAATATCCTTCAGGTCTTTCACTAGTGTAGCAGTAGTAGTGCTTGTACCATCACCCAATTGACCATACTGATTATCTCCCCATACCCATACTGTTCCATCACTCTTAACATGCAGACTATGACCTCCACCTGCCGCCAGAGGAACATATGTTAATGATTCTGTAGTCACCGTTACAGCATCGCTTTCTTCCGACAAATTGCCAGACTTGTCATAAGCTTTTATAGTATATATGTAAGTTGAATTGTGTGGCACCGTTTTATCAACATAGCTTGTATCCTTTGATTCTCCGACTCTCTCACCGTTTCTGTATATTACATATCCTTCGACCCACATATTATCTGTTGAAGCTTCCCATTCCAGTGAAACTGTTGTAGGTGTTTTGGCAACTACAATGTTTGAAGGTTTAGAAGGCTGTAGTATATCGTTAGCAACAACGATAATTGCTTCAGACTTGTTTCCCGAAACATCAAAAGCTATTACTTTGTATATATATGCTTTATCTACTTCGATATCTGCGTCAATAAAAGTAGTTTCATTCACCGTATCTATCATGACATCATCACGGTAAATTTCATACCCGGCTACTTCATCTCCATCTATTGAAGGTTGCCATTTTAGTACCACATGATTTTCTTCTATAGCAGCTGTTATCTGTCAATGATTCTGTGGTAACTGTAACAGTATTGCTTTCTTCCGACAGGTTGTAAGATCTGTCATAAGCTCTTACAGTATATGTATAAGTAGAATTGTGCGGCAACGCTGTATCAGTATAGTTGGTCTCCTTTGAATACCCAACCTTAACTCCATTTCTATATATTTCATATCCCTCTATTTCATCATTATCTGTAGAAGCTTCCCATTCCAATGAAACTGTTGTAGGTGTTTTGGGAGCAGCTACAAGATTTAAAGGCTTCGAAGGCTGTATGATATCATTAAAACCTGGCTCAGACTTATTTCCAGAAGCGTCAACAGCTATAACCATATATATATTCTTTTTATTTATTTGTGCATCTATATCTTTGTATTCAGTATCATTTACAGTGCCTACCAAAACATCATCACGATATATTTCGTAATATGCCACTTTGTCTCCATCTATTGACGGTTGCCATTTTAACACTACATTGTTTTCTTCAATAATAGTTAATATGTCTGATGGTTTTGTTGGTGCAGTAATGTCTTTTGACATAACAGGAGTAACCCTATCATCTTTAGTTCCGTCTCCAAGCTGTTCATAATAGTTATGCCCCCATGCCCATACTGTTCCATCATTTTTTATCGCTAGACTATAGCTTTGTCCAACTGCTATAGCTTTAACATCATTTAATTCCTTTACCTGTATAGGTAAATTACTGTCTGTGGTTGTTCCATCTCCAAGCTGTCCATACCCATTATCTCCCCAAGCCCATACTGTTCCATCATTTTTTAATGCAAGGTTATGGTCTCGGCCTGCTGCTATTGCTTTAGCATCATTTAAATCTTTTATCTGTATAGGCTTAGTACTTTTTGTGGTTGTTCCGTCTCCAAGCTGTCCATACCAATTAGCCCCCCAGGCCCATACTGTTCCGTCATTTTTTAATGCAAGGCTATGATAATCATTTGCCGACACAGCAACTATATCCTGCAGGTCTTTTACTTGTGTTGAAACCGTTTTGCCTATGGTTGTTCCATCTCCCAGTTCTCCGTTCGAGTTGTACCCCCATGCCCAGACTGTTCCATCACTTTTAACATGCAAACTATGATTTCCTCCTGCCGCTAAAGGAACACCATTTAATGATTCCGTCGTCACAGTAACCGTATTGCTTTCTTTCGACAAATTGCCAGAAATATCATAAGCTTTTACTACATATACGTAGGTAGAATCATTAGGTACCGCTGTATCAGTATAATTCGTGCTTTTTGAAATCCCAACTTTTTCACCGTTCCTATATATTTCATATCCTTCAACCCACATATTATCTGTAGAATCTTCCCATTCCAATGAAACCGTTGTAGGTGTTTTAGAAGCAACTACAAGATTTGAGGGCTTAGAAGGCGGCAAAATGTCATTTATAACAATAATAATTGCTTCAGACTTATTTCCTGCGACATCAAATGCTATAACTTTGTATTTATATGTTTTATCTATTTGTGCCCCTTTGTCTATGTATTTAGTTTCATTTACAGTATCTATCCGGACATCATTGCGGTATATCTCATATCCTGCTACCCTGTCTCCATCCTCTGAAGGTTGCCATTTCAACACTATATGCTCTTCTATAGCAGCTGTTAAGTTCGATGGCACTGTAGGTGCCGTAATGTCTATTGATAAAACCGGAGTAGATCTTTTCTCTGTAGTTCCGTCTCCAAGCTGTCCATACCAATTTTCTCCCCATGCCCATACTGTTCCATCATTTTTTAACACAAGAATATGGTCTCTACCTGCTGCTATAGCTTTAATATCACTCAAACCCTTTAGCTGTATAGGTGTAAAACTACTTGTTGATATTCCTTCTCCCCATGCCCACACCGTTCCATTATTTTCTATGGCAAAACTATAATTTGCACCTGCATATATGGCTTTAATATTATTTAAACCATTAACCTGAACAGGATCAGTACTATTTGTATTTGTACCATTTCCAAGTTGTCCTGACGAATTAGGGTTCGAAAGCTTAATATCTTTTACTATTACGTCTTTTTCATCCAGTATAATCTTAGTTTCCATACTGTCACAAAATGGTGATTTGAAGATATCATAATTAATAGCTTTCAATATGTAAGTACCCGACGGAACTCCGCCTATACTATAACTGCCATCCTTATTTACCGTTGTTTTATTTTCCACTTTATATGGTTCCTCAACAGATCTTAATTCCACCTCAATTCCAGCCACATTATCTCCAAGACTTTTTCCATCAGGACTCAATATCTTGCCCTTTAACATTGGGCTTGTATATACCAAGTCCTGAATTACAGTCTCATCGGGAGAAAAATGGACAATTACAGGTTCTGATGCAGTATATGGATTATCATCCCCCATTGGTATCAACCTTATGATATAATCTCCTTCATCTAGCAGCTTTCCAAAATTATAATAACCTTCATATACTCCGGTAATATACTTACCGAAAGTATCTTCTCCCACTTTGTCAATATAGATAAGAGAATACGCATATCCCTCCGGTTTATAAATTGTACCGTCAGGCTTTAGTATTTTTCCTGTAGCATTAGCCTTTTCTAGGGGAATGTCTGCTACTATCGTATTTCCCTTTTCAAAATTAACATTAATCGACTCTGAATGTATATATTTACAGTTTCCATTCGCAAATGCTCTTAAAACATATTTACCCGAAGGCAACCCTCCGCCAAAGTTATAACTTCCATCAGACGAAACATCTATAGTCTTATGAAAGCTCTCATCATTATTCCAGAGATCAACTCTTATATTTGTCTCATTAAAAATTTCCAAAGGTGTACCTTCTTTTGTTAAAATCTTGCCGGTAATTTCCGGATAGGACAATTTTAAGTCCTTGTTATATTTCTGTCCTGAAGAAATCTTGATATGATCAGGCAATGAATCGACATATGGAATATTTTTACCCGCTACCAATACTACAAGCTCATACTCTCCATTAGCATAATCATATGCTAATTCATATGTACCGTCATCATTTACATCTACTTGCTTTAAGTAATTTTTATAGCTGGAATTTAAATTCTTCAATCTAACACTTAAATATGTTCCATCTTGCATTTCAAACGGCGTTCCGTCAGGATTTAAAATTCTGCCCGATATAATTGTCTGTCCGACAACAAAAGAATTCTCTGCATAAGCATTTTGGGCAATTATAAATAATCCCGCCAAGAAAGTAATAACAATAACAGCAATAAATGCCTTTTTCATAGCCTTAACCCCCCTAATAGTTATAATATTTTTGTAATACTTTGTTAACACTATAAGTCTATAACATTTCTCTTCTTTTGTAAAGTATGGATTACTTTTCTTATAATAAAAATCTTAAAAACTTAAAAAAGAGAGTGTTACTCGGCTACTTTTTAAAGTAGTTTTGCATCACCCTCTTTTTTTATGCCAGTTGATAAATCATGTCAACATGCTATTATTGAGCATATAAAGTATCTTTTATTATTTATAATCATCCTATGCTTTCTTTTATTTAATTCATTTACAGTAAGTTCCTTTTGCTTTCTGTCAGAGACATCGAAAACTTCAACCTTTGCACCGTCTTGAACAACCTTGTTGTAAAACATGTCTTCTCTTTCACTTTTAAAGCACCCTTTACTTATCAAAACATTTCTTACGGGTGTTACCTTTAATACTGTCATAGATGAATCAACCCTTTCCTTCTATCTATCCAACCTTGAAAGTTTTGCTGTACCTGTTTGCGTAGCTGCTAGCTACAAATGATTCAGGCTTTATTTTTGCATTTATACCGCTGCCTTCAAAGTATCCAACCATTTCTCTAATAAACTTTCTTGTTTCACCATTTGTTCCTATATCTATATGTGCCTCAATATTGCACTCAAAATTTCTGTATTTAGCACTGAAATCTTCAAGAGAATCCGTTAACTGTTCATTCAACATATTCGCAATTTCATAGGTAAAAAGCGTTTCCCTTGAAATCTTTTCTTTCAGATTTTTATAAGCTTTATTCTCCAATCTTTTGCTTATGCAGCACCAGGCTCCTCTTCCTATCATATGAATGTGAATGCCTGTTGCAAAGCAAGTATTCATTCCCTTTACCTGCGAATCGGTACCGATTGCTATCCGGAATTTGTTGTCCGGGTTAATTCTGATGAAGTATTTAATACTTGCAACCACATCAGAAAAACTCATGTTTTTTTGTGTCGAGTTAAAAAACCTCATGTTTTCACCACCTGTTTAGAATTATTCGTTTGAAATCAATATCAAAAAAAATGAGCAACCAAGTCTTTTTTTGACTTAGCTGCCCTTTTAGTAAAATGCATCATATATCGTTACCCTGATTAACTTCGTTTCTTGTTTAATCGGACATTACATTTACTCAAAAGAGGACTAAGCCAATAAATACCCTCGTATGTACTTGGTCTATCTGATAATCCCGCTTTAATATTCAGTTGTTCCATAAATTTATTATTGAGTATATACATTGACTCTCCTCCTATCTTTTTCATTTTAATAATTTTTACACCTATGAAATCATAACATTTAGTGTTTTTATTGTCAATATTTATTTGTAATGTAATTAAATTGTAATAATTATATGTTTTTGTATATATTAAGTAAACATTTAACAATTAATATCAAATTGAAATAAAAATGCGGTTAAGCCATTTTTTTGACCTAACCGCACATTATTATACAGTGTAATAGTTATATACTAAATAAATGATATATCCCTACACATGATAAACAGAGGATTAAGCCAATGTCTGCATCCTTCGGCAATACTTGGTTTATTTGTCAATAGCATACGTCTTCTATTATATTCTCCATATTTATATTCTCCATATTTATATTCTCCATATTGTAATTTTATTGTGCAATCCATTGTATAAATCCTCCTTGTACAATTAATATTGTATTAAATCAGTGACCGAAGCCACTGTTCGACCCATTAAAATTCATTGTTAACATAACACTTCAAACTTCATTCTTTTCTAAACATCAAGCACATCATCCGGCTTCAC
>Ga0208695_1000922_pt1 | contig 27395 bp, 43 predicted proteins | sample AD_UKC111_MetaG_FD_184449 | JGI IMG/M metagenome (GOLD analysis project Ga0208695, IMG submission 184449) | Active sludge microbial communities of municipal wastewater-treating anaerobic digesters from Hong Kong - AD_UKC111_MetaG (SPAdes)... | ecosystem: Engineered > Bioreactor > Anaerobic >...
ATCATGCAGCAGTATCCGGCGTAAAAAGAATAGTAACTTATTTCGGCGAAATAAAATGTTTTTGCCAGGCGTCTCTATTATAATTACAGAACCGTTCAAACCAGGCCCCGGCAGTAAATAAAAATTGAACAAAGCTGATGAAAGGCTGTTTTTCAATTTTAAATAATAATTTTATTGAAACTTATAACAGATGAACAGAATACTGGTTTTGATTACGCTCTCGGATAATGGTATTGAAACAATAAAATCTACAGGTGTTGAAAATTTAATAGTAGTATTAGGTGGTCCACATTATGAGCAAATTGTAAGTCATTTGGGCGATGGATCTCATTTAGGATTAAATATTACATATAAAATTCAAGATCGCGCATCTGGAATTGCTCATGGAGTAAATTTATGTAAAAATTCTATAAATTCAGATAAGTTTATATTAATGTTAGGCGACAATTTGTATGAAAATGGTATTGAGTTTCCAAATACAGATAAAGCTTCAATTGTATTATCATCACATCACAATTTAAATAGATTTGGCGTAGCATCAATATCAGATAATAAAATAGTTAAAATAGAAGAAAAGCCAATTAAATTGCAAGAAAATTGCGATAATTATGCTATAACTGGATGCTATTTGTTTAATAGTATGTTTTTTGAATATTTTAAAGATTTAAAGCCAAGTGCTCGTGGCGAGTATGAAATTTCGCACATTATTGAAAAATACAATAATGATAATAATTTAAATTATACGTTTGCATCTGGATTATGGTCAGATGCTGGAACGCATGAATCTGTTCATTTTTTAAGTAACTTTTTTTATTATAAGGATAAGAAAACAGCATTATGAAAATTTTAACATTAGGTAACGGATTTGTAGCGCAACATTTGCCATATCCAATAGTAACAGATAAATTTGAAGTGAGCGAAAAAGTAATTGAGGCATTTTTAGATTTTAATATGCCAGATGTTATTGTTAATTGCATAGGTAAAACTGGCGTGCCAAACGTTGATTGGTGCGAAAGTAATCAATCTGAAACGGCATTAACAAATATTGCTTTGCCAATTGCTTTTGCAAAAGCTTGTGAAAAACGAGGAATTCATTTTGTTAATATAGGATCAGGATGTATATATTTTGGGCATTCTAACAATATTGCTGGTACAACTCAGTATTCATTTGATTTGGGGTGGAAAGAAACTGATTTTGCAAATCCTAAATCTTTTTATTCTAAAACTAAATATGCTTGTGATTTAGCAATTGGAGATATGAAAAATGTTTCCGTATTAAGAATAAGAATGCCAATTTCAGATAGAAACACTCCAAGAAATTTTATAAATAAAATAAGAAATTATAAAAAGGTAATAGATATTCCAAATTCAGTTACTTTTATGAATGATTTAGTGAAAGCAGTTGATTGGGTAATTAAAAAACAAAAAACTGGAATATATCATATTGTAAATCCAGAACCATTAAGTGCAGCCGATGTAATGAGAGAATATCAAAAATATGATAAAAATCATCAATTTGAAATTATAACAGAACAAGAATTAGCTGATATAACTATTGCAACAAGATCTAATTGTATATTAGATAGTTCTAAGCTTAAAAATGAAGGATTCATTATGACTTCAACTTCAAAAGCATTAGAAGAATGTATGAATAGTTATATTAAAAATATTTAAAATCGGAAATTATGTCAAATAAAAACTTAACAATTAAATTAAAAGCAAAGCAAGATTCAGGAAAAAGAACATATTATGTGGGAAAATTGCAATTCCCGGGCAATATTGATTGTTCTGATGGCGTTACATTTCTCGTATTTGTTAGCGATCAAGATGATGAAGAACTACAATTAATGCCAATGGATTCTAAGAATAAAAATAATTATGACGACTAAACATTTTGAGCATTTATGGGAAGAAGCTGAAAATTGTCATTCTTTATATATTTCTAAATCTGATATTAATTCTATTATAAATGAAATTGAATTAAAGTTAAACTTATATAAAAGCATTGATAATAGTGCAATTCCTGCTGAAGATAAAGAAAAAACAAAATCTCACTTATTTGGTGAGATTTTGTTATCAATAACTCAGTTAACTTTAAAAGATAATATTAATTCTTATAAGGCTTTAAAAGAAGCTATATTTCATAAAAATATAGATATATTTAGCAAAAAATATTAATAGTTTGGATGCCAGTCTTTCATATTTGAATTATGTTCACCCACGGTGTCCATAATTTTATATGTTGGCAATGATGCTTTTATTATATCTTCAACTTGTTGAGGAGTCATTTTAACGCGGTCTGCATTAAAAATAACTTTGATTTGGTCGCCATTAACGGTCAACATCAAATTGTTTTTAAATTGTTTTGCAGATGAACCGTCTAATAATTTAATTAATTCTGCTGGTAAAGCATTAGCAACAAATGGCTTATTGCTTTCAGTATTAGTCATATATTTATCTAACCAATTAGGTTTTGGCTTAGCTGGTTCTTTTTGTTTTTCATCATGCTTAACATCTTTTTTATATGGATTAGTTAAAAATTCTTCATCTAATCTCATAGGATCTTTATAATAAGGATCATCTTTACTTACAGTTCTATAAGTGAATGGATCGCTTTTATCATTAGGATTTTGTTGAGCGATTTTTTCAATAATTGAATCATTTTTTTCTGCCGCTAATTTCTTAATTACTAATTGTTGTTTTTCTAAAATGGCAAAAACTTTTTTCATAAAGTCTAATTTATTCATATTATTCCTTTTAACGCTTTAATACTTGTTGTAATAAGTAAACTGATTCTTCTCTATTACTTGCAATTGACAAAATCATATCATCAAGTCCTTGAGTCATTGAGCCTTCGTCCTGGAATGCCTTGTAGGCGCCCTCAGACAACTTTAAAAATTCTTTCTCGACTTTTAGGGATGAGGATGCCAAGTCAGATGAAAGTCCTTTAAATCTATTTATAACTTTAAACAACAAATCATTTTGAAATCCAAGATCCAAACAATCATCGCCGAATAATCCAATAAATTTTTCTGCAGCTAAATCTACGTCTTTTTGCGCAGATTCATACAACCTTTGAAATAATAAATGATTTCCGTAAAAATCGGCACCCTTGCTAAGCCAATGATTTTGTTGATGAATTATATAAATTGCCTTTAAAGTGGCAATATATAAACCAGCAATTTTGCAACTTTTTTCCATTTTATCTCTAAAAGTAATGAGTTAATATTAGTTTAAATAATGCAATATTCATGATTGCCATTACAATCATATTTTAAATATGAAAGATTATTTGTCGAATAAGCCAAATCATCTATGGAAATAGAAAAATTAAAATAATTAGGGGTGTTATTTGAATGTGGTTTTGAAGAAATTATATTTCCAAACCTACCGTTATATTTTTCATGCCAATTTGTTATAAATGCTATTTCCATATTATTCAAATCATCAAATGTTGACATATTTTCAGAAATTCCTCCATTCAAAACAGTAATCATTGTTTCATTCTTAAACTTTAAAGTTAAAGAAAATCTGCCATTTACTAATCTTTTAATTAATTTAGACTCTTTATTTTCATTAAAACATAACAAATCTTTATTGCCTACAATATAATAACAATTATCATTATTTAATATTTCAAATAACGACGCAATTCTTTCTTCAATTTCATCAATGTTTTCATATGGATAGCATATATTACCATTTATAATTAATATGGAATTATCTAAGTTTAGATTTTTAATCTTATGCAAATTATTGTAAATTGGAGATGTGATGATCACATTTCTATTTTTCACTAAAATTGCTTGATTGTCCATGTTTTTTATATATCTAACGATGATTGTAGCGCATTTATATTTTAATTGGGTACCAAACTCGACTCGACAAAACTGTGGAGGATATTATATAGGAGGATCAGTATTTATAGATCAGATCTGATCATAGGGATCCTAAGGGTATTTAAGAAAATATTTAGGGTGGACAAAGTGATTTGGAGTAGATATAATTAAGATTATCATGCATAACAGACCTCCCATCAAGAAATTTGAATTTAAAGATGAAGCTAAATTCTTACGTAAGATCAACAGCTTAGATATTTCTTTAGTTGAACAAGAACAACTGATTGATAAAATTCATGAACGATATCCTGTACTTAATAAGTATCAAATATCATTAATAATTAAAACAACAATAATTTATATGAGAAAACTATTGATTTTTGGAAATGTACTTGATTTTAAAGCTATGTTAAATAGATTTAGGTTTGAATTTGGAAAAGATAATAAACATAAAAAAACAATATTACAAGCTATTATAAATACTCCACAATGGTTAAAGAAACATGATTGATGAAGATTTTGATTTAGAAGAAGATCTTAACGAGGAAGTGTTATCTGAAGAAGAGCTTCTATTAAAAATAGACACTTTTCATTCTCATAAATTATGCGATATTGTAATTGCAAATAGATATTTGGGAATGTTTAAAAACATTCATAAAGAATGTATGTCAGAATTAGGTAAAAGACGAGCTAATGGGGATTCTTTTAATTTTGAAGAATATATAGATAAGAATTTAGAAGAAATGCCAAAAATTCAATTTAAAGTTAGTGACATTTCAAGTGTCTTAAATAATATTAAGTTTTAAATGCTAACATTAGAAATCATAAAGCATATATATAAAAATTTAGGATTAATAGATAATTTAAAACATTATTACTCTATAATTGACAATAAGTTTCTTTTAAATAAAAAGATTTCATTTTTGGATGAAAATGATAATACAATAGAAAATAATGTTTGGGGCATAGAATTAACTTCAAATGATGAAATTTTAAAAATTTTAGTAGCTAATTGTTCTATTACTAATATTCCAGAGTATAGTGTTATTATTTCTCTAAATAATATTCCTCCATTTGCATTATCGTTAATAGATGATAAATACGGAACAATATCCTATTTTGTTAATAGGTGGATAAATTCATCTATTTATTTACAAGCTAATTTGTTGGCAGGCATGGAAAAATTAAAAGATGAAAGTATGCAATGGAAAAAGTGTAATGATTTCGATGATTTATATAAAAAAATGATAATGTTTATAGAATATTCTGATGAGGTTTTGAATGAAGGGTAAAAAATCAGATATTGAGTTTATTTCTAATTACATTCAACAATGTTCTAATAAAAACATACAAACAACTCATGAAATTTATAATAAATGCATTTCTGAAATATCTGAAATAGATGCTAAAATTGCAGAAATTCAAGATCTTAAAAATAAAAGAATTAAGCTTGCTGATGTAAAAATGTTTTTAGAGAAAAAACAACGAGTTAGCCCAATTGATTTTTTTAAAATTTCAAATAAAAATGCTGCCAATTTAGTCGCAAATTACATAAAAAACAAACCACTTCATTTTAGCGAAATAAATAAAATTTGCAATTTATCAGAAAGTGATGCATTATTTTGCGCTAAACAATTAATTTCATTAAACATTTTATCAAAAAACAAAAAGGGAATATTAGAACAATCTATAAATTTTAATCAGTTTTTAGATTTTTTGAGTTCTAATTATAATAACATATGTTAAAATTTTCATACATAAGAAAGCAAGATTTAATTTCGTTAGTTTCTAAGGATTTGGATTCTATTGAATTTCAGCATATAAGGGCAGTTGTTGGTATTTTTTTCGAAGAAATGATGAATGAAATCATTGAAAAAAAAGAAATGCGCATTTTGAATTTTGGAAGGTTTTATTTAAAAAAAATGAAAGATCGTCATCACAATGATTTTCAAACAAATAAAATGGTAGTGTCTAAGGGAAATAACTCTTTTAGATTTGAAATAAATTCTGAAATAAAAAGAATAATGATGGAAGAGCTTGACGAATCAGGTGATGAATTTGAATAAAAAATGCTATTTTTTATGTGTCGCTACCCAACAAAATGATCCAATTGTAAAAGAAATAGAATCCGATAGCATGTGTGATGCTATTGACAAATTTGAAAATATTACTAAATTAAAAGCCAAGCATTGCAGTGGACCATATTTTAAAAAAAGAAATTGGTCTTTGAAAGACGAAAAAAACGTCATTTTCTCCAATGAAGTTAAGTCGGCGATATATGATCAATGGTATGTAAAAGCTCATTTATTAAATAAACCATTTAATACTGCATTTTTATTTTTTACTAAAAGGGTGGATGGTAAATCAGCTAAACCGCCCGCTGGTAATATTATTGTTAATTTAGGAGAATTAGAATTCGTATGAATAAGAAAACGTTGAATAAAATCAAAGATTTACTTCTTAATGAAAAGCAAGAGTTGCTTAATTCAAGCAAGCTGAAAAATGCAGAAGTGGATAATGATGGTGACGAAATAGATGAAATTCAAGCTAATTTAATAGTGGTATTAAATGATCAATTAAGTATTCGTTCATCTGAAAAAATAATTAAAATTGATGCTGCTCTTCATAAAATTAATAATGGTAAATTTGGAACTTGCGAAGATTGTGAAGAAGATATACCAGAAAAAAGATTATTAATTAATCCTTATTTTCCTACTTGTGTTGATTGTGCAGAAGAAAGAGAGCGTAAATGAATAATTTGATTCTGGAAGATACGCCTCAAGGCGACGTAGTAATTGATGTTTATGAAAAATTATCTCACGATAGAATTTTATTCATTTCTGATTTTATTGATGATAATTTGGCTTCTTATATTGTAGCAAGTATTATTGCAAAAGATGCAGAAAATTGCGAAAAGAAAATTTCTTTATTCATAAATAGCTCTGGCGGAGACATTAGAAATATTTTCATGATTTATGATATGATGAAAATTGCTCAATCTCCAATTGAAACTGTATGTTTGGGTTCTGCAACAAATGAATCTGTAATATTATTAGCTGCTGGAACTCCTGGAATGAGATATGCAACTCAACATTCTATGATTTGTCCAAGCCAGTTAGTCCATGATAACGGATATTATTCTGATTTAACGGAAGCAAAAAACACCTTAGATCAGGCTAAGGATGATAATAAGAAAAAAATGGAAATTTTGGCAAAATGTACTGGTAAAACAATAAAGCAGGTAATGTCTGATTTTGAAAGAAAGAAATTCATGACTGCCAAGCAAGCCTTATCTTATGGAATTATAGATAGTGTAGTGAGGTTTGCAAAATGAATAAAATGCAAGGGCATCAAATTAGTCCTGAAACAATGGCTCGGTATGCCAATGCTTACATTGGCTTAACTAAAGCTCGTATAATATTTGTTAATGAAGATATTACAAAAGATACTGCGTCATCATTATCGGCTCTTCTTCTTAATTATGATAATTCAAATTCGGAATTAGACATTGATATGTATATAAATACAAATGGTGGTGATTCTGCAGCATTAGCAAATATTTATGATGTAATGCAAATGATAAAATCTCCAATTAAAACAATTTGCGTTGGAAAAGCTTATTCAGCCGGTGCAGTTTTATTGGCTGCCGGAACAAAAGGCAAAAGATATATTTTTGAGCATGCAAAAGTAATGATTCATGGTATTCAGTGTTTATTCCCAATTGCTGGGGATACAGATCAAGTAGGTTCTAAGAATTATTTTGAATTTCTCAATCATCACAATGACAGTATTATGAAAATTTTGGCTAAGCATTGTGACCAGCCAATGGCTAAAGTTAGGGAAGATTGTAAAAGAGATGTATTTTTGGATGCTAAAGCTGCTATAAAGTACGGAATTGTAGATCATATTTTATGAAAGTTTTTATATTATCCTATTCGCATTATGAAGAATATACGCCATATTTGTTTTTTGGACCTGATTCATATACTAAAGAATCATTTGTCGAATTAACTGATAGTTTATTAGATGTTTGTGTAGAAAAATGTATAAATGATGAAAAATCAAAGGATTTTTTAGCAGGTTGGATTGGTTGGCATTGTATTGTAAATCAAATGAAAAGTGAAATTTTAAATTATGGATTTACACCAATTGAACCAATATGTAGCGATTATTGGGGTAGTAGTATTATAAGGAAAGAAAGTGATGCTAAAGGTTGGCAATATGGTAATTTTAAAGGATTATCTGAAAAATCCACTAAATCATTAATTACTTATAATAAAAATTTTGAAGAGTATATGGAAACTGAAGAATATAAAATGAAAATGGGGGCGTTTTTACCGCACAAACAATAAACTAATAATTTAGCATTGTTTTTATGATAAAAGTAGCCAGAAAACAGTCTAATGATCCTGTTCAAGAGAAATTGCGATCTAAGAAAGATAGTTGGAATGCGGCTACTAAAGAGCTTATAAATAGAATTATTGCTTTTAAAAGAGCAATAAATGGCAGAGGTGATGCTAAGTATTCATTGCCGACTTCAAAAATTCAAGATCCTTTTGAAAATGAGGTAATATCTTTTCTAAATAATTTGGCTTCAAATTTTGAGGCAGTTACTTCTGAAGCTGCAAAAATAATAGCAGATCAAGAAGCTTATTCCAAATCAAGACAGCAGCCTAAACCCAAAGTAGCTTCATTAAATGTTGAGGCTTCTAATAAATTTACTCGTATGTGGGCTTATATTAAAAGTCCATTTTTAAGCGATGAAAATAAAAAATTGCGAATTAGTTTGCTTAAAATGATGGCTGAAATTGATAAATTATTAAAAGATCTCGAAGGAGAAGCATTATCTTTTAGCGATAATTCCATTAAAAATATGGAAATATCAGTTTCTAAGATAGAAAATAAAATTGCTATTTTATCACAAACATTTTCAAGTTTAATAAATATTGATAATGAAAAAGAATCAGACATCATTAATAATGGTGATGCTGATTCGGATGTTAATGATTTAATAAAAGATTTATATTGCGCTTCAAATGTTGATGGTATTTCAAGTGAAATAATATCAAGAATAGTTTTTTTGACTGGAAGATATAAATCTGCAAAAGATAATAATCATAAAAAGGTTATTGGTGAGCAAATAATTGTTTTTCATAAAAATTTATTAGATAAACTTAACAGTGAAAATAAAACAAATTACACTAAAATAAGTGATTTTATGGGTGTAATTAAAAATCCTGTGGCACCACTTGTCCCTACAAAAAATGTAGATGGTGGTGAGAATGAAGACGCAGATTTAAATAAAGTAGCTGCTAATTTTGTTACAAAATGGCTTAAAAAGCAAATACATGAGAATAATCCGTTTGATTCAACTTCATCATCAAGATTGGGAATTTATGAGTCTATTAAAGATATACGCAGTGTTTTTGATCAATTGATGTCAGAATTAGAGTCTAAATTAGACCCAAATTCAGTAAAATCTTTGTTATTAGGTATAATTCAATTATTTAAAACTCTTAAAAGTAAATTAAAGCCTTTATCAAATTATATTGAAGTTTTAAAATATGATAAATTTAATAATCTTATTGATTCTGAAAAATCCTTAAAAGATAAATATAAAATGCAAGAAAAAGAGAAAAAGGATTTTGAGAGAAAAATTCGCAATAAAATAAATCGAGATTTATTGAGTGTAGATAAGAGTAAATAATGTTAAAAGGTCATTTATATATAAATGATGATGTTTTACCAACATTATTGGCTGTAAGTAATGAGGAGCAAACTGCAGGATTAATGTTTGTAGAGCCTCCAACACCAATTATGTCGTTTGTTTATAGAACGGCACAAGTTAATAAATTTTGGATGAAAGCAACTCCGTCAGAGCTTGATATTGTTTTTAGCATTAATGGGAAAATAACAAACATATGCAAGGGCGAACCCCATTCTACCAAATTAATAGGAGATGACTTTCCAAGCGATTTGGTTGTAGAATTGCCATATGGAACGTGCGCTAAATTGAATGTTAATGTTGGGGATTCTATAGGTTTAGTTAAAAATGTAGATAAGCTGCATCAGCTCCACGAAATTAAAAATAATTTATTAAAAGATTTTTAAATTGCACGCACTTGTAATGAAAAAAATAAAAATTACATTGTGTATACATGGTGCAAAAAGTACAAGAAATAAACTCAGTATTTAAATCTTTTAAATTGTCGGCAGAGTGTTTGAATTATAATGAAATAAATGATTATTGTTCTTATGATGTTAAATTGCTCGGTAAAACAAGAATAAAAGATATTGAAAAATTCAGTAATGAAATTGGTTTAAGTCTTAAATCTCCTTGCAAACCAAGCATTAAGTTAATGCCGCATCTTGGAATTTTAAGGCTTGAATTTTGTAAAAATTTTACAAAATCAATTAATTTATTTGAAAATTTACCTAAGTCGCCATTAGATGGTGATTTACAATGTTTTTTAGGTGAAAACACTGAAGGAAAGCAAACATGGTTAGAACTTGGCAAATCTCCACACGTATTGATTGCTGGAACTACTGGCTCTGGAAAAAGCACATTATTGCATACAATTATAGCTAATTTATTATTTTATCATAAAGCAAAAATATGTTTAATGGATCCTAAATGTATTGAATTTTCAAAATATGCTAAATTAAATAAAGATAGTTTATATGTTGCAGAAGAGTATGTAGAATGTTCGAAAATGATAAATGCTCTTTGCGCTGTAATGGAGCAAAGATATTTTGCTCTAAAAGATAATAATGTTAAATTTCCACCAATTGTAATAGTTATTGATGAATTTTCTGATTTAATAATGCAAGATGAGACAAAAGAATTTTATCATTCATTATGTAAATTATCTCAAAAATGTAGAGCTGCCCGAATGCATATAATATTGTCAACTCAAAGACCATCTGTGGATGTTATTAGTGGCGCAATTAAGGCTAATTTTCCTGTAAGAATATCTTGTAAAGTTGCATCAGGCGTGGACTCTAAAGTAATTTTAGATCAAACTGGAGCTGAATCGTTATTTGGAAAAGGCGATGCATTTATTAAAAACAATGATGGAAAATTAGAGCGTTTTAAAGCGGCATATACTACTGTAGAACAAGTATGCGAAAAATTTAAATGATTAAATATTTGTGCGAAGGTTGTAAATTTTTAGGAATTCACAATTTTTGTGAATATAAAAATAATCTTTTATATTGCAAATTATGTAGTAATTCTGATAATGTATCTATAAAAAATACATTTTCTACTTTTTCTAAAAGTGGATATTGCTGTAAATACTGTAAAAGATTTATACCAAATCCATTAAATAATCAAGATTATATTATTTGTCCGTATGATTGTATATTTTCAGGAAGATTTAGAAATTTAAAAAAACAAAATTGTGAAAGTTTAGAATTAGATGATAATAGTACATCTTTAAATAAATCGAAAGAATATATTGCTGTAGAAAATGCAATAGAGTCAAGAATTAGTTATTATAATTATGTTTCTACTATAGAATTTACAAAACATCATAAATTGTCGGTTTTAGAATCTTTTTTGTTTTATTTGAAGAACAATCAAGATGATTTAATAAATTATCTATTTTTTAATAAAAGAGGAATTAATATACAGAATAAAATATATAAAAAGTATATTTCTATTTTAGAATTAAAGCTTCCTATCTCTTTTAAAAAAAATAAAAAAACATATATTATAAATTCTTTATTTGATAGTAATATTGAAATATTTTCTGGATTATCTAATTTTGAAACAATAGTGAAAAATGGAATTATAGATAATAAGACTAAGGAAATTTATGTTGGTGGGAGAAGTGGATTTTATACCAAACCATATTTTATAGGAAAATTAGTTGATGTTGTTGATATTCAAACAAAGTCAAGTATATTGAATGCTGTAAAAGATTATAATTTTAATAATATTTTTATAAATGAAAAATTTAACGATCGAAAAGTCAATGTTATTCATTTAAGAACAATGCCGCATTATCAGGGCGGCGGAATGACATATGTGAACAGAATGAAAAATGAAATTGTTGGTATATTGAAAGAAGATAATGTATAATTTTTTTCACACATTTCAATTAAAATCTCGTTGTAAGTATTGTTTATCAGAACCAAGTGTATTTTCAATATCTTATGATAAAGAGAAACCAAAGAACATTTCTTTGTGGATTAAAAATTCAATTGGATTTATGGATGATGAACTTATTTTTAGGGGTTATTCTTTAAAAGAATCATTTAGTTTGACTTGTTTAAAGACCTCATATAAATCAATAGATGTGTCTTATTATAAAAATCATTCTGTTTTATATGGTTTTGCTATTAAAGAATATTTGTATTGTAAATGTAGAAAAACAATATGGGTGCATGCAGACATTGAAAATTTATTTAGAAAGCATATTATGCAGAGAAAATGCAAATACGGAATTTCTGGATAATCTATTTTTAACTTCATTTTCTAACATAATAAAATTATCCGCAAGTTCTTCAAATGAACGCCATTGTTTGTTAATTAAATTAAAGCAAGAATAGTAAGATAGTCTTGCTAATGTACTATAATACTCCTCAGATGCATTTGTTAAAAATTCTGGAAATAAACTTTTAGTAAAAAACACCCAATCTCCAATTTCTTGAAACGAAGAAAAGTCTTGCTTTTCTTTTGCACGTGCGTACAATAGAGTTACACTATCTTTAGATAAATCCGAATCGGATTTTTTGTATTTATCGTAAATACTGACGATATATGCTTTGGTATCATAATGGCATGGCAAGTCATGCAGCGTTTCGTTAAAAAAATCATTAAGATTTGCACGTATAATCACAAATAAATATTAAATTATTGAGAGAATTAAAATGAAATTAGTTATAGTAGAATCTCCTTCAAAAGGCGAAACAATTCAAAAGTATCTTGGTAAAGATTATATTGTTACTGCAAGTAAAGGTCATATTACAGAATTAGCCAAAGGCGGAAAGCATGGTCTTGGAATTGATTTTGAAAATGGATTTAAGCCTCATTATATATTGATGAATGATAAAGTAAACACTTTAAATGAAATAATGAGATTGGCAAAGAAATGCGATCAAATTTTAATAGCATCTGACCCAGATCGTGAAGGAAATGCAATTGCTTGGCATCTTCAAGAAAGATTAAAAGATTTAGAAATACCAATTAAACGATTGATTTTAAAAGAAATAAATAAAAAGGAAATAGCTAAATCTTTAAAAAACACAGGAGAGGTTGATTTAAATTTATTTAGATCTCAAGAAGCTCGTCGAGTATTAGATCGTATCGTGGGTTTTAAAGTTTCTCCATTTTTAATGAATTTTTTTGGACCTAATTTATCTGCAGGTCGTGTACAATCTGTTGTTACAAGAATGGTAATAGACCGCGAAGCTGAAATAGATAGTTTTGTTCCTGAGAATTTTTGGAACATTAGTGCTACATTGTCTGTTGATGGTCAAAATGGATTTGATACAAAATATGACACTCGTGTAACAGATCAAAAAACGGCTGATTCTGTTGTAAAATCTATTACGAATAAAGACTTTATTGTTTCTGATGTGATTTCTGATGAAGAGCGAAAAAATGCTCCTCCACCACTTATTACATCAACATTACAACAAATGATGTCAAAAATCTTTAGTATACCAGCTGACAAAACAATGAAAGCTGCACAAAAACTATATGAACAAGGATTTTGTACATATATTAGAACAGACTCTGTTAGAGCAAGTGATGATGCAATTTCTGATTTGCGAGATTATTTGAAAACAAATAATTTGTCAGCGTCAACAAAAACAAATCTATTTAAAAATAAAGATGCTTCTCAGGATGCTCACGAATGTTTAAGACCGACTGATTTAAGTGTAGATCCAAATACTCCAGCATTGATTGATCCTGCCGAGAAAAAAGCATATGAACTAATATGGAAGTATTTTGTTGCCAGTCAAATGTCACCAGCGATTTATAGTACTTTAAAAGTGATCGCGCACGTGGACACGGACGCGTCTATAAAAGTAAAAGCTACTGGTAAGGCTCTAAAAGATCCCGGCTATTTATCAATATTAGATTTTTCTTCAAATTCAACATCTAAAATAGACATTCCTTTGCTTAAAAAAGGAGATGTGTTAAAATTATTTGGTAAATCCCCAATAAAATCTGAAAAAAAACAAACTCAACCACCTCCACGATATTCAGAGTCAGATTTGATTAAGGAGCTTGAGAAAAAAAATATTGGTCGTCCGGCAACTTATGCGGATATTTTATCAAAAATTACAAATAGAGATTATGTTTTGAAAAATGGCAATGTCTATAAGCCAACAGAATTGGGTAAAAAAATAACAAATGTTTTAACTAAATTCTTTCCATTTATGGATTATAGTTATACTGCAGATTTAGAGAAACAATTAGATGATATTGCGGAAAATAAATCCAATTATTTAGATATGTTAAATAAATTTTACAAACCATTTAATGAACAATTGAATAAAGCATATTGTAGTTTTGGATCAAAAATTTGCAATAAATGTAATTCTCCAATGATTATAAGAACTTCAAAGCAGAATAAAAACTTTTTTGGATGCATTAATTTTCCAAAATGTAACGGCATTCAAAATTGCGAAGAAAATAATGACATCAGTAAATGATAAGATAGTTGAATTATCTCACTCAATACATAATATTGAGTTACAAATTTCAAAATTAAAATCAATACAAAATAAATTTAATAAATTTGAAGTGTGTTTTTATGATGGAAGAAGGTTTAAAGATGGTATTTGTTTTACGCAAGAGGTTAATGATATAGCTACACATGTAGATTTTTACACATCATGCTCTTGTTGTGCAGATGCGGCATTATATTGTTCTCCATATGTTTTATTTGATGGGAATAAAGTTTATTGTGACCCAATTGAATATCATATAGGTGATTGTGCATTTAATGGAGGATATTATTTTGAAGAAAATTATTTGAACGTTGTAAAAAATAAAAATATTAGCAGCCGTGTTATAGAGATTATTGAAGAATATAAGAGTAAAAATTCTTATGAAGCATTTGAAAACCTTGGAGAAAATGAATCTGAATGAATAAAGCCAAAGATGTGTTTTTGACATCATTTGATGTGGAAAAACAAGAAAATTTATCTGCTGAGAAGCTTAATGAATATTTTACTCAAACATCATATAATGATGTTTCAGATATTTTTGATGAAAAAGATTATAGTGATATTGATGATAATAGACCATTAACAGATTTTATACCACTTATGAAGTGGGTAGAATTGCATTTTTCGCAAGCTTTAAAAGATAAAGTAAATTTAAATAAATTTATACACAACAATATAATTATTGATGGTCAATTTTTACAATTTTGTAAAGAGAAAAATATTGAAGTAAAATGCTTATATAAAGATGCGGTAGTTTCTTGGAATACAACAAATAAATTTGAAAAGTTCTTTCTTCAAGGAGTTTTCTTAGTAAAATCAAAAGATTGCGAATTTATACATTCTGCTTTATTTCATAAAGGCAATCAAAATGAAGATGAGATTGGCTTTTTTGTTATAGCTTCTGAAAAAAATTATGAACCTTATATAAAAATAAGAAATTCTTTTGTTGAGTGGGTAACATTAAGAGATCGTGGCAATCTTAGTATAAAAGTTTTTGATGGAGAGGAATTGCCATATGAAAAAGATCATACTTGGGAAGATTTGTTTTTACCAGATTCATTAAAAAAAGAAGTTCGTTCTATGGTGGAATCTTTCTTAGCATCTAAAGATTTTTATAAAGAAAAGAAAATACCATGGAAAAGAGGCATTTTACTTCATGGTCATCCAGGATGTGGAAAATCATCTTTAATAAAAACATTAATTTCAAATTATAATTTTAAGCCAGTTACAATTGCGCCAGCTCCAACTGATGAAATGATTAGGTCGGCATTTGCATATGCAGAAGGACAAGCTCCATCTTTATTGTATTTTGAAGATTTGGATTCTTTGCTTGATCGGATCGACATTTCTTCATTTTTAAATCTAATGGATGGTGTTGCAGCTAAAAATGGCATGCTCGTCGTTGCTACAGCAAACGAAATTAATAAATTGAAAGCAAATATAACAAATAGACCATCTCGATTTGACAGGAAGTTTGAGCTTCCATTGCCTGACGAAAAGATGTGTAATCAATATCTAAATAAATGGTTTGGTAAAATTATTACAACTGCAAAATGTAAATCTTTATCAAAAACAGCATTGCAAAATAAATTTTCATATGCTCATTTAAAAGAATTATATATTTCATCAATGTTCGAAGCCATATCTCATAACAAAAAAGTTCCTTCGAATGCAGATATAGATAGAGCAATGAAATATCTAATTAAAGAAAAAGTAATGATGTCTGGAAATCAAATTGATACAAATAAGTATTTTGAATAGGAAAAATAATGAGTAAATATAATAAAAAAGTTTTAGATACGAACAATCAATCAGCTTATGCAAATATTGAGCCAGTAGAGGCAAAACCATTAGAAGTTAAGGTTTTTAATAATTTTGAAAAAGCAATGAAGGCATTTCGAGCTCTTGTGCAAAAAGAGCGCGTTTTGTCAATATATAAAGAAAAGCAATTTTATGAAAAGCCTTCAGATAAAAAGCGCCGTAAGCGTAATGAAATGAAGCGTAAAATGATGGAATTAAATTCTGAAAATCAACCATCAGATAAGAAAAAATCATCTAAAGATAAGGTTGATACGGATAAGAGTAATGGATAAAAAAGAAAAATATGTTCCGAATTATGTGAGAGAAAATATAAAGCCAGTTCCATTTGAAAGTAGAACTGGCATTTCAAAACCACATTATTCTAAAAATATGCCATATATAGAGGCTCCATTATCTGCAGTAAGAGATTGTATACCTAATGTTGGTAATAATGTAGAACAAAGTTGGGTTGGCTTAGATTCTCATATAATTGATGATATGAATTTAGATTCTGGCTTTAATGAAGTGTCTGAGTCTGAATTAATTGAATTTTTAGAAGATGATTATGTTAAATCAGAATCTATTGGTGATTATGTTTTAATTTATAAAGGATCTATTATTTCATCTGGGACTTTAGATTATGTTCAAAATGAAGTAAAGCAAATGATTTTTGGTACACATGATTTATGTGATGGTGTAAATATAGATACAGAAGATTTAATTGTTCTTAAAAAAGTTCAAATTAAAGTTGGCGTATTTTTAGGAGATTGAGGTTATCTTGGAAAAAAGAAAAGCAACAGAGGTTCTTTTAGATATAGAATCTAAAATAGACCAGCTTGTTAATATGTATAAAACTTTATCTTTTAATATTTCTATTTTGTCTAACAAGTTAAATAAAATTGGTAATGTTATAGTTTCTTCTGAAAATACTAATGTTCCAGTTATTGAGAGCGTTGAAAAAGAACAAGTTGAAATAAAGAAAGAAAATGCTTTGCCATTATCTCCAAAGCCAATCTTAGATAAAAGAAATGATAGGTTTGGAAAGCAAAATACTGTTAAACAAAATAAAAACTCAGAGATAGTACTTCCAAAAGAAGGTTTAAAAAATAATTCCGATTCAAGTAAAATTGTTGTAGTACAAAGAATTGTAGATAAAAATGGAAAATCTGTATTTTTAGCAGATGTTGACATTTCAAATGTTGAAGATAATTCGCTGACTTTTAAGGCTCGAACTAATGGCGCCGGAAAATGGCAAGCTCAATTGCCGCCCGGCACATATAAAGTTCTAATACGTAAAAGAGAAGCATTATCTCAAACTTCTATAGAATTTGAACAAACTGTATATGTTGATAATTCTGAAAGCATATTGAATTTAGATATGATTGTAATAAAATGAGCACTAATAAATTTCAAGTTATTATAGCAGATCCTCCATTTGGATTTTCTGATAAATTATCTATGTCTGATGTTGCGAGAGGAGCCACATCAAATTATTCAACTATGTCAATTTCTGATATAAAGGCGTTGCCTGTTAAAGATATTGCTGATCCTAATGGAGCAGTATTGGCACTTTGGGTTCCAAGTAGTTTGTTGTCTGATGGTTTAGATATTATGAAGTCTTGGGGTTTTACTCAAAAACAAACTTATATTTGGGTGAAAACAAAAAAAGAGCCCCTTAAGGATTTAAATTCTGCAATTTTTAAGTCTATAAAAGCTAAAGATGCAAATATTTTAATATCTAAAGTTAAATCTGGATTAAAATTATTATTTGATGATTTTAATTTTAATGATATTTTAGCCTTTGGAATGGGTAGATTATTTAGACAAACTCATGAAATTTGTTTGATTGGAACAAATAATAATGGAATTTATAAAATATTAGAAGATAAATCACAAAGATCTGTATGTTGTGAAATAAACCAAGGACATTCTATAAAGCCTAATAATTTGCATGAATCATTAGAATTAATGTTTCCGACAGCTAAAAACAAATTAGAATTATTTGCTCGACGTACCCGTTCAGGATGGTTATGCTTAGGTAATGAGAGTCCACAATCTTTGGGATTAGATATAAGAGATTGTTTAGAGAAATTAAAATGAATAAAACGTTATTGCTGGGTGCCAGCTATGAAGTATTATATTTTATCGATTATAAAAAAACAATTAAGCATTTAGTAAAAAATAAAGTTGAGATTGTTTCTTTTTGGGATAATACAATTTCTTTTGGAAATGGAGAAATTCAATATCCATCAATTGTAAGATTATTAAAACAACCTAATAGATATTATTTTAATAATAATTTTAGCAGGAAAGCTTTGATAAAAAGAGACAATGCTACATGCCAATATTGTTACGTAAAGCTTTTAAATTCAGAAATTACAATGGATCATGTGTTGCCAAAGGCACAAGGCGGAGGAACATCTTTTGTAAATTGCGTTGTAGCTTGTAAAACTTGCAATAATAAAAAAGATAATCGCACTCCAGAACAAGCTAATATGAAATTACTTAAAAAACCAACATTACCGTCTTTTACCGCCGTAAAAAAGAATTTAGATAATCCTGATATTTGGCATAAAGATTGGGATGGATTCCTAAATACATAATAATATCATACATTTGCAATCGCTATAAATAAGCATAAAATTAATAGATATGATTAAAAACACATGATATAGTATCCTAAATAGGAGAAAGTCATGGTTGAAACAACATCTTGTAATTGTATTGTTTGTGCTAAAGAGTTCGATAAATCAGAACTTAATGATTTGGCTTTTTCCAAAATTAATCTTACTAAATTTAAAATTTGCAAGGGTTGCTTAGATATGTGTGATCCGGCAACAGATTATAAAGAAGCTCGCGACATAATAAATTCTTATGTAGATAATGCGAATTCAAAATTATTGTTTGCTGAAGCTAAAGATATGATTAAATCAATTAAAGTTGCAAAATAATTACATTATTTTCTTTTTCATCATCTTTATCTTTTTTAGGTTCAATAATAAATTCTTCTATAAATAAAGGAATAAATTTTTCCTTTTTCTTGATTTTATCAATTTTGTGAATGTAAGGTATGTATTCCATTAAGACCTAATAAAATGCAATAATAATACGATGTTTTGTAATAATTGTTCTAAGTTGAATTTTTTGTATACACAAAAAACATGTATGAAGTGTAAAGCTGCTGTACTTAATAATATATCAGTTTTGTGCGAACAATGTTCTGCTACAAATTTAACATGCTCTGTTTGTCTTAAAAAAATTCATAATTCAAAATTTAAAATAAGTAATTCTGGCGGATGTAAAGGTTGCGGCAGCTAAAGATATAGTAGATATTGCATGATTATAAAAAATAACGTAGATAAGTTACGTGTAAAATGCGAAGACGTTTCTGAAAAAGAAGTAGCTGATTTAATATATTTATTGGAGCGCGAGCTAAAAGAAAGCGAAAAAAATGGCGCGCCTGGAATTGGTTTAGCTGCACCTCAAATAAATATAAATAAAAATATCGCTATTGTTCGAATAGATAATAATAACCGAGTAAATTTAGTTAATTGTAAAATTGATAAAATGTACGATCCTGTTATATTTAATGATGAGGGTTGCCTTTCTTTTCCTGGTAGGCTAGAAAATACTACCAGGTACAAGGAAGTTCATATATCAAATAATTTGGTTTATCCTAATAAATTTATTGCAACCGGATTAATGGCAGTTGTTTGTCAGCATGAAATTGATCATTTGAATGGTAATTTATTTTTTGATCATGCTATTAAAACAAATCAATTAATATCTGGTAAAAAAATAGGTCCAAATGATCCGTGTATTTGCAATAAAATAGACTTACTTACTGGTAAAATTAAAAAATATAAGAAATGTTGTGGTAAATGAAAAAAGAAGAAAATTTAGAAATGATTAATTTAAGCCTTGCTGAATGTTTAATTAGAATTTCAGCTCTTGAAAAATTATTAGTGTCCAAAAATGTATTTACTCAAGAAGAACTTACTGAAGAAGTAAGTAATTTGTCTAAAAGTTTAATTGAGACTATGCAAAATTCAAGCGGAAATTAATGTTTTCATTAATTAATGAGCATGAATTAAAGTTTAATGGAATAAACGCTTTGTATTTTTATGCTGATTGGATGCCACAACATAAAAAAATGACAAGCATGATTTCTAAAATTGAAGAATTGTATGATGCTAAATTTGTGGCAATAGATGTAGATATATTTAAAAATATAAAAATTCAATATAATATTACTAAAATTCCAACAATTGTAATTTTTAACGAATATGATGAAATAAAAAGGGTGCACGGTTTGCCACTTACCAGTGGGCTAAAAAAGATTTTTAGTGATATATATTATCAATATAGGAGCAATTCAAAATGACAAAAAAAGAAGATTCTACAGTTGCAGTAAAAGAAGTTAAAGAGTCGCAAAAGACACAAGCTACCAAAATTTGGGAAGAAATTAAAGATCTTAATTTAGATATGTTTTCTCTTCCAGAACTGTCGGTAGAAAAACATTGCAAGCCAGTAACTGTTGAGCCAACCAAATTATATTTAACTTATACCATTAGTTCTGTTTTGCCAGCTCTTGAAGCGGCAATAGGTCCTAAATATGAGATTGAGCAAGCTCAAAATTATATTATAGTTTCTAAGAAATAAGGATTATTATGCCATTCGAAGATGATTATGAAGATTTAAATCCTCCCAAAAAAGGTGTAAAATCTCAAGGAAAATCAATATTTGATAATAAACCAAAGAAGCCTTCACAAGAAGAGTTTTTGTCTGCAGCTACTAAAGATAATGAAAAATTAGAAGGTTATGATGCAATAGCTCGTGATTTAACTGTTCAATTTAAAAAAGCGATTGAAGATAAAACTTTGCCGCAAAATAAAAATGTTTTCGCTGTTGAAGTAGAAAATGAATTAATTACAAAAATGATTAATTTGGCAATTCAAATTAATCAAGACCCAAATGTAATTGAGGGTATGGGATCTGTGGGTTGGCTTGCAATGATCTTAAAAAATCTATTAAATAATAGAGATAAAATTAATTTACTAGAATATTCGAATCAAATTTTGGAAAAGAAAATAAAAGAGCGAGATGATAAAATTGATGAAATTTTATTAAAACTTGACAGCAAGTAATTTCATGTCTAAAATAATAACAAAAGATTCATTATTGTTTTTGGTATCTGAGGAAAAAGAAAGATTTAGCAGGTATTCTCAATTATGTGCACAATATCAGACGAACTTGGATCCGATCTTAGTGGCGCGTCATCATGGGAGGATGGAGACGATAGCTCATTTATTGATGGAAAACTTCAATTTAAAGATTTAGCAAGAAAAGCAAATTCAGTTTCTATATTAAATATATTTAATAATTATAATTTAAAAGTAAGCGAATCAAACAGAAAGATCGTGTGTCCATTTCCAAAGCACAAAGGCGGGAAAGAGATAACAGGATCTTTTCTTTATTATCCGAAAACTAATACTTTTTGGTGTTTTGGTTGTCATACTGGAACAACTCCTATTGATTTTGTTGCAGTTATGGAAAATATTTCTAAAACAGATGCAGCTAATAAAATATTAAAAATGTATTCTTATAATGCTGATGAAGAATTTTCTGATTTAGCAGATTACTCTCATAATTTTGAGGAATTAGTTAATTTTTCAAATTATGTGCGAGAGATTATGCGTAATAATTCTGAAAATGAAGATTTTGTAAATTTTGTAGAAAAAAACACATCTTCATTTGATAACTTAAATAGTAAATATCGTTTAGATGATAATGCGTTAAAGCTTATTATAAGCAATATTAAACAAAGGATTGATAATTATTTATGTCGGTTTTAATTTTAGGCGATGTTCATATAGGCAAAAATATAAATTTAGGCAAGATGAGCGCTGGTGCATCTTTAAACTCAAGAATATCCGATCAGCTTTGTTTGTTAGATTGGACATTGGATAAAGCTTTAGACTCCGAAATAAATGACATAATAATTACCGGAGATATTTTCGAAGATCCTAAGCCACACCCACAAATAATTACATTATTTATATCTTGGTTAAAAAAATGCCAAGCAAATAATGTAAAGGTACATATTGTTGCTGGAAATCATGATATTTTAAGGACTGGAAATTTTTATATATCAGCATTAGACATAATAAGTGAATGTGAAATGGATAATATTTTTATTTATAAAGATATTGATACTGTTATTATTGATAATGCTGCGTATACTTTCATGCCATTTAGGGATAGAAAATCATTTAATTCAGAATCTAATTCTGAGGCTTTATCAATTTTGCATGAAACTCTTAAGTATGAATGGGCAAGTATACCATTAACTTATAAAAAAATAATTGTTGGACATTTAGCAATAGAAGGTTCTCTTTTTATTGGCGATGAAGTTGATGATATATCAAATGAATTGTTTTGCCCTGTTTCGATGTTTGAAAATTTTGATTATGTTTGGATGGGACATGTTCATAAATTCCAGGTTTTGTCTAAAAAAACAGACGCCTGCTATGTAGCTCACATAGGTAGCATGGACATATCTAATTTTGGAGAATCCGAGCAAACTAAAAAAATTGCAATTGTTTCTCCAAATAGCACAACACCATTTGAGTACATTGATATTCCTAATAGGGGAATGAAGAAAATATCAATATTGATACCAGATGATGCTGAGGATGCTACTAAATATTGTCTTGATGAAATTGAAAAAGTAAAGAATTTAAATAAAAACATAGTTAAAGTAGACATTAATTTGCCTGCAAATAGCAAGGTAAATAAAAAAGAAATAGAGAAGCTCCTTGAAAAAAAGGGAGTATATAGCATTTCAAGTTTTTCAGAATCAAAAAAAATTTCAATGGTTAAAAAAGAAGGTTCTGAGGCTCTTAATAATAAAATTAATATAACTTCAGGTATAAAACATTGGGCTGAAACCCAACTTCTTGAAGAAGATAGGGCTGATTATATAGAATTAGCCAATGAAATTAATACGTTATACGAATCTGAAATTAAATCATGAACCCAATTAAACTTATAATAAATGATTTTGGTCCACATGGTAAAAGCGAAATTGATTTTACTAAATTTAATGCCGCCTTAGTTGTTGGTAAAGAAAATGGCAATGATCATGTTTCAAATGGTGTTGGAAAAACAACGATATTTAAAGCCATAGAATATGTTTTATTTAATCAAGCGGGCACTAATTTAGAGAAAATTGTTAGGCATGATGCAAATTCATGCAAAATTATATTGTATTTTGAAACTGATGGCAATTTATATAGAATATCAAGATCTCGTACTAAAAAAGGTATAAACGATCTTTCATTTCATATTCGAACCGAAATAAGTGCAGATGATAGTGATGTTTTTGTAGATAAAATAGAAAAAGATTCTGTAATATGGCGCAATATATCAGGTCGTAGAACTGCAGATACTGAAGACGCAATAGAAGAAATAATTAAAGTAAATTACAAAATGTTTGCTAATACATCTCATTTCTTACAACAAGATTTGGGTGGATTAAGTACTTTAACTGCTGAAAAAAGAAAAACTTTATTAAGAGAAGTATTTCACCTACTAACTTATTCTAAATTAGAAAAAATAACAAAAGAACAACAAAGTGCATTATTAAAAAGCATAGAAAAAGACGAATATCTCATTGATTCTTTAAAATCTTTAGATGAGGATATTGTAAAAGCAAATGATTTATTATCTCAAAATACATCTGATGCAAAGTCATTAAAAACAGATTTATCTAATTTGGAAATTTCTCACACTGATAAAAATAAAGAATTTGATTTAGTGAACAATCAATTACTTTTAATTAGTGAAAAATTTAATTCTATTAAGGGTAAAGAAAAATCAATTAAATATGATATTGAAAAAATTACAAAATCAATAGGAGATTTTTCAGTAAAAAAGAAAAATGCCTCTGACGAAGCAAAGTCATTAATATCTAAAATTTCTCTTATAAAAGATGAAATTAATGATTTAAAATCAAAATATGATGAAAATCTTATAAATTCTCTAAAATTAGAAATGGATAATAATAAGATAAAAATAACAGAAAATAATGTAGCTATAAAAAATAATACTATTAAATTAGAGGAGTTAAGCATTCCGCTTCCTACAGGAAGTACATGTAGCCATTGCAGATCTATTCTTACAGAAGAACATAGACTATTAGCAAAAATAGATATAGATAAAAGTATTGCTTCTGTAAAAAAACAAATAAATGAAGCTAAAAAACAAAATGAAGATTTGAATTCATCTCAAAAAGCAAATTCTGACAAAATAAACGAATTAATTAAAATTAATGATAAGATTGCAAAACTATCAGAAAATACAATTCTGTACAACAACGATATAAATTCTAAGAAAGAATTATATTCTGAATATAATAGCCTAATAAATAAATTAAATGATGATTTATTATTAAAAAATAATGAATTATTAGAAATTAATAAAGAATTAGAGCTTTGTGATTTAGGTGCCATTTCTGACTTTGATAGCAAAAAAACGGTACTTCTTAAGGAAGTGCAATTTTTAAAGCAAAATATAGAAAATAAAAATAAAGCACTATTAGAAATTAGCAACAAAATAGCTGTTTTAAATCATTCAATTTCTACATATAAAGAAAATTTATTGAAACGAGATGATGCTGAAAAAAATATAAAAATTAATCGTAAGAAAAATAAAGTATACGACGCTGTTATTAAATCATTTTCTTCATATGGAATACCCAATCTAATAATCCAAAATGTATTGGATGATCTTCAAAATGAATCAAATGAAGTGTTAAATAGAATAAGACCAGGATTACAATTATCATTTGTTGTTGAAAAAGAAAGATCTGATGGTGTTCTTGATGACACCTTAGATATTAAATATTATCTAAATAATAGAGACCTTGATTATGGTATGTTGTCGGGAGCTCAAAAAGTTTCTGTTGCATTTGCCTTAAAATTAGGCTTAGCTTTCTTGCTTCAAAAGATGTTTGGAGCCGAAATTAAACTTTTGTTGCTCGACGAAATTGATCCGGCATTGGATAAAGTTGGAGTTGATGCTTATGCAGAAATTGTAAAGTCATTTCAATCAGATTTTAAAATATTGGTAATAACTCATAATGATCGGTTAAAAGATAAATTCTCACACGCTATAGTTGTAGAACAAGATAGTTCGGGAGTCTCTTCCGCCAAAGTTCAAGAAGTTTGGCGGAAGAGTATAAAATAGCAATTTTAGGAAAAGCTAATTCTGGTAAAAATACGATAGCTAAATTAATAGTAAAATCTTTGATTGAATCTGATGGAGAAATGCAAAAATTTATATACGCATTCGCAGATCCTATTAAAGAAATGTTACGATTAATGTTTCCAGATATTCCTAAAAAGCATATATATGGTTCATCAAAATTTAGAAATTCTGTAATTAATGGCGCAAAAAATAAAAATGGCGAACCTCTTACAATAAGGCAAGCTTTATTGGATATTGGTACAGAATTAGGAAGATCTTATAAAGATTCTGTTTGGTTAGATGCGTTTGGGCATCGGTGCGAAAAAATAAAAAATAAAAATTCCATTATTATTGTTCCAGATCTTAGATTTATCAATGAATTCAATTACTTACAAGATCGTAAATTTTTTATTATTAAAGTAAATCGAGATAATATTACAAAAATAAATCATACTTCTGAAACCGAGCAGGAATCAATATCAGATAATAAATTTAATTATGTTGTAAATAATAATGGAACGGTTTCTGAATTAAAAGAAATTGTAAAAAATAAAATATTACCGAAAATAAAGGATTTTAACCAATAGTATATTTTGACATATTTATATGTCAGATGATTTTGCTGATAAGTATAAGTTAATTGGAGAGCAGAAATTTTATAATTTTCTGTTAACTTATGCTATTAACAAATTGCTTTTGATAAAAGAAAAATCTTACAAAGGTATGAGTCCTGAATTAGAGTTATTAGAATATCATGATAAATTTTTAACTTTATATAGACGTGGCGAAGATGAGGTAAATTTAGAGCTTTCTAAAGTCTTCAGAAAAGCGGCACATAAAATATATAGATTGATGTTGAAAAAAGACATGAGCAATAAAAATTCAAGATTTATAAATTCGGTTTAATATGGCTGTAATAAGCGTAATAATTAATGAATCATCAAATCAAATAATTGCTGGAATTCCAAAAACCATAGCAATTAGCACTAATATTGCGTCAACTATATTTTATACGTTGGATGGAACAACTCCAACTATATATTCTACAATTTATACAGGACCAATTTATATGCCTACAAATCTACTTTCTGTAGAATTAAAGGTATTTGCTTCAAATGGATCTGATACTTCCCCTGTTATTACAGAAATTTATCAAACAAATATTTTACAAAATGCCAAATTAAGTCATTCTACTACTACTGCTCCAGAAGGTACTAATTATCCAAATTTATATCCGTTTGGAACTAATGCAAGTGCTCCAAATGCCAATTATTTAAATCCTGGTAATGCAGGAGTTAATGTAAATGATCCTGCGCTTCCAACCATCTCTGCTGGTTTTGATGGTGAAGGTAATCCAACAAGCCAAACCAATTTGCCATATAATTCACAAAATTATAACATTGTATATTCTAAAACAAACGCTATAGGCGAAGTAACTGTAGGCGTAGGAGATTTACCAGCTAAAGTAACTGTCAAGCCTGAAGCTTCAATACCAGAATCTTCTAATTCATATGATAAATTATTTGACCCACGCGCCCTCGTAATTTTTCAAGATATTTCTAAAGAAGATCCATCATTGCCTCCAAATATAAATAAAATGAGCTTTTCTCTTGAAGATTCTGACAGGGCTCGTTATGGAAATAATTATTTTACAGCTGGTTTAGATTCTCAACAAAATACTGGTACTTTTTTAAGATCTCATTATAATCCACGAGACAATTCAATTACGTATTACTATTTAGATACGATTTCTAATAAGTGGATTATTTCAAAAACTCCATATCAACCCAAAACCACAGCTCCAAATTTAGCGGGCAT
>Ga0208695_1000925_pt1 | contig 27278 bp, 30 predicted proteins | sample AD_UKC111_MetaG_FD_184449 | JGI IMG/M metagenome (GOLD analysis project Ga0208695, IMG submission 184449) | Active sludge microbial communities of municipal wastewater-treating anaerobic digesters from Hong Kong - AD_UKC111_MetaG (SPAdes)... | ecosystem: Engineered > Bioreactor > Anaerobic >...
GTTAAATTTCCTTTATTTGTTTCTAATATAAAAATTCTTTTCATTTTATCCCCTTTTTTTGTTTATATTAAATTTTTATTCTTTCAACAATTTTATAGATTTTCATTTATTCGCTTCTCTGCAATTTTGAAATACTCTGGGTCAAGTTCAATACCGATGAAGTTTCGGTTGGTGTTTATACAAGCTACACCAGTTGTTCCAGAACCCATACAGTTATCTAAAACTAAATCTCCTTCGTTGGTGTAGGTCTTGATTAGGTACTCAAACAGGGCAACTGGCTTTTGGGTTGGGTGCTGTGCTTTCCCGTTAGGCGGTGGCTTAAAAACCAAGACAGAAGTCGGAGTCTTATGTGTGTAGGTTTTCGCTTGCTTTTTTAATCCAAGTTTGTGGTCATTTCTAGTCCCTGCATTATTACCAGCTCCGCTAGAATAATAAGGTTTTTCAAGTTCTTCGCCTTGAGGGTTGTATGTAAGTTTACCATTGCCAAATACTAATACGTTTTCATGCCTCTTCATAGGTTGAATATTGGCTAGTTGCGGTTGTCTACCAAAAGATTTATCCCAAATCAATTCGTATTTAAACATCTGCATATTACTTGCTATCAATGCCGTAGTGAAGGGTTGACTTGCCGTTAGCACTATCGCCCCGTTAGGCTTGATAAGGCGTTTGTACTGCTCCCATAATGGTTCAAAAGGAATTATAGTATCCCATTTGCAGGCAGTCGTTCCGTAGGGTAAATCACAAAGTATCATATCTATACTTTTATCAGGTATATCCTTCATCTTCTCTAAGCAATCACCTTGTATCAGTTCAATCTTTGGCATCTTTCAACTCCTTAACTAATTTTTCGTTTGCATCAACAATCTTCTGCATATCCTCAACGGATATTTCTTTTTCCAAAGGCTCTTTTTTTGTTTATATTAAATTTTTATTCTTTCAACAAATTTTTTTTTATAAAAATCTTTGCTGCCAAAATTTTCTTTCTTATATAAAATTACGTTTGATTTTTTTGTTAATTCTTTTTTTTCGCTTTTTAAAAAAGCAATTAAATACATAATGCTATCAGCAACATCATCAATTTCATCAGATTTTAAAGAATTAAAATTTATTAAACCAAGTTGCTTTATTTTTTCTATAATCTTTTTTTTTTCAAGTTTACCTGAACCAAACATTTTTTTTAAAGAACGTGGCGGGATAGTATAAAATTCTACATCTGTCATCTCTTTTTCTTCAATTTCTTTTATAATAAAAAATTGAAAAATTAAGTTAGAAGCAACTGTCTGAAGAAAAGTGTTCCCTTTTGAAAAAAAAGATGGAGCTTCCATAATAATTATAGAAGGTCTTTCCTGGTTTATAAGTTCAATTATTTCTTTTATTTGAAATTTCATTCTGCTATAATAATCAAGGGCTTTGTTTTCAGTTTTCTTTGTAACAAAACAGCCATAATCTATTTTACAGATTTCAGTATCATAAACACAAAACCCAGAAATTGTATAACTGGTATCAAGAGTTAATATTTTCATAAAATAAGCCTCCTTTCTTTATATTAAAAGGAGGCTTATTAATTTTAAAAAATGCCTTTTTTGCTTAACATTTCTAAAACACTGGAAAAACCCTTTGAAATTAAATCCATTAAATTTTGATATTTTTTCATTTCTAAAGAATCTTCTACTAAATTTTCTTTTTCTTTTAAAAGCTTTGTTAAAGCAATTCTTACTTTTATTGGCATTGTTAAAATTTCCGTGTAGGAAATTTTTAAAATATCCATTATTTGCAAATAATATTCTAAAATATTTTCCAATGTTATATTGGAATATCCAAAAAATTCCTGGATAAAAAATGGGTTAGAAAAGGTTGAAAAGTTTTGGAAAGTTGAGAGGTACAATGACCTCTACCTCCTTCTGGCAACCCTGGCAAAATGTTGTATATAAAGGTGTGCCAAATTTATCAAAACTTTGTAATTTTTTTTCTAATATTTTTTTGCGCTTTAAATCTAAATTTAAATAAAAATTAAAATATTCACCTTTTGTAAGAACAGTTTCACCTTTTTTTAACAGAACAGTTCTTGCAACAAGAGAATTGATTCTTGTAGTGTCAAGACCTTGCTGTTTAAAAATCGGATTCTTTTTGTCTTTTTCTGTTTTCTTTGTTATTTCTATGTCATCAAGCAAAGTTAAACATCTCATAACAAAAGTATAATCTTCAATCTCAAAAACAAAAGGAATTGAAAAATCATCTTGTAAATCACAAAATTCTATCTCGCCTACATTTACTTCCAAATTTAATTCACGGTTACATTCAGGACACAATGTTCGGAATTGATATAAAGCTTCTTCAGAATCTGGTTCAAAAGAAATGTGTTTTAAAAAAAACAAAAAAGCAAAAAAATCATTAACATAAAGGTCATACACGGAAACCCCAGTGTCCTTTATTTTGCCCGAAAGAATTTTGTAAAAACTTTTTAAAACATCTGGTTCATTTTTTAGAGATATTAGCCTTTCTTCATCAATTCCTGTAAGTGCTGCAACATTTAAAAATCCTTTCTTCAGTTCTGGATTTTCATATCCTTTGCCCTGGGAAGGGAGATTAAAAACACTTACAATTTCATTTTGATTTTCAAAAATTTGTGAAGAAGAAGGAGTTAAACCAATTATATTGCTTTGTTTAAAATTTTCCGCTTTTGTTTTTAACTCTTTTTCCAAAGTTTCCTGATTGTCTTTTTTCTTTGAAGTTTTTTGAACAACTGTTGGTTCTTCCAATTCTGTTTTAAATTCTTCAAATGCTTTTTTGGCATCTTTTTCGTTGAATTCCATTTATTTTACCTCCTAAATTTTATATTAATTTTTCAGAAATTTTTGTTAAAATGTCAACAGCATTTTCTATGTTTTGAGATTGTGAAATGTTTTGAGCATTTTGTTTTAAGTAAGAAAATTTATTAATCAAAACAAAAAACAATAAACTATAAGGATTAACTCTCACAGTTGCTTTTACGGGTTCTGTTTTTGTTGTTCCTTTTCGTAAAGAAAGAAAAACAACATTTAATCCTCCGCTTTTTTTTATAGAATTATAAAAATTGTTTAAATTTTCTTTTATTTTTGCATCGCTTATTTTGTTAATAGTTTTTTCAATTGTATCTTTTGGAAGAAAATAAGCAAAATTTAAAACATTTGTTTCGCTAATTATTGATTTAAACTTTAAAAAATTTTTTAAAATCAAAACAAAACTTTCGGAAATTTCAAACATTAATTGATTTTCTTTTATTCCTATTAAAAAATTAATAACATTCATTTCTAAATTTTTTTGTGTTTCTACTTTAAAAGATTTATTAAACAATAAAGATAAAAATTTTTCTTTTGGAGTTTCTTGATTCATAATTTCACAAAATTTTTCTTGAAAATTTTCTGAAAAATAATTTTTAAATTTTTTATTATCTAAAAAAAATAAAGTAGGACTTCTTAAGGCAAAATAATATAATTTATTTAATAAATTATAAGATCCTTTTTGAGCAAAATTTTTCTGTACATAGTTAATTATTTCTTCTTTTACTTCTTTTTTTTCTTCATTTTTTTTGACTTTATAAGTTATAAAAAACGTTTTCCAAAATAGCTTTAAGAAAAAATTATATACATCTTCTTTTTTTTCTTTTTTTGTTTCTTCTTTTTCTTTTTCGCTTGTTTCTTCTTTTGTTTCTTCTTTTGTTTCTTCTTTTTCTTCTTCGTTTGTTTCTTTAAAAATTTTTAAAATATATTCTCTTGTTTTTTCGTCTTTTGATAAATTAACTTTTTTTGTATCATAAAAAATTAAAGTCTTTAAAAAATTTTCTGATATATTTACACCTTCTTTTGTTATTGTATTTAATATGCTTAAAATTTCTTTTTTATTATTTAAAATAAGGCTTTTTATAATTAAGATTTTTTCTGGAAGAGAACTTTTTTTTCTAATAAATTAAAAAAATTATTTTTAAATGTATTACCAAACGTTAAAGAAAAAACTTTTTCTATTTCGTTTTTTATATCTTCGTTATTAAGAGCTTGCTGGCAAACAGTTGAAATAAAATTAGTTAATTCTTCAATTTTAAAATCTTTAAAATATCCTGTTGTAAAATCATTGCTTTTTTGAATTAAATTTATAATTTCATTATCAACAAATTTTGTCTTTAAAGAAATTAAAATAGAAAATATTTCTTCTTTCTTAGAATTATATAAATATAAAATAAAATCAGCGTGTGTATCTATTTTTTGTGAAGAAATATTTTTTATATCAAAATAATAATTTTTTTCCTCTTCAGCAATTGTATCATTTTTTTTATCAGGAAATACAATTTTTTTCAGCATTTCAAAAATTTTAGTAGCTAAAAAACTTTCAAGAAATTTATCAAATTCTTTTAAAAAATTTTGAAAAACTTCTGTATCAATATTTTTTGTTCCTTCACTCTTTATTTTTTTAATAACATCTATAAAATCTTCAGAAAACATTTTTATTTCATAAATAGAAAAATTTTTATTTTTTCCTTCAAATAAATCGTATAAATCATATAAATTGCTAACTCTCTCATTTATTATTTCTTGATTAAATTTTTCTATTATTTTTTCTGCTCTTTCTATATATAAAAATTCAAAATTTGTTCCTTGATTTTTTGCACCACTAAATGCGGAAGTAAAAATAGAAGATTCAACAAAGATTTTTTCCTCAAAAAAACTTGAAACATCCATTTATAAGACTCCTTTTTTTGACATTAAATCCATTAAACCTTTAAATTCATTTTGTTCAAAAAGATTATCAAAAATATAATTATCTTCAAAATTATTATCATCATCTTCTTTTTGTTTTGCTTCCAACAAAACTTTCAAAAAATCTTCATTTAAAATATGTTTATAAGTTTTATAAATTTGTTGAACAAAATCTTTGCTTTCTCCAAAATTTATGTTTTCTCCATAAGCTTCTGTAGGAATTACTTCAGCAGTTTCAGGGGCGGGTGCAGGTGCTTCTTCACCAACATTCAGTTCTTCGGGATTTCCTAATAACTCATTTCCACCTCCAAGTTCTTCTGTTCCGCCTAATAATTCATTCCCGCCACCAAATTCTCCACCACCTCCAAAATTTCCTCCCAAAGAAGAACCAAAACCTCTTTCTTCTTCTTTACCGCCTTCGCCTTGCATTTGTTCTTTTTTTGCCAGTACTTGTAATTCCAAAATTTCTGCATAACTAAGTTTAGCAAATTTTCTTAAAATATAAGTTTTTGGAAAATAATTTAAACTATCTATATCTCTTATTAATTCATACTTTGTTTTAATAGCTTCTATTTCCATTTTTTCATTTAAATCTGAAGGAGGAGACATTAATATATTAAAATTTTTATAATTATTTTTATTTATAACTTTGTTAAAAATTAATTCTAAATAGCATAGTTTATATATTCCTTTTAATAAATCATCTTGACGACGTTCACAAATTTTTGCAAAATTTATATCAAGTTGTGCTAAGCTGGTTCTTGCCAGCTCTCCGCCACTTTCTAATCCCAAATACGCATTTGGAATATTTATTCCAGCTAACATTTCGTCTCTTATTACTTTAAAATCGTCAATATTACTTAAACTTTGTCCTGCTGGAATTGCTTCCACACTTATTTTTGTGCCATCGCCTCTTATCGGCACATAATATCTTTCAAAAAAGTTAGAAGGATTTAATTTTGTAACTAAACGTCCAGAGCTATCAATAATTTCTCTTTTCTTAAAAGCATTCTTAACTAAATTTACATATTCTTTTACTTTTGCTGCACTCATATTTCCAACTGGAATATTAACAAGGGTTTTTTCTACACCACGCTCAAGTCTGTAAACTGCCATAAAATCTTTAAATAATTTATAATATTTAAAAGATTCACGTGAAGGTTCAAGAATACCAATACCATAATAGTTTAAAAAATCATCGCCAAGTTTGAAATGTATTATTTCATAAGGCAAAAAAAAGCTATTTCTATATTTATATCCTATTAATTTTTTTTCTCCCGTCTCTGTATTATCTTCAAAAACTTTTTCTACTTCATAACAATTTAAAACAGTAAAACTTTTTATGTATTGCGGATCGTATATAGAATTAAGATTTATTTTTATAAATAAATCTCCATACTTAAATAAACTTAAAGCAAGATTATAAATCTTTTTTTCTATATCTAATCTTGCAAACATTTTAGAAAGACAATTAAAAATTGTGAGGTTATTAGTACTAATGGTAAAAATTTTATCATAATAATTTTTTCTACAAACACTATCCGCATATATATTTAAAGCTCTTGCAAGATAACCTATTTTTGTCATTTCTTCATAATCTGCATAACGTTGCAATCTTTCTTTTGTATTGTTAAAAGTGTTTTCAGGTTGTGTGTTTGTTGGAAAAAAAGAATCCTGGGATTTTTGAAAAATTTCGTTTGAAAAAAATTCTTCATCATCTATTGCAAAACTGGAAACGGTTGATTGAATAGAATTTTTTATTTTTTCATCAAAATCTTTTTTAAAAGGGTTCATTTGCCCTCGCCTTTTTTTATTTTATATTAAATTTAATATAAATTAAAATAAATAAAGGATAAAAAATGGATAATTATAAAGAAACAAATGATTATAAAGAATTATTTGAAATCGTTAATAAATTTAATAATTTAATAAATAATTTTTCTTCTAATAAAAACGTTTTTGAAACAAAAGAAAAAGATTTTATTGAAGAAAAAATAAAAACTTTAAAGGAAGAAAAAGAAATAAGTATTGATGATTTTTTTCAAAAAATTAATCCCGTTTATCCTCAAAAAAATTTATATGAAAAAGAAAATGCTTTCTTGCAAAAAAATGCAAAAAAAGCTGTAGAAAAGCAAATGCAAAATGTTCTAAAGAATAAAAGCTTTGTGCAAAGTCCGCTTGAAAAATTTATTACACCAAAAATTTTAGATTCTAAAAAAATTAATAATTTATTAATGTTAAATCCCAATACAAACATAATTAATGTTTTAGATGTAGGAAATACAGAAGCTTTAAAAAATTTTGTAGAAAAAAATATAATAAATAAAGATTTTTCAGAAATGGTAAATTCTTTTAATTTTTTTATTGAACAAAATAAAGATAAATTAAAAATTTCAGAAGCATTTGAAAAAATGCAAACTCTATCTGCAAAAGCAACAAAAAAATTGTTAAATAATACTTCCAAATTAATAAATAATAATAGTAATATTATTTTAAATTTTATAGAAAAGTTTAAAAATGAATTTAAAAATTTTATTGTTCAGCAGGCAAAACAACAAACAGAAGCAAGTGCCAAAAAAATTTCAAAATTAAAATTAATAGAACAGAAAAAAATATATGAAAACCTTATTAATTTTTATTCTTCTAATATTCAAAAATTTAAATTAAAAATTCTTGAAGATAATACTTTTTTATATTTAAACGAAAATAATTTTTTCAAAAGCAATTTTCCATTCTTAATGGAAGATGAAGTTTTTTTAGCTAATATTTTAAAACAAAATCAACAAGGTCAAAATAATCAAGAAAATCAAAACAATCAGCAAAATAACCAAGAAGTACAAAACACACAAAACGATGATGTTGATAAAATATTTAATAATTTTTCAAGCTTTTTTTTGGAACAAGCAAATAAATTAAATAATATGGTTTCACAAAATAATGAAAAAAATTCAAAAGATTTTTGTAAACAAATTTTGTTAACTCCTTTTAACGAAGCTTTTACAAAATTTAAAAACGACATAAAAAATTACTTAACGGCAAATAATATTCCAACAAACGAAAATTTTTTAAATTTATTTAATTTGTTTGAAACAAATATAAAAAAAGCTTACAATAGTTTTTTAGGATTAGTTTTTATTTATAAAAATTTTTATAATTTGTTTTATACTTTTGAAAATGGCAATAATAATTTATATGTTTTATTTGCTTATTTAACTCTTTGTGTTTTTGCTTTATTGAGCAAAAATATAAAATTGTTAAATCAAGGAAACATAGCTCAAGAGTTGGTTGCTTTAACTCAAGTAAAAAATGATTACGAAACTGATTTTTACAATTTTTTTAATTCTTTTATGAAAACAGAAACAGGAAAAGGGAAGGGAAAGGGGAAATTAAATGCAAAGCTTAATATATAACAAAAAATATTTTTTCTCGGAAAGTTTTAAAAAAATTGTAAATACAACAGAAAATTTTGGCTATTTAGTTTTCTTTGGAAGAAATTTATTAAAATTTAAAACAACAAAAGGAATATTGACAATTCCCAGAAGTCTTTTAGGTTCAAATGAACTTAATAAATATTTTTCCGAAATTCCTTTTTTTACACAAGAAAAAGAATACATTATTAATACAAAGCTAACTCATATAAAAAAGTTTGCAGAAGAAGCTTCGGAAAAAGTAAAAAATGATATTGAAGAAAATAAAGTTGATGAAAATAAAGTTGATGAAAAACCGAAAAATGATAATAAAGAAGATGATTATTATTCTTTTTAATATTAATAAAAATCCCTGAAAAATCCCAGAAAAATCCCTGAAACTGCCCAGAAAAGTACCCAGAAAAGTACCCAGAAAAGTACCCAGAAAAGTACCCAGAAAAGTACCCAGAAAAAAATTATATTATTAGTCCTGATCCTGAATAATAAGCATTAATCGCATTTGCAATTTGACTTGCCGCACTATCAGCACTTCCGTTTTGATTTGCTAAAACCGAAACAAGCTGTGCTTGCAAAACGGACAGCATAACAGGCGGTATAAGAGGATTGAAAACACTCACTGCGGTTGCAATTTGTTGTGCGGTTGCATTTGTGTTTCCGTTTGTATTTTGGCAGACCATAGAAATTAAATTTTGTGTGGCAGCACTCCCTGAAGGAACAAAAGGAATTGGAGAAGCTCCCATGTTTACTAAGCAACTTGCGGTTGCAGCAGTTAATGCGGAAATAAATTGTCCTGAAAAAGAGGAAGCATTTCCGTTTTGATTATTAAAAGCAAGCTTTATTAAATTTTGAAAATTTGCTGTTATAAAAGGCATTTTTTCCCCTTAAGACAATTTAGTACTAAAAAATTTATTTATATTATTTAATACAGTTCTTTGTTGACTTGATAAATTTTCTGTGTTTAAAGAAATAGAAGGAGAAGAATAATAAGGAACAACAACCCCTTGAGCATTTGCTATGTTTTTTAAATTAAAGCTGTACTCTTCAAAGCTTTCTTCAATTTGTGTTAATTCTATTCTCACTTTCATTTGTGTGGAGAGAAAAAACTTTTGGTCATAATTTTTTTCGTCAAAATCAAAAGCAACAGAATTTATTAAAAAATAAATTGGTTTTAAAGTTAAAAAAGACAAAAAAACATTTTTAAACAAAAGGCTTTGCTGTTCATCATTTATTTTAAAATAAACGGCTGGCGGAATCATATATTTTTTATCTGTTGCGCTTGCTTCTGTGTAAGGCGCTAATAAATTTAAAAATCTAAAATAAATAGCATAAATATCTAATAAAGAAAAATCATAGATTGTATTTTGCACACCAATTTTTTGAACTTTATCTTTTATTTTTTTTACAAAAGTTTCAATACTATTTATTTCCTGTGCTTCATTTTTAAATGCATAATAATTTAATTCTAGGCTATAAGTCAAATTTTGACTTCCATTGTATATTTTTATTTGGCTATCCCTTCCTGCACCAGAAATATCGCTGTAGTTTACAGTTTTATTAACAGTTTTAAAAGTTGCAGGAAATTGAATAGGTATTTTTAATTTTTCTAATTTTTCATTATAAGTTTGAATATCGGAATAATAAACGGCAGGATAATAAGGAACAACATAACCAAACATTTTGTGCTTTTGATAATGATTTTCCGCAAGCGAATTTATATTTTTTTTAACTTTTGTGTTTAAAATATTAAATCCACCAAAAGGAACAGTGGCAGAATTTAAAGCATAATTTACGATAGTAAGAATTGCTAATTGAGTATTGTCAGAATTTTTTATATAATAATCTATAAAATTCTTTGTAATAAAAAAGCTTGAAACATAATTAATAGTGTTAGAAAAAAGTGAAGAAGCAGAGTCTGGCAAAAGTTTTTTTATGGTATCAAAAATTTGATTATCAATTTTTGTATTTTTTCCACCCAGAATTTGTGTGGTTTTTAAACTAAACATTTTTGTTATATTATTATATATTTCTGTATAATTCATACTTTTTAAATTTTTTAAATCAGAAAAGTTGCTTAAATAAAAAGGAATTATTTTGGATAATAAAATATTTAAATATAATTTATTTTTATTTTTTTTAATAGAATCACTTGAAGCATTTATTTGATTATTTACATTTGTTTTTAAATTAATTTCTTTATTTAATTTTTTTTCAAATTCTTTTTTTTCTTTTATTGAAGAAGAATCAGCTTGAGAAAAATTTTTATAATCTTTTATATCTTTATTTTTTTCTGGCGCTTCAAATTTTGATAAAGAAATATTTTTATTATTTGTCGGATCGTCAAGTTCTATTTGAGAAATATTTTTATTATTTTCTTGAATTTCAAACTTTATTGAAGAAATATTTTTATCGTTTTCTTCTACTTTAAATTCTATAGGAGAAATGTTTTTATCATTTAAGGGAACTTCAAACTCTACAGAGGAAATATTTTTGTCATTTTCTTGAACTTCAAATTCTATTGGCGAAACACTTTTATCGCTTTCTACTACTTTAAATTCTATCGGAGAAATACTTTTATTATTTATGGGAGCTTCAAACTCTGTTTGAGAAATATTTTTATCATTTTTTGGAGCTTCAAATTTTGCGGAAGAAATATTTTTAAAGTTTTCAACAACTTCAAGATTAACAGGTGAAACTTCTTTATTTTCCTCTTTGTTTTTTATTTTTTGAGTATTTATATTTTTTTGTTCTTGTCTTTTAAAAGAAAAAAATAAATATAATTCCTTATCTTGTTTTTTTAAATTTTGTGTTAAATTTTTATCAATAATTATTTTTTTAATTTTATTTTTTTCTTTTTCAAATTCATCAAGATTTTCTATATTTATTTCTTGCACAGAATAAAGATATTCAAAAAATTTTAAAATTTTATTTTTATCTTTTGCATCAAAAACATCTTTTTGCGCCAAAATAAAATTTTTTAATTTATCCGCATTTGTTTTTAAATTTACAGCTTTTGCTAATTTTATAATCTTTTGTGGTTCTTTTTCAATAATATCTTCTATTTTTACAAAATTTTTTATAAAGTTATCTATCTTTTCTTTTTCTTTAGGCGCTACCTTAATATTTTTATCTAAGGTAAAATCTTTTTTAAATTCTATCTTTAAATCTTTTTCATTTCCAAAAAAAGTTCTAACAAATTTTTTAAAAACTTCATCCTGGTTTATAGTAGATTGGCTAAATTCTCTTTCAAAAAATTTTTTTATTTCTACCTTTTTTACTTCTTTCCCTTGTTGTAAAAGCATTTGATGCAAAAAATTAAAAAAATTTAATTCAAATTCAGAATTTTTTTTCATTCAATTTCCTTTAAGCTTTAATTCCTTGTGCAGAGATATATTGCTGTACTAAAATAAAAATCTTTTTTAATATATCGTTTGTATCTTTTAAGTCTCCGCTTTTTTTAGATAAATCTACATTTTCATTTAACAAATTTTTAAGTTGAGAATTATTCTCAATCTTTTTTATTAAGTTTGCATTAAAATTTGTATCAATAACTGAGAGAGCTTTTACAACTTCTTTATTCTTTAACAAATTTTCTAAAGATTTTAAATTTTCTTTTATGTTTGAAGAAGAAAAATTATTTCCTATAGAAGACAAAGAGTTACTAAGCTTTTCAAATTTATTTATATCATCAATGTTAAAAGTGTTTAAAGCATTTGATAACCCTTTAAAACTTAATGCTATTGCTTCTGTGCTTATAGCTTGTGAAATTTGTCCAATAGATTTTACAGCAGTATTAAATGCCCCGCCAATTGTATCAAAAATTTTTCCTAATCCTTCGCCAAATTTTCCAAACTTTGAAAAAGATTGTTCAAACTTTCCTGCCATTTCCGTTACACCTGCAAAAGTATTTAACACATTTTGCATTGATGCAACTTTTTCTTCCATTTCTTTAAAATCTGCAACAGAAAATTTTTTCGCAAATTCCAAAGTGTTTGTAAATTCTTTGAAGCCTTGCGAAAACATAAATATTCCAAGTGTTCCAACCATCAAAAGAATAGAAGATGCACTAACCGCAACCATAAAAGGAAAAAAATTCCACAAAAAATAAAAAATATTATCAATTATTGTTTTTGAAGGAAAATTTAATAAATTGCTTGAAAAAGCACCCAAAGCTTTTCCTAAGATTTGTATATTTAGAGCTATAGAACCAATTGTTGCCAAAGATAAAACCGCTCCACCAATTGCTGCAACCGCACCAATTCCACTAACTGCAACTAAGCCTAAAACACTTGTTAAACCCATTGCAATACCAATAACAGCTCCTACTCGCCCTAAAACTGCCCAGTCAGGGAAATTTATAATTCCTTTTGCAAAAGAACCTAAAGCAAAACCTAAAGCATAAATAGTACCAACAACAACCGCCATATTTAAAGCCGTTGATGCTGCTTTTACAATTCCGCCTTTGCTTCCTAAAAGACTAAAAATTCCTGTTATCCCTGCTGCAACACCAACTACTGCACCAACTTTTGCTAAATCTTCCCAGGTTATATTTTTAAACTCTTTTATTCCTGCAGCTAAAGGAGGAAGAACTTTTGTCAAACCCCACAAAAAGCCTAAAATTGTTGCCGCATAAATAACAACGGAAGCCATTGTTTGAGCCCATTTTGCCCAATCTGTTTTTGAAGTTTTTTCTTCCAAACCAGAAGCTTGCTTTTTTAAAGTGGAAGTTGCTGTGCTTAAGCCTTCTTCAGTTTTAGCTCCCAATGAAGAACCAAAGCCACCTTTTGTTTTTTCTGCACCAATTAATTTTCCTAAAAATCCTCCTATACCCATAATTCCTGTTTTAAAAATATTTATAATTGGAGCAACCAAAATATTAATTAAACTTTTTAAAAAAGTTCCAAGTAAAGGAAGCAAAACAAAATAACCTAATGCCCCTAAACCAATAACAAATATCTTTTTCCAAGTGTTTAAATCACTAAACCAATTCAAAAAATGAGTTAAGTAAGGAATAAATTTATATAATAAAGAAACAACAAATTCTTGAAGTCTTATAAAGACTGGTGCAAAAGTAACGAATAAAAGCGAAAAAATATAACTTAATTGATTTTTTATTATTTCCAATTTTTGAGCAACAGTAGAATTTCTATCTTTTAAATAATCTTTGAAGAGGTCTTCAGGTTCTTTAGGTTTTTTTAATTCCTTTTCTTTCATAAAAGCACTATAACCGCTTTTTGCTATTTTCTGCATTTCATCTAAAGTGAATTGCCCGCCCGTAAATTCCTTTGCCATTTGTGCTGCGGCAAATCTATTTGTTTTTGCAATTTGGTCTATCTCTTTTGCAAAATTTTCTAAGCCCATTCCAAGCTTTTCGGGAGTTCCAATTTCACCTTTTAATATCTCAGCAGTCGTATAACCCATTTTTGTTAAGAGTGCTAAATTTTCTTCCATTTTCAATGGATCTATAAAACTATCAACAAGTTGTTTTGCTTTTGATATATCAAGTCCAATCTTTGCAAAATAACCACCTAAATTTAATACGCTTTTCCCAAAAGTATCAACTTTACTTTTATCAAATGCCCCGCCTGCTTTTTTCATCATTTCTGCCATATCGTTTGTAAGAGTGGTCATATCTTTTGCGGAAAGTTGTGTAGCCCGTTGAAAAGCCACAAGATTTTCACTCATTTTTTTTGTATCTTGTAAGGAATAATTTAAATTTTTATTATATTTTAACATTGCCTCATTAAGATTTAATAAGGCATCATTTGATATGTTTGTAATTTTTGCAGTTGCTTCTATTTGTTTTGAAAGAGCAATAGCATCTTTTGTGTTTTTTACTAAGTACATATCTAAAACATTTAAAGCGGTTTTTGATAAATCTTCAAATGAAAGCCCTGTTTCTGCTGCAGTTTTTTTAAGTTGCAAAAAAGATTGATCCGCTAAAGCTAAGGACAAAGAAGCATTATTCCCCATTTGATAAAGCTTTGCAAAATAAGCATCTTGAGTTTTTGTAAAATCGCTAAAAGCATCAAAGATACTTAAACCAGCTCCAATTCCTGTAAAAAGATTAAAGCCTTTTTTTAGGAAATTAAAAAAACCATTAAATCTTTTTGTAATATTATCATAAAATTTGTTGCTATAATTTTCTGCGCTTTTAAAAGAATTTAAAAAAATATTGGAAAGAGTGTTTTTTGCATCGGAAAAAGTTAAAGAAAATTCTAAACTATTTGTGTCTTCAAAAGCCATTTATTTTCCTTAAATTATTATGCTTTCGTTTATATCATTATCAATTTCAAGATTAACATATATGTACTCTATTGCTTTATAAATTTGTGAAGAATAAATACCAGAAGGGAAAAAACAAAATTTAATTGTGCAACTTGAAGTAAACCTCATTATACCTTTGTCTTCTAAGCCTGGCTCTAATGAAGTTGTGTTTTCCCATTTATCATTCCATATAATAACATTATCAATATTATAAACTTTTATAACACAATAATCATTATTATTAAATTGCCATTGCCATCTAAACAACAGTTCATCAGCATCTCGTTCGCTTAAAGCAAATAAGTTCATATTAACTGTAGCATCAAAAGCAAATGGTCTTGTTAACTTAACTTTCATATATTCTTTTTTTTCGTTTTGCGGATTTATTCTTTCTAACTTTACTTCTTCCAACAAAAATTTTGTTGCATTGTAATCAGTAATTGGTGAAAAATCTGAATACCTTGCTGCAAAGCCAAAGGAAGCTAAATTACCATTTAACAAAGGAGTTACGATAGGAGCGTAAGCACGTTTCGGAGTTCCCCACATTATTACAGGAGCGTATAATTTTTTTTCTTTTTCAGACATATTATTCCAATTTAATTTTTGAAGGCGATCCAGGGTTAAAAAATCTTTAACAAATTTTATAAAATAAAATGCATAATCCCTATAAGGATTTAAAAATTTTCCTGTCTCTGTAAAATCAAAACCATTTTGTGGGATTTCGTAACTCATTTTTTCCCCTTTTGTATTTATATTAAATCATAAAAAAAAACGGCAAATTAATGCCGTTTTTTTATTTGTATAAAGCTTTTATTTTTTTGATAATCTCATCTCTTTTTTTTAAAGACGAGACAACCACCGCTGTGGTTTTTTCTTTTTGAAAAGAAGCCTCATAAAATAGAGGCAACTTTTCTTTTTTTAGAAAATTTTTCATTTTTGGAAAGTTTATAAATTCTATTCCATACTCAGTGGAACTTATTTTCCACCAATAAATTTTTTCATTGTTATTAAAATATTTCATCAATTTTCTCCATTTTTTTTTATTATATTATTCTTTTGCAAGCGATTCAACAATAGAAATAATAGAATCATTTTCAAATTGTGTTTCAAATTTTATAAAATCATCAAACAAAAGCTGTGCACAATCAATTTTTATTTTTTCTTCTTTTGCTAAATTTTCCTCTTTTAAACAACTTTTTGTTTCTACTACTAAATATTTTTTCTCTCCATCAGGCATTTTTATTACGTAAGCAAAATCAGGAGAATAAGTTCTCCCGTCTACAATCGGGATGCAAACAGAATTTTTTGGAATTTTAAAAAAAGCTTTAACCTCTTCTATTTCTTCTTTTATATTTATTTTTTCTAAATCTGAATCAAAATATAATTCATTAAATAAATAAGAATCTGCCGTTTTCTCTTTTGAAAAATTTGTTCCTATATCATAAGAAGGAATTTCATTTAAAATATTTCCTTCCGCATCTGTTAATTTTGTTGGATGAATATTGTCAGAAGTTTTTTTATAAGTTATTAATTTTTTTTCAACAATCTCTTTGCTTAAAAACAAAATGAAATTTTCTGTTAAAATCCTTAAAGCAACTTGATTAAAATATTTGCTTGCATCAATATTTGCTTCCTTAATTGCTTGTATCAAAATTTTTGCACTTATATTTAATTCTTCCGAAAATTGTTTTAAGAAATCATTAAACTTTAAATCTGTTATATCATAAGCTTTTCTGTTAAAAGCTACTTGAGAATCTTTTTCTATTACTTTTGAACCTTTAACTTCTATTTTAGCAATCTTTTCGTTTATTTTATTCAACGAAAAATTTTCTTCCTGGTTTTTAAAAAATTCAACAAGCAATTCTTTTAAATCTTGTTCGTTAATTTTATAATTAATAAGAATTTTTTCATTTAATTTTTCCCAAAGTTCTTTTATTGCTTCATACTTTTCAGTTTTTATAGTTATAATGTTCTTTTTCTCATTTGCTTTATGAATTTTTGAGTGTTGCACTCCTTCAAAAGCTTGAGGAAAATTTTGTTTTAAAAATTCAAAACCATTAGGAAGAAATTCATTCAGCCTGTTTATTACTTTATTATTATCCAAAAGAATTAAGAAGTCTTCTTTTGGCATTTTATAAACTTCGCATATTTTTTTTATTACTTGCTCTGTTAAAACTTTTGGTTCGTCATCAATTAAAATTCCAGACTTTTTATTAATTTCTTTATCTTCAACTAAAATTGTTTGAACAGGACTTTCAATCTGTTTTTTTGCAAATTCTTTTCCTAACCAATTTAATTCATATTTTTCCATTTTTCCTCTTTAAAAATTAAAATAATTTAATCATTACATAAATGTACTTTATCATTACTTTATCATTACCTTAATTGCCCAATTTGCCTAATAATTGACCAATAATTGACCAATAATTATCTAATTGTTTAACAAAAATTTTTATTATTTTTGTTTAAGCATTCTTCTATTCTTTTTTTTGATAAACTAATATACTCTTCTTCAAGTTCACAACCTACAAAAAATCTATTTAATTCAATTGCAACAATTGCAGTAGAAGAGCTTCCTGCAAAAGGGTCAAAAACAATATCTTCTTCTTTTGTACTTGCTACAATTATTCTTTTTAATAATTGAATTGGTTTTTGAGTAGGATGTTTGCCCCATTCTTTTTCTTTTTTTGAAGGCGGAGGAATAACCCAAACTGATTTCATTTGCTTTCCATTATTTTCTTTTCGCATTTCTTCATAATTAAAAAAATGTTTTGATTTATTATTTTTTGCAGCCCATATAATTGTTTCTGTAGAATGTGTGAAATATCTGCAAGAAAGATTCGGAGGTGGATTCGGTTTTTCCCAGGTTATATTGTTTAATATTTTCATACCTAATTCTTGCATTGCAAACCCTATGGAATAAATTATATGATGAGTTCCAGAAACCCAAATTGTTCCATCTTGTTTTAAAAGTTTTTGGCATTTTGAAAGCCAGGAAATATTAAATTTATGATTTTCTTTAATATTATTTGATTTATCCCAATCACCTTTATTTACAGAAACCATTTTGCCTGAATGACAAGTAATTCCGTTATTAGATAAAAAATAAGGAGGATCTGCAAAAATCATATCAAAAATTCCATCGGGATATAATGAAATAAGATAATCCATAAAATTTAAACAATTTGTTTTGTATAAAAAAACGGCGTTTTTTTCATTTTTTAAAACACATTTTTCTTGATATAAATTGTCAAAAATATTTTTGTTTTCCATATAAAAAAGTACTTTAAAAACAAAAAATTTTAAAAAAAATATGTCTCTTTTAGGAGACATATTTAATTTTGTGATTCACCTTTCTCTGCTTACGCAGGTAATGTCATTCTCGGCAAAGTTATCTATGTTTGTATGTACAACACACTGGCTTAACCCACTACACCTGTTTAATGTTGTACGACAGAGTTTAGGACTGAATGAGCATCCTAAAGTGTCATAACATAGATAACGTAGGTTCTGTTTCAAACCTTAGCCTGGTCAACATAGGGCTATCAAGCCCACGACTTTAGTCGTTGGGTAGTTGACAAAAATTTATACTTTTTCGGCAATATTTTCATAAACTTCTTTTAGTTCTTCCGTATCACAAGCTGCAAAAATTACAAAAGGTTCTGTTTTTTCATAAGAATTTGTGCCAGTTAAAAAATCATAAACATAAAGAGAAAATCTTTGCAAACCTTTTATTTTAAAACTTAAATCATATTTTTGAGTTTTATATTGCGCAAATAATTGTATTATATCATCATAAGTTTTTATATTATCTACAAATAATTTTTTCAAATTCGGAACTTCCTTTTTAAATTTTGAAGCAATGTTTTCCTGAAAAAGGCTTTCTATATAATCTTTTAAAGCTTTATCTATTTGTAAATTTAAAATTCTATAAAAAAAGTAAGAAATATAAAATCCTTCATCTTTGCTTAAAGCCTCTATCTTTTTTTCCAAAGGAATTTTATCTGTTTTTTCCACATTAAAAACTTTTTGTAATAAAACATTGGCATAAGCATTTAAAGATTCTTTATATTTAAGTTTTTCTATTGTTTCTCTTTTTAAAGTATCAATTTTTTTTAAAGCATCACATTTTATAGAAACCCAATTTCCTTCAAATTCTAAGCTTATAACATAAATTGAATTATCTTCTTTTGCTTGTGCAATTTGATTTGATAAAGTTTCCGCAGTTTGTTCTGTTACTTTTTCAAAGAGAAAACTTTCTAAACTTTCAGAAACTTTTTGAGGAAGTTTTTTATAATTTACATGAGATGTACATCCCGATTTAAAAGCCCATTTTGTTTTTTTTGGAGCTCGTGATTTTGTTTTATATTTATTTCTTAAAGCCCAAATATATTTAAATTGTTGTTTTGATTTTGCTGGCATTTTTTCTTCCTTTTTTTTTATTATATTAAAAAAAGAAAAATTTTATGGATAAAAAAAAAGAGAAGGTTTTGCCTTCTCCTTTAAAAATCTTTAAATTGTTAAATTTTTTGATTTTTTAAAACTAATCCTTTTTTTTGCTGGTACAGAAATTTTTTCTTGAGTTTTTGGATTTACTCTTTGAGTTGCTTTAGACTCTTTTACTTTAAAAGTTCCAAAGTTTGGTACTTTTAATTCATTTCTATACTTTAAAATTTCTTTTGTGCTCTCAAAAACTTCTTCAACTATTTGTTTTGATTGTGAAATTGTTATACCAGTTTTTGTTGCCACAGCACGATAAAGTTGTTCAAAAGTTGACATTTTTTCTTCCATAAAAAACCTCCAAAAATTTTTTTATTTCAGTTGATCTAAAAAATCGCTCAAAACAAGTTTAATTTGGGAATTTTCATTCTTTATGTTTCTTACCAAATCAAACAAAAATTGTTTTATTTCTTCATTCATAAATTCATCAGAAACCTCCTGCTCTTCTAAAGAAAGAGCAGCAATTTTATTGATAAATTCTTTATACTTTTCTTTTAACTTTAATTGAGAATTTTCTAATTCATCTTTTATTATTAAAGCCTCAATGGAAGCTTCTTTTCCTTCGTCTTTTAAAGATTTTATAAAGTTATTAATTTTTTCAAACTCTTCTTTGTTGAAGAGTTTTTCTTGCTCAGCATAATCAAAAAAATTAAAGGGATAAAAATTTTCTTCATTTAAAGTTATCTTTTTAAATTTTTTTGCTAAATAAATTTCCTCTACAGTCGCATTATCAATAAAATCTCTTGAAAAACATAAATTTAATAAGTAATGTATTGCAAACTTGTTTATTTTCATATTTTCCTCCATTGTTTTTAATTTTAAAACCGCTGGCGGAGAGATTTGAACTCCCAGCTAGCCGATAAAAATCAGCTGCTCTTCCCTTTGAGTTACGCCAGCTTTTTTTAAAAAATTATTCTGAAATTTGGAAATAAAAATTGGTTAACAGAATTTTTATTTGTGCATTTTCACTTTTTATATCTTTCATTAATACTTTTAAAAAATCTTTCATTTCATTTGTTATTTCTTCATCAGGAACTTCTACAGTTTCCTGGAACAAACAAGAAATCTTTTTAAAATAATCTTCATAAAGACCTTTTAAAGAAGGTATTTCGCCAGACATTTTGTCAACTAACTCATCTAAAGTCATTTCTTCTTTTACATTTTTCAAAATTTTTTCTGCATCTTCTGCTGATAATTTATCCATCAAATAACATAAAAAATTAAAATTTAAAAACTCTTCATTTAAATGTTTTTGAAAAGTTTCTTGAATTTTTCTTGATAACGAAATTTCTTCTATAGAAGCATTATCAAGAAATTGTGGTTTTACAAAAATATTCAAAATATAATTTACAACAAATTTATTTATTATCATTGTTTCTCCCTTTTAATTTTCAAAATAATTTCTTACTATCATTTCTCTTTTTTCTAATTTAATATTGTATCCATTATTATTTACTGTCGTGGTTTTATCAATCACTTCATAATTCCAATTTTCTTGTTTTTCTTTAATATTTTTTTCATAACAAGATAACATAAATTTTCCTTTAAATTCCTTTAACAAATTTAACATTTTATCAAAATCTTCTTGCAAAAATTTGTTTTTATATTTTTGTTCTGTATCAGAATAAGGAGGATCTAAATACAAAAAAACTTTTTCATTATTTTTTATTCGTTCTAAAATATAAAATGCATCCTTGTTTAAAATAAAAGCATGCTTTAACTTTTCTATTTGTTCTTCTAAAAGCTTTTTTTTATTTTCCCAAACTATACTAGAACGGCTAAAAAAACTATAACCAAAACTATCACCGCATCCCAAAAAAGAGTTATTAAAAAGATAAAATGTTTTTACTGCATTTATAAAATTATCTTCTTCTTCTTTATCTTTTAAAAAAATTTGAAAAAGTTCTTCGCTGGAAGGCAAAGTTGAAACAACTTTTAAAAATTCATCTTTGTTTTTTTGCATTTGAATAAACATATTTGTCAAGCGTTTTTCTTTATCGTTTAGTAAATTTATTTTGCTTAATGGCTTTGCAAAAAATAAAGAAGCTCCACCACAAAAAAGTTCAATATAAGTCATTTTTTCAATATTTGTTGGTAATCTTTCCAACAATTGTTTTGTTAATTGTTGTTTGCCTCCCATATAAGTAATAGGAGGCTTTATCTTTTTATCTAAATAATTAAAGAATTTTTCTTCATTATTCAATATTTTTTTTCTCCTTTTTTACTTTTTTAAATCCTTTAACATTTTTTCAATTTCATTGTCTTCGTCATTTTCTATTTCTTCATTTTTTTTATTATACTCTTTTTCTTCTTCAACTGTATCATCGCTTTCGCCGTTTTGTATTATCTCTTTTGCAGACTTTAAAACCTCCGCCATTTTTTCTGGAGGAGTTATTTTTATAATTTCTTCCCAAGGATAGCAAAGAGTGTTTAATATATATTCAATTTCTTCTATTGTAGAAGCTAAAGGTGTAATTTCGTCAGAATATATAGAATTATTAAAGGTGCTCAAGTTCATTGAGCCTTGTTTACTTTCCGTTTTTTGCTTTATCAACTCTATGTCTCTACCTTTTTCTATATTCCAAAATTCTCCAAGTCCTCTTCCTTTGCTCTCTTTTGGAGATGCCCAAAAAATAATTTTATCTAAAAAACTTTGGCTTATAAAAAATAGCTTAACAGGATTCTCATCAAAAGGCGGTCTTTCTTTAGGAAGAACTGGATATTTTTTCTTAAAAAGTTCCCATTCTTCCCGAACCAAAATTTGAATCAAATACCTTTTGCTTCGCTTTATTACAGCGAATAAATCACTTTCCTCTTTTGTGATTCTGTGTGAATCATATTTTAGATACAATTTTAGCCCTTCTTCACACACAGGACATTTTTCGCCTTTTGTGGCTGGACAAATATGATTTTTTTTAAAAATAAAATGCTGGATAACCTTTTGTATCCAGTCCTGCTCATATTTTGACGCCGTTGTGTCAATAATTCTAACTGAATAATTTACGTTTTCTTTCGGTGTCCAGAACGTTTTGGGTTTACTGTTGTTCGCATTCATTAAATCTTGAATTGTTGTTTTTGGCATATCACCACTCCTTTTTTATTTGTTATTATAAAGTACTCATTTTTTATTAAAAAAATGATAAAAATTTAATTTAATGTTTCAAACTTTTATAAAGAAAAACAATTTCCCAAATAAAGGAATGCTCGCCCGCTTGGAATTTTTTCTTTCTGCTCTTCTTCGGATATATTAAAATGCAAGACCATTTTCCCAATAATATCTTTTGTGGTAATAATTTTATCATCATCAAAAACTTTTAAAGCTGGTAGCATAATTGATTGGAAATCTGGTATCATATAATTCTCCACAATATTTTTTCAATCAGCGAGGCCAGGACGGCCGAGCAAAGTATAGTGCGCTTATGTCATATAACGTTCCCAGCATAAAAGAAGTTTTTGCGAAGCAAAAATTTGGGTGAGCAGTAGGGCGAACCTTTTATGCTGTGTTAGGCGGAGTTGCAACCTTATTACTTGCTCTCCTATCTAACGCTATAGTAATATTCATCCTCATAGTAAATTTCTTCTCTTTGTTCTCTAAGTCTTGAATAGGGCAGCGAACTTTGTTCTATTTTTGCATACTTTCCTTCCTGCGTTTGCTTTAAAAAGGTTAACATCGCCTTCTCATCTTTTTGCCTTAATTCTTTCTTCTTTTCTTCCATGATTTTCCTCCTTATTCAATAATTATTTTTCTACCTGTTTGTATTTCAATTTGGTTCTTGATACCTAATAAGTCTATTTCAAAGCCACACTTACAAATAATTTTACCATCTTTTGGAAAAGGTTTGAACCTCCCACGACTAAAGTCGCAGGATTCTTGAGAAGTTTGGTTACGCAACCCTTATTCTCAATGGTGTGTTCAATCCACCATTATCCATTACTGATTGTATCAGCTTTGGAATACATTTGTCTTTTTTTTCTTCTTAATTAAATATACATATTTTTTTAAATGGAAACGGAGGGAGTTGAACCCTCGTTTCCTGCTTGCAAGGCAGGTGTTCTCCCGATTGAACTACATTCCCTTCATTTTTTTTTATATAATTCTTCGTATTTTTTCCACACTGCAAAATTTGTAAAAATAATGCGAGGTGAAAAATACATTAAACTTGTTCCTAAAATTCCGTGCATAATACCTAAAAAGTATAAAACATTATATTGTGTAAAATAATACAATAAAACTTGTTCTATCCCGAAAGTTGCAAGGCAAAGAAACAAATTAGGATAATGAAAAGCAGCAAAAATAAAAGATGAAATAATAATTGCAATATTTATATTTAAAACTTTTCTTAAAAAATAAAAAATAATCACAATAGCTAATTGTTGCACAAAACCCCATAAAGGATATTGCACAAAAAATCTTTTAAAAAAGTTTTTTTCCCAGCTTGTAAAATTTTCATCAAATAAATCATTTAAAGAAATCAAGTTTTTATTTATTTTTTTGTTAATAAAATAAATTGCAAAAAAACCAATAATGCAAATTAAAAGCATAAAAACTATAGCTTCAATTGTTTGTGCAAAATTTAAAGTTGGTATAATACCAATAGAATTTATAAAATTCATTTTTTCTCCTTTTATCTTTTATAAAAACTTTTTGGGTATTTTTCTATAAGTTCTTCAATTGATAAATTCCCTTCCTTCATATCATTAAATAAGTCTTCATCAATTTTTCCGTATTTTTGTGGAATAATTTCCACATAATTGTTTTCATCAAAATTTTTAAAATCTATTGCTACTACTTTTTTATAAGTATCACTTATTTTTTCAATAGCAAAAAGGTTTGAATTTTTTCCTGTTATTAAACCAAAAGGATAAACAAAAACATACTTTTTTTTCAATAATGTTTCTATTTTTCCATTTTCAAAAGTGTACAAATTCGCAAAACACTCTTTATCATCCTTTTGAAAACCCACAAAATATTTGCTTTCGTTGTTTAATAACCCTTCTGTAAAAATTTGATAAAAAGCTTGCGAAAGTATTTGGTTTTTTAAATCATAAAGAAAATAGCAATAATTAAATAAATTGAGCAAAGCAAAATTTGGATTTTTTATATCTTCGTATAAAAAAAACAAATTTTGTTTATTTTCTATATTTAAAATTGCAATTTTATTTGTTTTCTCTAAGATTAAATTCATTTTAACCCCTTTTTTAATTATCAGTATTTGAATGTTCTGTACATTTTTTTAAATTGCTTTCTCCAATACAATACTCATTTTCGCAATTTTTTATATCACATTTTACAAAATATCCTGGTTTACATTGGGAAAAATCAGATCCGCAAGGAATAAGTTCTTCCAAAGAACATCCACATTTCTCACAATAAAGACCGTCATAGCCACCTGCTATCAAGAAATTTCTTATAATTTCTTTAACTTCTTTCATTTTTTTCCTTTTATAATAAAGTACTTCTTTTATTTAATTTATAAATTTTTCTTTTACAAAAATCGCCAGGACAATTTGTTTCTCTTTCATTTTTTTTTCTTAAAAAATTTTTTAAATAATTTTTTTAAGAACGAAGAATTTTCAACCTCTTCTTCAGAAAGCGACAAGCTAAAATATTTTATTGCACTTTTCAAAAAAGTGCAATAAATAAACTCAATCCATTTATTAAAATTTGTTAAAAATTCGTCTTCGGTAAAAAACACATATTCTTCTGGAATTGTAAATTCTTTAATTTTTTCAGCTTTTCCTTTTTCGTTATCGTTATAAGGAATAATAATAACGTTGGACAATAAATAATTTTTATTAACTTTATTGTTTTCTTCCATCGTTATAATTTGCTTTATTTGCCCCCTACCAATACAAATATTTGGCGTTTCGGGATAAATAAAAAAAACATTTTTATTTATCATATTTTACCTTTTTAAATATCATTGTTATATATATCAAATTCCCTATTTGTAATCTCAAAGTTTTCTTTGTATTCGTGATAAAATTTTAAAAATGTTTCAACATCATCATAAAATTTTTCCAAGTAATCAGGATGTTCTGCAATATAATCTTCAAAACCTTTTAAATCGTCAACGGAAGATATTTTAAAATCAAACATTTTTTTCTGTAACAAAAAATCAAAATAATGAGAATCAAATTCTGTAAAAATAAAACCAAGCTGTTCAGCTCTTTTCTGTAAAGCCTCAATGTCTTGCACATAAGGTCTTTTTGCACCGCCCCTTATTTCGTGCAAGTCCAAATTTACAATGCAAGTATAAAAAACCTGGTCATCTTTATAGACTGCTTCAGCGTTAATAATGTACTCTTTAAAATTATACTTATCTTCTTTTATTGTAATTGTTTTACTTCCTAAATTAATTTTAGGTTTAAAAGATTTTTTTGTATTGTTTAACAAATTAAATTTATTAGAAAAAAATCCAATAACTTCATCTTTTTTCATATTTTTTCCTCTTTGTTTTTTTCTTCTTGATTATTTTTTTCAGTCTCTGCAGGATCTTTTAAAATGTTTATTTTTCTCAAATGTGGCGACAAAGTTTGAACAGAAATAAACATTGCAGAAACTAACAAAAAATATGTAATAATATTTGTTATATTAAATTTAAAATTAATTTTGTTTAAACTTATAAAGTAAAATAAAATAAGATATAATAAGCAATAAACAAACCAAAGCCAAAATATAAATTTTTTTCTGGAAAAATGTGTGACGTATTCCTCATTATTGAAGCTATCCACTTTTATAATTTTTATAAATTCTTCGTATGGAGTTAAAAGTTTATCAGCACCAATTATGCCCAAATAAATCATCGTGAGTGCAAAAAACAAAGTGTTTATTTGGTCAATATTTATTTGTGTGAAAAATAAATTTAACATCTCTTCGTTAAAAGTAAAAGTTAAAATAGCAATTAAAATTAAAAAATTAAAAATAATAAAAAAACTTATTATGTAAGCAACAAATGTAAAATTTTTTAATTTTTCAAACATTTTCATTTTTTCTCCTTTTACTTTATATTAATTAATCCTTTTCCATACTTTTTTTCCTTTGCATAATTTTTTCAATTAAATCTTCGGAAAAAATTTTCTCCGCACCAAAATTAAAATCTATTATTTTTAAAATTCTTTCTAAAATTGCAGGATTTTCATTTATTATTTTTTCAAAATCTTTACGATAAAATCCTTTATCTCTTTCTAGGTCTATTTCACCAAAAAGTGGATAAGTAGCTACATCAAAATTTTCTATTTCCTTTTTTGTAATTAAATTGGGAAAATAATACATTTTCCCTTTTTTTTCAATTAAAGTTAAATCGCTACAAAGTTCAAACAATCCTGCTGTTTGAGAAATTGTTGCTTCAAAGTCAAAAATGATTTTCAATTCCGAATATTGTGTTCCAAAGCGAGATTTTGAAACTTTTATGTTAATTGCTTGATTTAAAGCTCCAATAATATTTTTTTTCAAAATTTCACTGTCGCTTTTTAATGCTGTTAATTCCAAAATTAAATGTGAATATTGTTTTACTGCAAGCCCGCCACCAAGAACCTTCGGATCTTGTCCAAAGGAAGCTGTAGGATTTAAATAATATTGTGAAATTAAAATTAAATTGCTATCACAATTTTTCAATTTGTTTGCATAATTCCTTAACAAATTCTTAAACAATGTAGCTCTTCTGCCACCAGCAAAGCCTGCATTATCGTTTTTAATATTTATATCACTCAATCCGCTAACTGAGTCAACAATAATTAAAATTTTTTGCTTTTTTTGTTCCAGCCAAATTAATATTTTTTCCATTAGCTGGTTTAATTGCTCAAAATTGTTTATTGTTTGTCGGACAAATTTATTTTGGTCAATCCCTTTAAACTTATTCACAAAAGATTTTTCGGCATCTTCTCCATTCGTTTGAATGTAAAAAACTAAATCAAAATTTTTTATTGTCGCAAATTGTAATGCCAGCGCAGTTTTTCCACTTGCAGAATCTCCTGCAATTGTTATTATTCGCCCTAAAGGAAATCCTGCAAAAATTTTTCTGGTAAGCAAATAATTAAGTGCATAGCAATTGCAATCGGCATAATTTACCGTGTCCTCAATTTCGCTTAATACCATTGGCATTTCTTCATCACTTGCTACAAAGTTTAAAAAATCTTTTATTTCATTTTTCATTTTTCCCGCCTTCAAAATAAAGTACTACAAAACTTTTAATTTTTTTTAAATTTTTTTATTTTTTTTTAAAAAAAAATATTTTTTACTGGTCAGTAAAATTTTCCACTTAAATTGTTTTAAGTTTGTTTTAAGTGAGCTTTAAGAGAGCTTAATATATATATAATAATATAAATATATATATATATATAAAAAAAAAAAAAA